>Ga0209755_10003991_pt1 | contig 17864 bp, 16 predicted proteins | sample TergutCo191P1_FD_187301 | JGI IMG/M metagenome (GOLD analysis project Ga0209755, IMG submission 187301) | Cornitermes sp. P1 segment gut microbial communities from Petit-Saut dam, French Guiana - Co191P1 (SPAdes) (version 2) | ecosystem: Host-associated > Arthropoda: Insects > Digestive system...
ATGATCAATTTTTTAATACCTTTGTTTGTTGACTTCTACTTAGCGCTCTTTGATTTTTCACTCTAAACGAACCCTTGTTTAATGCCATTTCTCATACTAAACGCAAGTGTTGGCTTCACTGTTGCACCTACTTTGGGAATTTACGATTAAATGTTTTCAAACGATCCAAAAGTGTATTGGTTTTTGCCATTTTGTTTTGATTGATACAACAAATTATCCGCAAATGCGATATAGTCATCGCCTGTTTGTGTAAACAGCGGTATGCCGCAGACAACACCAATAGAAACCGTGACATAATCACTGGCCGGATTTTTTTCATGTGGTATCAAATTGTCATATACTGATTGCAATAATGATTGTGCCATAATTCTTGCGCCTTCTTCATCTGTAAAGGGCAATACCACCAAAAATTCTTCGCCACCATAACGCGCTACGAAATCGTCTTCACGTTTTAGGCATTTAAAGAGGGATTTTGCCACGGCAATGAGGCATTCATCGCCGGCTTGGTGTCCATAGGTATCATTAAAAAATTTGAAGTTGTCAATATCAATCATCATCACCGAAAGTGGTACTTCTGAACGTGAAGCAAGGCGGATGACATGCGGTAGGTTTTCGATGATATAGCGCTTGTTATATATATTGGTCAGTCCGTCAATGTATACTTTTTTTGCTTCGTTTTCAAGTGCGCGCATTTTAGTCAAATCATTGATGGTGATGCCAATGGACTCCGGACCTGTTTGGATGATGGTGACCAAAACGGTGAGTTTTTCGCCATCCTTTTTTTCAATGAATGATTCAAACAGCATGGATTCTCCGCCAATAACGGATGGGATATAATGTGTGATGAGTTTTTCTGTGAATGTTTCCTCGAAAATAACAGACAAACCTGTGTTTAAAAATTCATCGCGTGAATATCCGGTGATGTCTTTTGCTGCCGGATTAATATATTCAATTTTACCACCGGCACTTAGATACAGTACAATATTGGTTGAATTTTCAACGATGGAATATTGACGTTCCATGATGTCTCTTTCAAATACACTGGAAAACAAGGATGACAACAAGATGCCAAGGTTTTTATAAGGCGGTTCCCATTCATAATGATTGTCTTCTGACGTGAAGACCAAACCCGCGCATAATGCTTGATTTGCATAAATCGGGACAATCATATAGTTCGCATAATGATCTCGTTCCGGTTTTAGCATATATCCATAATGGGGATTCAACGATGAAAAATATAGCTCTCCGTCTTCTGTATCCAACGATGATTGCATAATTTTAATCATGGCATCCGGTACAGTGAGTTTGTCGTTTAAGCGGGATGTCATTGGGATTTTGGGGTTAAGCCATTCAGCGATACATGTAAAAGTATGAAAATCATCATCAAGTTTGTATAATAAAACATTGGCGACATGCATGTGTTGCCCAATGAGTTTTAATATATCAGAAAAAACAGTATTGCTGAACGTTCTGGTTAAAAACATTTTAGAAATGGTATTCATTAATGCAGTTTGTTTGAACCGCTCATCAAGTATACGCGCATTTTCTAGTTGGATATTTTTACTTCTGATAAGTTCCAGTTGGTTTTTTATTCTTTGTTTTACAATCATCTGCGAAAAGGGTTTGGATATGTAGTCAGATGCACCGAGTGAAAGTCCTTTTTCTTCAAACATGATGTCAGGATGATTGGTTATTAAAATGACCGGAATATCCATGGTCTCCGGTGTTGTTTTTAAAGAGGAAAGAATATCATAGTTATCCATTTGAGGCATCATCATATTTAATAAAATCACATCCGGCGTAATTTTTTTAACAATACCAATCTCCTTCATGCCATCAGTTATGGTATGTACCGTGTAGTATGGACTGAGCATGTCGCTGAGTTCATGGATGCTTGTTTGCTCATCATCGATGATTAAAAGACTGTGTTTCTTCCGGCTGCTCATGGTTGATCCTCCTTAAATGTGTTCATGATGTTTATGTATTCGGCTGTGATTTATAAAATCACTTTTAAAGATAAAGATATGTATATTGTAAATACAAGAAATAAGACAATTCATTGATGTTGTTTGTTTATTTAAAATTGTAAAATATGTAGCGATGATCATCATCGTGATGTATCAACGAATATAATCATCGGTAGTGCTGTAAAATTACATGATATGCATATATTTATCGTGGAAATAATGCGATTAATATATGTTTAAAGCTTCACTACTTTTATTCTGTTTCCGCAACTTCTGCTTTATTGGTTAAGATTGTGATAATATCATCAGAGACTTGTGCAATGCCGCCGCTGAGTACAATATTAGTAATTATATTATCATTATACAACCTTGCAATGCCATTTGCCAATACCATTGTCGCCGGCATATGATTGGGTAAGATACCCATATCACCGGAGGTAAGTCTGAGTATCACCATGTCGGCTGTATGTGTAGAACGATGTCTTCGATGTTGATCAATTGAAGGTGAATAAATTCGTATTTCAATTTTTTTATTCATGAGATTGTTCAAATGCCTCTCTGACTTCTTCAATCGTACCTTTATTTAAGAAAAATCCTTCTGGAATATCGTCATGTATTCCATTAATGATTTGTTTAAATCCTTCGATGGTGTCTTTAAGTTTAACATATTTACCCGGTAATGACGTGAATTTTTCCGCGACGGTAAAGGGCTGAGATAAAAATCGCTGGATGCGGCGAGCGCGCTCAACCGTTTGTTTGTCATCTTCTGTTAGTTCATCCATACCCAAAATGGCGATGATGTCTTGTAAATCGTTATAACGCTGAAGAATGCGTTGTACTTCACGTGCCGTATCATAATGGTCTTGACCAACAACACTCACTTCAAGCATTCGGGATGAAGATTCCAAAGGGTCAATGGCAGGATAAATACCCATTTCAACGATGGCACGTGAAAGGTTCGTGGTTGCATCTAAATGAGCGAATGTCGTTGCAACCGATGGATCTGTATAATCATCCGCAGGGACATAAATGGCTTGGATCGAGGTAATAGAACCATTCTTTGTCGATGTAATGCGTTCTTGCAATGCACCGACTTCGGTTGCTAATGTCGGCTGATAGCCAACGGCCGACGGCACACGGCCAAGAAGTGCAGATACTTCTGATCCTGCTTGAACAAACCGGAATATATTGTCAATGAAAAGGAGTACATCTTGGTTTTGTACATCACGGAAATACTCTGCGATGGTAAGACCGGTAAAACCCACGCGCATACGTGCACCCGGTGGTTCATTCATTTGTCCAAAAATAAGCGCGGCTTTTGACAAAACGGGAGAACCATCTTTTAGACTGGAGTTTGCCATATCATTATATAGATCAATGCCTTCTCGTGTGCGTTCGCCAACACCCGTAAATACAGACAACCCCTCGTGTGCGGTGGCGATGTTGTTGATGAGTTCCATAATAATGATTGTTTTACCAACGCCGGCACCACCAAAAAGACCAATTTTTCCGCCTTTTGCATAGGGGCAAAGTAAGTCAATGGCTTTAATGCCTGTTTCAAGCATTTCAGCAACCGCAGTTTGGTCTGCAAATCCGGGTGCTTTTCTATGGATTGACCACGTTTCATTTGAATCAACAGCAGGTTTGTTGTCAATGGGCCTGCCTAAAACATTGAGCATCCGTCCGAGTGTACCGGGTCCAACAGGTACAGAAATGGGTTCGCCTGTATCAATTGCGGACATTCCGCGAACCAGCCCATCTGTTGAACCCATAGAGATACATCTTACGATGTTGTCACCCAAATGTTGTGATACTTCCAAAACAACGGACTCACCACCGTCTTCTCGCTCTATTTCGATGGCATTGTACAAAGAAGGCAAACCATCTGCGAACCGAATGTCGAGTACCGCACCCATGATTTGAAGGACTTTCCCGGTGTTCATATTATTTCCTCATTTCATATTTGTATCAAAATGCGTTATTAAAAGGATTACACATTCAATCATTACCAATGGATTTTAATCTAATGCATTGGCACCGGATACAATCTCTGTGATTTCTTGTGTAATGCTGGATTGTCGTTGTCTGTTAAACATAAGTGTTAAATCATCAATAATATCTTCTGCATTTTTGCTTGCTGAATCCATACTTGTCATGCGCGCAGCTTGTTCACAAAGTGATGATGCGGTCATGGCTGCGTAAATAAACGAAATCATATACCATGGAATCATTTCTTCAAATACAGCATCAAGACTTGGTTCGTATAATACTTCGATAAAATGTTTTGGTGGAATCGGGGATGGTTTGTTAAAAAAACCCAAATCCTCATAATGTTCATCTTCAACCAATTGATTTAATGATCTGCGGATGAAGTTTGCGTCAATCGGTAGTATTTTTTTTACAGTGGGTTCTAAATTGAGTATGGTTATAAATTTTGTATACACCACATAGACCTCATCAATAACACCATCAACAAACATATGAAAAAGTGTGTGCGCGATGTGTTCAGCTTCACGCCATGATGCGGTTTCTAAATGATCCGGCATGTTGTAAACATCATATTCGCGTTTAGAAAAAAAATCACGGCCACGCGTGCCGGCGCAAATAATGAGTGGCTTGTCGATGTTAAATTGTTTTTGATGGTTCATGAGTGCTTTGCATACATTTGAATTGTATGAACCACATAATCCGCGGTTTGATGTCATGATGACATAGGCAGTTTTGGGGTTTTCTCTTGGTGCGACAAATTGATGCACCGATAATAAATCAGGGTTTATACCACTGAGTGTATTGTTTATTAAATCAAACGCAGAACGCAATGGTCGTGCCAACATATCTTTTCTTGCACGTGCTCGTTGTAATTTACTTGTCGAAACCAGATTCATTGCGTTGGTGATTTGTTCAATGTTTGCAACCGTATTACGCCGGCGTTTAATCGCCTTCATATTTGACATTAAAGGTCACCCACGGTTTCTTTAAATGTTTTGATGGCTGCGTCTATGCTTTTTTCTAATCCCTTTATCGACTTTTCCTTGCGAAGAGTGATTAATATATCGTCATGTTTGTTATGAAAATAATCGAGCATATCATGTTCAATCTGCTTGATTTGTGCCGCGTCATAATCAATTAAATGTCTGCGTGTTAATGCATAAAAAATGATAACTTGATCTTCAACAGGCATGGGTGAGTTTTGAGGTTGTTTCAAAACTTCAATAATTCTGCGGCCTTGATTGAGTCTTTCTAAGGTGTCTTTTGATAAGTCTGAACCAAACTGAGCAAAACTTTCAAGTTCTCTAAACTGTGCAAGTTCAAGGCGTAACGGTCCGGCAAGCTGTTTCATTGCCTTGATTTGTGCTGTCCCGCCTACACGTGATACGGACAAACCAGGGTTGATTGCGGGCCGAATCCCTTTATTGAATGAATCTGTTTCAAGGAATACTTGCCCATCTGTAATAGAGATGACATTCGTAGGAATGTATGCGGAAATATCGCCGGCTTGTGTCTCAATAATGGGCAATGCCGTGAGTGTTCCGCCGCCGCGTGCATCTGTTAGGCATGCGGCACGCTCTAACAAACGTGAATGCAGATAAAAAACATCTCCGGGGTATGCTTCACGGCCGGGCGGACGGCGAAGCAATAATGACAATGCACGGTACGCAACTGCATGTTTAGAGAGATCATCATAAACGACAAGAACATCACGTCCGTTTTCCATCCACTCTTCACCGATTGCACAGCCGGCATAGGGTGCAATATATTGCATCGGCGCGGTATCAGACGCATTGGCGGCCACAATCGTGGTGTATTTCATTGCTCCGGTTTCTTCTAATGTGCGCGCCACACGTGCCACGGTGCTGACCTTTTGGCCAATTGCAACGTAAACACAATACACCCGTTGGTCTTTTTCCCCCGGGCTTGGTGCTCCGATTTTATCATTTATATTTGCTTGGTTGATAATGGTATCAATACAGATTGCTGTTTTTCCGGTTTGGCGGTCACCAATAATCAGTTCACGTTGTCCTCGTCCAATCGGAATCATTGAGTCAATGGCTTTGATGCCTGTTTGTAGTGGAATGTTTACCTCTTTGCGCTCAATGACACCCGGTGCGATGCGTTCAATTTGCCGTGTTTTTTTAGCCACGATGGGACCATTGCCATCCATCGGTGTACCGGTCGGGTCAACCACACGGCCAAGCAAAGCATCTCCAACCGGAACTTCAGCAATTTTACCGGTGCGTTTTACGGCATCACCCTCGCGCAAATGAGAATCACTCCCCAAAAGTACGGCACCGATGGAGTCTTGATCAAGATTCAGTGCAATGCCAAATAAATCGCCGGGAAATTCTAACAATTCTCCGCTCATCGCATTGTCTAACCCATAAACACGTGCAATACCATCACCAACATGAATCACTGACCCTGCTTCTGCAACATCCATTTTTGATAAATAGGACTCTATTTGTTGTTTAATAATTGAACTTACTTCATCAGGACGTAAAATCATATGGCGATCCCCTTCAAATTTTGACTCATTTCTTTAAGTTTGAACCGTACTGTTTTATCAATGAAATATTCATCAACTTGAATAGACAATCCACCAATAATCTGTGGATCGATGACAATGTTTAATGTGACAATTTTTCCAAGCTTTTTAGACAGTGTGGCTTTAAGTTTTGTTTGCTGCATTTCCGTTGGCATTTGTGCGCAAACAATTCTTGCCGTAGTATGGTTGGTAAACCGCATGATCATGGCAATCAATTCTTTTAGCGCCGGCACAATAAAAATTTCACGATTTTTATTGATTGCCAGTGTTAAAAAGCCGAAAATATCCGTGTGAAATTGATTTGCAAATGCATCACGAATGAATTTTAATTTTTGTTCTGCGGTAATGCGCGGATGAACCAAAATTTTATTGGCACCGTCATTTTCAAGGTAACTGATTAATTGGATTGTTTGTTTGTGAAAATCATGAACAATTTGTTTTTCGCGCGCAATCTCAAACAATGCGGTTGCATACCTGTTTGCGAGGGTCATCATGAAACAGCCTCAACGGGTTTAAACGCTGTATTTTCAAGATCAACGAGTACTTCATCAAACAAATCATCATGAATGTCTTTATCAATGGTTCTTTTGATGAGCTTGGCGGCTTTGTCCGATGAAATGTCCACAATCGCATGGTATACTTGTTCTTTTATGCGTTCAAGTTCTAATTCATTTTCTTTTTTTGCACGATCCTTCATGTTTGTTGCTTCAGCTTTTGCCTCATCAAGAAGGATCTCTCTTCGGTTGTTTGCCGCTTTGCGTGCATCTTCCAAAATCATATTGCGTTCAGTCTCAATGTCCCTAACTTTTGCTTCGTAAGTTGATTTTAATGTGTTGGCTTCGACTCTGCTTTCTTCTGCTTGTCTGAGTTCATTTTCGACACGTTCGGTGCGGGCAGCCAACATTTTCTTTACAGGGATGTAAAGTAAAAAGCTCATAAATAAAACCAAAACAACAAAGTTAAAGACATGTGGAATCATGTCTAAAAACGTTTGAAGTTCAAGCGAGAATAAAGGACGACCATTGAACAAAAAAATATTGTAACTTAAAATTGCCATATTAGTTTGTAATAAAGCGCATTAAATTTTCAATATTGTTGTTAACCAAAGGATTTGCAAACAATAAGATAATCGAAATAACCACACCGTAAACACCGCCGGTTTCTGCAAAACCGCAACCCACAAACATGGTCGTACGGATGGCACCGGCAGCTTCCGGTTGTCGTGCAATCCCTTCGATTGCTTTTTCAGCAATCTTACCTTGTGAGATGGTGGTTAAAAAACCATTGAAAAGTGCGAGGGCTGCCGCAATTTGCGCGACAGCGATAACAAATGCTAATGGATGATCCATTGTGTTTCCTCCTGTAAAATTTTATTTATCATAGATGGCTGGTGTAAACACTTGCCATAATTATGAACAGTTTTGATTAATCGTCACCGGCAGCCAAGCTAAAGAACACAATGCTTAATACCGTAAAAATAACCGCTTGCAGCAAACCTGAAACAAGGTCAAAATAAAGATGAAGTGCGACCGGCAAAATAAACCTTGCAAATATGGGTGCCAGTCCGTATAACAGGGATAAGAGAATCATGCCTCCCATAATATTGCCAAACAAACGAAAGCTGAGTGAAATGGGTCTGGCAAATTCGCTGATGATGTTTAGTGGTAAAAAAACAAATACCGGCTCCACAAAACTTTTAAGATATTTAACCGGTCGGTATTTAAATCCTGCAAAGTTAAACATAATTAATGATGTTGTGGCAAGTGCGAATGTCATGCCCCAATCTGCAGTTGGTGGTCTTAACGATGTAATGCCAATAATATTGGCAAAAATAAGAAACACGAAAAGTGAAAAAGCCCACGGTGCAAAGGCGACCGTTTTTGTGCCGGCGGTATTGGTATAAAATTTATCAAATGATTCAACGGCCATCTCAATAATATTTTGGAATCCTGTTGGCTTGTCGTTTTTTTCCCATTTAGATATACGCAAACGTACAATGATGGACACACCAATAAGAATTGTCATAATAATCCATGTTACCACCGTAGTTTCAGTGATGTTGATGCCGATTTCGTCGGTTATTCTGATGGTATGGTATATCCGAATATCAAAATCCATGATAACTCCTTGGTAAAATGTTTACAATGTGTTTAAATCATCGCTGTTGTTTACAATATTGTCAATTTCATCTTCAATTGATTGAAGTGTATAGATTTCATGGGTAGGGGTTTCGCTGAGTGTTTTCTGTTCATCCTCAGGCGGGTCATCCCCATAAGGGTTTTTGATATAATTGGGTTTTGGGTCATTGGGATCCGGTTTATCGTTCATTAACAATCCAACCAAATACATAGCAATTTGAAGTGTCAAAAGTCCGATCGCCATACCGATTACAATGGACATCGGCTCTACATTCATCAGACGCGGCAATACCAATGCGGTAAACAACAGTGCGAGTAGGGTAAAGATTAAACGTAGAAAATAATGTGCTTGCATGTGTGTTGTGGCATGTTTGGCTTCCATCTTGAGTGCCGAGTTAACCGTCCATTTTAACCACAATATTTTAATAATATTAACAAGAAGTGCAATGAAAACGCCACTAATAAAAGGAATGGCGAGTGATAATTTATAACGATATAATGCTCCTGTATCATAAACAATTGCGGCTTGTATTTCAGGACGATCATAAAAAAATATGCTGTGACCAAACCAAAAAAATGCAATGCCGCCAACAATCACTGCCACGGCCAACACAATGAGGAGAAAAATAATTTTTAATGCGATATGATTGATTGAATCATTATTGTTGGTTGATGTATTGATCATTTATTCTCCTCCGTATTTTTTAGCGATATCCATCATGGCTTTAAAACTGGCACCAATACCCAAAAATATAAAAATAATAATCATCCATGGTTCTGTTCCGAGGACACTGTCGAGCCATCGTCCAAAGAACACACCAATAAAAATGCAAACAATGACAGTGATGCCGATTTGTCCCATAATGGATGCACCGCGCATGACGGAACGCATTTCATTGTCGGATTTGGATTTTTGTTGGTCTTGGGATGTCAATTTGTTTGTTTCATTTTTGTCGTCCAATGTTTTATGCCATGCCTCCTTCGTCAGCGCTACAAATCATTATTAAATATTCGTTACATTCATATTACATAGGCTTTGCAATCATACTATAAAAAATTATATGCCGTCAAGTTATGGTTCTATGTTTATTCAATAATTTTCATAAATCAATTCATGCCGACAATGACGGCGGAACAAATCGGTTGGCATAAAACTTTGCTTCGCAAATGTTTCACACTTATTCATTAATAAAGGATTGTTATTTAATGTTTTGCCAACATCCGGTAATCATCAATTTTTTTGCTGAATCCGGTTTTGTCAAAATATTCAAGTAAGGACAACGCATATTTTCTTGATGTTTGAATTGCATCGCGAAACAGAGCAAGGGTTACTTGTCCGTGATGGTCGCCGGATATGTTGGTAAATACTTCTTTCGCTTGTGTTATTTGTTCAGCCGTGAAGATGATACCGGGTTCAGTGGCGATGATGTATCCCTGTGTGCGAAGTGCATCAATGACATCCATTGCAGATTTTTGATTTTTTTGCGGCACATCGGTTAATAATTCATCAATGGAGGGGGTTGAATACCCAGCAGAGAGTTTTTGTATAAAATCGTTCCTGAATTTTTCCTGTTCCGGTGTGAACCGGATGGCGAAGTCTTTTAATAAAATTCTTGCATCATGGATATTGATGAAATCAGAAAACAATGCCAAAATGGCGTCGAATTGTTTGGGTTTTACTGTCGGTAACCATTTGTTTTTAAGTTCTTCTCGTTTGATTCCGGGTTGCAATGGAAACATTTTATGATACTGATTGAGGATCTCTTGAAGTCTTAACAGGAGTGTGTTTTTATAATTGGCGGCAATGGCGTGACTCTCGTTAATGAATGAAATTTCCCCATCCTCAGCCAACAATGCCAGTTCATGTGCAAAGGCATCGTCCGCCAATGCATGTTGCTTCTGCACATCACGCAACAAAGCCACGCCAAATTGATTGATGGTTTCAACAATATGCTCTGCAATACCCCCGTATTCTAATGATTGTAATAATTTTAATGCTTGCATTGTTTTTGAAACACGGTGTTTTTTCGGTGACTCATTGAGAATCACACCACCGGCAATAGTTTCTAAGGGTGAATAAAAACGCAAAATGAACGTATCCCCGCGTTTTACGCTAATGGGTTCTATGAAGCGCAGCTGCGCATAAGCAGTGTCTGCGGCGGTTAATTTATTCTTGTCAATTAAAATAACCTTGCAGAGTAAATTTTTCGTACCGTGATAAAAATGATGCCACGTGCCGGATACAAGCTCTCGTTGACTGTTTTTGGTCATGGTCAATTTTACGTCCATCATTTTTGTATTCTGTATGGACTCAGGCATGGCGATGGTGTCTCCTCGGAAAATTTCATCTCGCGCAATACCGGATAAATTAACAGCCACGCGTTGTCCTGCATATGCTGTGTCCACGGATTGTGAATGAACTTGTAATGTACGGACGCGTGATGGATGCCGTGATGGATAAATCATCACCGAATCACCGGTACGCAGCGTGCCTTCAATCAGCGTTCCGGTGACCACCGTACCAAACCCTTCCACTGAAAAAACGCGATCTACGGGGAGCCGAAATGCGGACAGGATATTTTTATCTTCTATATTTGTGATTTTTTCACCAATAAGGTTTTTTAATGCTTGAATGTTTTCTCCGGTGGTTGATGACACCCTGATGATGGGTGCTTGTTCTAAAAAAGTTCCGTTAACCGCCATTTTAATGTCTTCACACACCATATCTTGCCAGTCGGCATCCGTGACATCACATTTAGTTAAGACGATGATGCCATCTTTTGCATTTAATAATTCTAAAATATCCAAATGTTCCACTGTTTGTGGCATGACGCCGTCGTCTGACGCGATAACAAGCAGCACAAAATCAATGCCACCGGCACCGGCGAGCATGTTTTTTATGAATTTTTCATGTCCGGGAACATCAATAATAGACGCGAGGTTTCCATGGCTAAGTGGTAAATACGCAAAACCGATGTCTATGGTAATGCCTCGGCTTTGTTCTTCAGCAAGCCGGTCTGTGTTGATGCCGGTCAACGCACGGATGAGTGCAGTTTTTCCATGGTCTACATGACCTGCCGTGCCGATGAGTATATGTTTCATGCTGTATCACCTGTTAATAAGTTTTGTAACTGATTGGAAATATAGTCAAAAGTATCTTCATGTAATGTACGGACATCCAATATAAATTTATCTTTTATAATGCGTCCAATAATGGGGACAGCCACAAGTCGGAGCGACCGTTCCAATTTTGATGCAGAAAAGTTTTTATGGGTGATGGCAACGCCGACAGACGGGATGTTTTGATCCGGCATTGCGCCACCACCTGCAATCGCATTGACTTCAATAAGTTCTATAACATATCCGTCATTGTGATTAATTGCATTTTTTAACGTTTCAGCCCTGCGATGTAATGTTTCGTAGGGTGCGCAAATCATATTGAGCACAGGGAGATTATTCATTAATTGATTTGGATCCATGTATAATCGCAGCGTTGCTTCGAGTGCTGCAAGTGACAGTTTATCAATGCGCAGTGCACGTGCAAGTGGGTGTTTTTTGCATTTTTTTATTATTTCAGCTTCGCCAACCAAAATACCAGCCTGTGGTCCGCCAAGGAGTTTATCTCCGCTAAATGTTATTAAATTCACACCTGTTCGGATGCTGTCTGTGATGCACGGTTGATTCATAATTCCGTATGCAGATAAATCAAACAAACAGCCGCTCCCGACATCTTCAATCAGTGGGATTTTATGCATCTTTGCAATGTTTGACAATGCCGTCATGTCCGGTTTTGATGTAAATCCGGTAATGGTGAAGTTGCTGGTGTGGACGGACAATATCGCCGCGGTGTTTTCAGTGATTGCATTTTTGTAATCATAGTCATGGGTTTTGTTGGTCGTGCCCACTTCAACCAATGTGCATCCGGATTGACGGAGTACATCCGGTACCCGGAAACTGCCGCCGATTTCCACAAGCTCGCCACGTGATACAATGACTTCTTTACCGCTGCAATGTGCTGAAAGTGCCAACATGATGGCTGCGGCATTGTTGTTTACCACCATGGCGGCTTCGGCGCCGGTTAACTGAGTAAGTAAATCTTCAACATGTGTAAACCGACTGCCGCGTATGCCGGAAGCAACATCAAATTCAAGATTGGAATAGTCAAACGCTGTATTTTGAATTGCTTCAAGTGCTGCATGTGCAAGTGGTGCGCGTCCTAGATTGGTGTGTAACACCACTCCGGTGCCATTGATAACGCGTTTCAAGTTTGGTTGTAATCTTTTATGAAATAATTTTTTTATCATCATAACAATGTCTTGTGTTGATGGGCATGTTTTAATCGTATTTGAAACGATATTCTGACGCAAATCATCAACAACTTCTCTTATAACTTGAATGCGCAGTGTATATGGTGATAATTCGGCCAAATGATTGTTGTGAATCAATTCATCTATTTTGGGTAATTGTCTGAGCAATTCATTGTTTGGCATTTTATATACCCCTTCACAATAATGTTTATAACAAAATTAATAATAAAAATAACCGTAAATCATATTATGTGTCTGTTTTAAATCTTAAAAGATTAGGATGATTTAATATTTTATAATATTTAATATAATACGATCTTTTTTAGAGCGGCCATCTTCACCGACAATGCGTACACGTCCAAGACCACGGATCGTTAATATATCGGAGTCACTGAGTATTTGTGCTTTTGATGCCAAACGCCAATTGACAAATACTTTTTCAGCATCAATGACATCACCAGCCTTATTTCTTGATAATTTAAATATCGCAGCAAGAACCGCATCTACACGCAGTGATGCGACATTAATCTTCATGTTGACACCTTGATGTTGTTCATCAAGCAAACAATCTCCGCATTTTGCCGTTACTTTAACCCTTCCAACTTCAATAAGGTTCGTACAAATATAATCAGCAATGTCGTCAACAACATACATCACAGCCATGCTGTCTGCAACACGAATATCTCCGATTTTTATACGGTCAAACCCAAGACCTAAAACGGCACCCAAATAATCGCGGTGGGTGGGTGGTTTTGAAAATTTGGTATTAAATGTAATGGTGATGGGGGTGATTGGTGCCGTAATATTTTTATCGAAAATAAATCCAATCATACGACGTTCTGCAAATTCGAAGCCGCCAAAGCTTTGTACGGATACATCCGGGATTCGTAATGCCAAAAGTTGACTTGTGAACATATCCCATGATTTTGCATCAAAAAAATCGGTATAGGTGTTTTCATGTCTTTTTATTGCTAAATTAAATTTATCCAGTACACGTGCATAATTCATTCGATCAATATTATCTTGAAATGGGTTGACCATGTTGTCCCCTCATGCTTTTTTATTTAATTGAAGCTGTTTTTATGTTATATTATATGTCATGTGTCATCAATATGCGAAGAATTTTTAAACAATCGTAATTTTTTGTACGAAGAAAGGAAAAATGTAATGACAGACACCAATCAAGTATTCAGTTTAGAGGCATTAAGACATACCACATCACACATCATGGCACAAGCGGTGAAACGATTGTTTCCAAATGTAAAAGTTGCCATTGGTCCATGGATTGCGGATGGTTTTTATTATGATTTTGAAACTGAAACCCCCTTTACGCCGGAAGATGTAAAAAATATCGAAAAAGAAATGAAAAAAATTATCAAGCAAAATTTCCCCATTGAACAATTTACATTAGAACGCGCGGATGCATTTCGGTTTGTGGATGAACAAGGGGAGCCCTATAAACATGAACTTTTAGAGGGATTAACAGAAGACGCATCATTTTATAAACAAGGTGAATTTACGGATTTATGTGCCGGGCCGCACCTTGCGCGTACCGGACAAGTAAAAGCATTTAAATTATTAAGTGTCGCGGGTGCGTATTGGCGTGGCGATGAAAAAAATAAGATGCTTTCACGCATTTACGGTACGGCATTTTTTTCCAAAGATGAACTGGACGCACATCTTGCAATGATTGAAGAGGCAAAAAAGCGCGATCACAGAAAAATCGGCAAAGAGATGAAACTCTTTACCTTTTTAGAAGAAGGTCCTGGATTCCCGTTTTATTTACCCAATGGCATGATTCTTAGAAATCGTTTGCTTGAATATTGGCGTAAAGTGCATAAAAAATATGGTTATGTTGAAATTTCTACCCCGGTGATGTTAAATGCTGATTTATGGCATCGCAGCGGTCATTATGACAATTACAAAGAAAATATGTACAGCAGCGAAATAGATGAAAAAGAATTCTTTATTAAGCCCATGAATTGTCCGGGTGGTATGTTGGTGTATGGCGAAGAACTTCATTCTTACAAAGAGTTTCCGTTAAGGGTTGCAGAACTTGGTATGGTGCACCGTCATGAAAAATCCGGTGCAATGCACGGAATGATGCGTGTCCGCCAATTTACTCAAGATGATGCGCACATTTATATGATGGAAGATCAATTAAAAGACGAAACAATCTATACCATCAAACTTTTTGAAGATGTATATAAAGCATTTGATATGTCTGATTTTACGTTTGAACTATCCACACAGCCGGAAAATTCCATTGGCACGAAAGAACAATGGGATATTGCAACCAGTCATTTGCGTGAAGCACTTGAAGAAATGGGTAAAGAATACACCATTAACGAAGGCGACGGCGCATTTTACGGCCCTAAAATTGATTTTCATATTAAAGATTCCTTGGGACGCAGTTGGCAGTGTGGCACCATTCAATGTGACATGCAAATGCCGGAGCGTTTCAATCTCTCGTATATCGGTCCCGACGGCGAAAAGCACAGACCATCTATGATTCACCGAACAGTGCTCGGTTCAATAGAGCGTTTTATTGGTGTACTGACAGAGCACTGCGCAGGTTGGTTCCCATTCTGGCTCACACCGGTACAAGCAGTGATCATACCGATTTCAGAGCGGCATCATGCTGCTGCTGCCAAAGTAAAGGCGGATCTTGAAAATGCCGGTTACAGAATCACATGTGATGACCGCAGTGAAAAAATGGGCTTTAAGATTCGTGAAGCACAATTATCGAAAATCCCCGTGATGCTTATCTTGGGTGATACAGAAGTTGAAAACAATCAAGTATCCATCCGAAGCCGTTATGATGAAAACGCAGGTGTTAAAAATATTTCGGATGTGATTGATATGTTTAAAGCACTCGAGGCAGATTTTTAAATGCAGTTCTGCGATGCTTTTTTATCGCGTATGCAGACAATGCTTGGTGATGCTTACGATTCATTTATAAGTACTTATGCATCTGAAACCACACGCGGCATTCGCTTTAATAAACTCAAAACCGACGGATTACCGAACATATCTTTTGATCTCGGTCAAAGATTGGTTTGGTGTCCGGATGGTTTTACATATTCGGACACACAACAACCCGCCAAGTCAGTGCTGCATGCTGCGGGGATATTTTATATTCAAGAACCCAGTGCCATGATACCGGCTGAAATTTTGGATGTTCAACCGGGTATGTTTGTACTGGACGTATGTGCTGCACCCGGCGGCAAGTCAACACAAATTGCAAGTCACTTAAACAATGACGGGTTTTTATTGTCAAATGATTTATCGGTTACCCGTGCAAAAACGTTGGCAAAAAATATGGAACGTGCCGGCGTTACCTGTGCGGTCGTATTGGCAGAAAAACCTAATAAAATAGCCGGCCGCTTCCCGGATTTTTTTGACCGTATTCTTGTGGATGCACCATGTTCAGGGGAGGGTATGTTTCGCAGAGATCCTGCATCGATAAAGAATTATCATGATGACAGTCCTTATGAATATGCAAAAATACAGTGTGACATATTGCAATCAGCATCACAAATGCTTAAAATTGGCGGAAAGCTGGTTTATTCGACATGCACTTTTAATACCATAGAAAACGAAGCCATCATTTTTCAGTTTTTGCAAAATAATCCGGAATTTCGGCTTTTACCCATTAACCATAAAAAATTAGGCCTTTCAAAAGGCATGGACATGGATGGTTACGACGCCTCTGATACGGCACGTGTTTGGCCTATGAGAACAAATAATTTGAAGGACGCAATAGGGGAAGGGCATTTTATCGCATTGCTGGAAAAGCAAGGCGCATATGAAACCAATATAAAAAAGACACCGGTTCCAAACAATATGCCCAAGGTGTTTTCTGATTTTTGTTGTGAGAATAAAATATGCTTTAACGCAACCGGAAATTATGTCGTGCATGAATCCAGTTTATATCTTCAGCCATGCATTTCATTGTCTGCGCTTGATTTAAAAGGCTTGCGTGTTGTTAGAAATGGGTGGCATCTTGGTGATGTTACAAAAAATGGATTCATGCCGTCTCAAGCACTGGCAATGGGCTTAAAAGAAAAGGATGTAACGTATAAAATTAATCTGCTTGAGGACGATGCTCGGCGCTTTTTGCGTGGGGAAACGCTGGATTGCCCACAATCATATGTAGATTGCTTTGATATGAAGATGAAAAGCAAACCCTATGTTTTAATAATGCATCAGGAGCATCCGCTCGGCTGGGCACAGTTGGTTCATGAGCGCTTAAAAAATAAATTGCCTTTGGGGTGGATTGTTCAGTAATGTGTTTTAAATAAATCAAGCGATTTTAAAAATATAAATATGCGTTCACTTTATATGAACCATAATATTAAGGAGCTTTTATGTCAGTCATTCAAGCAATTATTTTAGGCATCGTACAAGGCATTGCAGAATTTTTACCCATTAGTTCATCCGGGCACTTGGTGTTAATGCATCGTGTATTTGGTCTTCAATATGAAAATCTCACATTCGACATTGTGGTGCATCTTGGTACCCTGCTTGCTATTATGTGGGTGTTTTGGCCGGATATATGGATGTTAATCAAAAAACCCTGCCAAAAAATGACAGCACTTTTACTGATTGCATCAATCCCGGTGGTTGTTGCCGGATTTTTTTTCCGCAATGTAATTGAAAATTATTTTCGAGGCGGTATATGGCTGGGTTTTGCGTTTATCATCACCGGTGTACTGCTTATTGTTGCCGACAAATTTACAAAAACCACCAAGGAAGAAAAAGATATTACTTATGTGGACGCTCTCATTATTGGTTGTATGCAGGCGTTGGCACTACCACCCGGTATTTCACGCAGCGGTACCACCATTACCGGTGGACTTGTGCGCGGCATCAACCGTAAAGCGGCGGCAAAGTTTTCATTTTTATT
>Ga0209755_10003992_pt1 | contig 17864 bp, 12 predicted proteins | sample TergutCo191P1_FD_187301 | JGI IMG/M metagenome (GOLD analysis project Ga0209755, IMG submission 187301) | Cornitermes sp. P1 segment gut microbial communities from Petit-Saut dam, French Guiana - Co191P1 (SPAdes) (version 2) | ecosystem: Host-associated > Arthropoda: Insects > Digestive system...
GGATTGGGCTGGCCCAGGATAGACAGGTGGCGTAAGCTTGTGAGTGCGGTAATGAACCTTCGGGTTCCGTGAAATGCGGGGAATTTCTTGACTAGCTGCAAACCAGTTAGCTGCTCAGGAAGTACTCTGCATCATGGAGTAAGCAACTGAGTATGCTGGTAACCATTATTCTATACAGAACTCCACAAACACACAGAATTTTTATTATCACTTGGATATAACAGTGAAGACAAAATAATGGAATGTAAGAGCTATAACAGTACTTGTGGCTTACACTGTACCAGGTGACCATTACATACATTGTATCAGGTTGCAGTATATGACACAATGATTAAGGTTTAGCTATTCCCTACAAGTCCAGTGACTAAAAGTCAATATGAAAGATGGAAGACACTGGGGGGACAACTGTCTAACAGAAAACAAGCTCCCCCCCCTCTCCCCCTGAATTGGTGGACATTACTGTAATGGAGAGATTTTTTTCATGCATGTTTTGGCATGACAAGGGTACCTACTAAACAAACAATATGAACACTCAAGTTGCAGTTCACATAGAGGTTTCAGTGTCGAGACAAAAAAGGTCTTGTGCTCCATGTACGTGTACTCCAAAAACAATGAAACTCTCAAGGTGGTAGCAGAGTGCAGCTCAAGTAATCATAAGGAATACAAAAGAACTGGGGATTTCATGGCATGTGGTTCTATAAACTCTGTACTCAGATCTGTGAATTTCATATAATATTATTGTAATGTACAAACTTGTTGATGATTACAAAGTACAGAGGCTGCATCCTGCCACATTGGCCATTTCCATCTGCACTGAACTGTCAACAAACAAAATGTTCTATCTTGGGTGGCAATGTTCCATTGTGCCTTCTTAAAAATCAAGTGGTATTTATTTACTATCCTATAAACACAACTATACGGAGCCTGTATACTTAGTTTTTAATCATTACCAGTACATGTTGTGGCTGTCCACGTGAGCCATCATCAGGCAGGGCAAGGGTACACAAACAGGTAAAAGGGGAGAGGCTCCTCCTTTCAAACACTGGATGTAAAGTTATTATAAAAAATTACAATTATTATTCAAAAAATGGAATAAGCAATGTTAAATGAAAATACAGTTTTGTTATTTGACTTTTAAGTGTAATCCTTTATTGCATCTTAAAGTATAAAACTGTACTATAATAAAATAAAATAAAATAAAATAAGGGAAAATATTTTATTATATTATGTTACAGATCTGGACTTACAAGAAGACCGCCACCTACTAACTAACAGGCTAGAATAAATTTAAACTAATGATAATGATGATAATATGAGACTGAGAATGTATGGTTATTTCATGCAATGCCATGGCCCACACAGCAGACTTTTCAATGACTGCCCTAGACGAGATATGTATTTAGTACATGGCCAATAACTCATGGACTGTACCCTCCTAAAATCCAGATCTAAACGTGTGTTGTTATTATTATATGAGGGGGATTATAAGAGACACAATTAATGTAAACAATCCATATTATGCGCAAGAAAAGAAACACAATACTCAAAGATAAATTGTTAAAACTTTAAGACGTGTGTTGATTAAGTATTTTCTGGCCTGCTTAGAAGTTGGGGGTTGCCAACCTAAGGCTATCCTATAAAATATAGTATACTACAATGCAGGGGAAAAATGTACTCCAAATTCCCAGTAGATTCAGGTTCCCTTTTATTTGTACTTTTATTCTGAAGGAGGAGGAAGTACATTCCTCCAAAATGCTGGTACCCACTTACCAGACTATATGATGTCTCAAGACAGAAGACCACAGAGAAATCTTCACTGCTGTTATGACTCTGTATGTTATAAATCAGTACTATGTAATCACTAATTTGCATGAGAGCTTCTGGTACAATGTCCAGCAAAAATACGATTATGGTTTGAACAAAACAGTACTCCATCATCAAGTTGGATTCATTAATGGCATAATATCTCATAAGATATTTAGGTCATATAGCCTGTGCGTTATAAATTCAATATAATGATAACCATAAATATTAACTGTTTGTTGAATTGAGAATTAACATCATCTTTGTACTGCATACAGGGCCCCTCAAATACATGATGTTGCCAAATGATAACAAAATCCTATTATTTACTAGCACCTTCCACTGCAAACAATGATGGTGAACATTTTCACAACACTCAACCAAACTAATGGTTGCACATATTACGGATGTACAATGTAATCATCAAGAGCCACAGTGGCATAATTGGTATAGCAACTAGACTACAAAGACTAGATGTTCTTGGGTTTGAATCCTGGGAAAGACAAGACATTTTTCTCTTCTCCAAAATATCCAGACAGGTTCTGGAGTTTGCTGGGGTTCTTTCCTGGAGGTAATGAAGCCAGGTTGTAAAGTTAACCACTCACCACTACCTAGTGGTAAGAATGAGTGGAGCTAAACCTCGGCTCCCCATACATGCCTTCATGGCATGGATAAGGGAAACCTTCCCTTTACACTGTTACCATGAATTTATAAATACATTAGTAGTCTCCCAATCGACCACAGAAAACTAATTCTTAACAACTTAACAAACCTGTCAAATCCAAATTTTTAAACAAACTCTAAAATGATTTCTACCTCTTGTATTACACACTCAGTTCAAATAATCAACCTGGAAACTGAGTGCTGGCCGATGAGCAAAATGCACTTTGTGATTACTGTTACAATTACACATAAAACAATAAAATAACCTGCACTTCATGCTACAGTCTCAGTTCTATAAATAGGTCAGGGCAGATATCTCACCTGATCAGCTTCAGTGCCTGAATCAGAAGAGGATCGAGTGTCAGATGTGAGAGAGGATGACACACTTTCATGTCCAGAACTGCAGCCACTGCTGTCTCCGCTTAGGTTACGCCCATGTCTCTCCTCCTTTTTATCCAACAAGTACTGTAGGAAGATATTTAAAATAGAAACAGAGCATTTACATAAACAAAGCAGCCAGAATAACCAAGTTTTGACACTTCCACGTCTTCTCTCCATTCCCTTCTGAGAAAATATCTGAAGATCACCTCAAAGGAAGCAAAGAAACTTCTTCCTCAACATAATATCATGATACCCAGCAGCCAAAGGTGTTAATAAATAAATTTTTTTCCAGCACAGCCCTTATTCCCTGATATTTCTATGTTGCATTAATGCATAATGCAAAAAAGTTGTGTGCCATCATACCTTGGACTGCATTCTACATATGTATGGTGAATGTAGGAAGTTCCTACTGTAATCACTGGAGATTTTAAGGGTCACCCATCAGTTCTTTGAAGTAGAACACTTTTGGTGTCATAATTCATCTTAAAACAAAGTGGAAAATTGGAAACAAACTGAATCTATAAAAAGTTTATATAATGAGACACACTACAGACAGGATGGAACTTTCATGAGAAAATGATAGTTAAGTACCTGACAGAAGATTATACATGGAACTGATTATTAGTATGTTACATGCATGACATGTTATATTACATACTGAAGTGCAGTTAATGTGATAGTGTTAGACTGTAAACTGCAGCAGGAATGTGGACACACTCTGAACTAAAGAACTGACCATTTATTTCATACTCTTCTTCTGTTTATACTCTTACTGCATGGGAAACTGGGAAGTATATCATTACTAGCAGCTGGCAGTAACTGTGCATGTGCCACAATCCAAACCAAGAGTTCGAAACTATCACAATATGCCAATGTCAGCATAACATGTTTTATCACAACTTGAAACTTGCCTCTTCATCAGCTGAAGCATTTGAGCGGGACTTTCCTGTTATGTGATCATGGGCATCAACGGTTGGCCAATATTCATGATCTTTCTCCTTTTCCTGTACAAAGAGCAACATCAAAACTTTAATGATAAAACAAACTACTTTTAAACTGTTTACAATAATTTAGGGCAACAAAATTCTATAGTTTGTTTCACAGAACTCCAAGAGATAAGAAAAAAGCAGACTTTATCTTACAAAAACTGAAGGATAAACATGCCAAGGATGCAGGATCACCTAAAGCTTATAACGCTTTGCCAAGGAAGTATCAGTGGACATGCATAACATAGGGAAGGACTGTTTGTTTTACTACTGTTGAATTATATATAAATACCATTCCCTCTACACAAGAAATTTTTAGGTTTTTCTGTTACAATTCCATTGGAGTTTTTCATGGTAAAAAGCATTCTGTGGGAAGCACTGAAGTAAAAAATAATGAAGGGTATATGCACAGTGAATCAGGTTTAGTTAAAAAAGAACACATCATGGAGCAGAAGGGCTTTGAAATATTGCCCAAAAAAGCAACAACTGTCACATGGAAATGTTAAATAAATACTGCATTACAAGGTGAATTTTGTTAAAAAATCATCCTCATATATGAATACAATAACATCTGTTTGCAAAATCAATGAACTACAGACTGGATCTCTTCAAGACGGACACTCTTAGAAAACTTATGATTTGGCATTGATTGCAATCTCCTTTGTTTTTATTAATTCCATCTCACAAACTTATTTTTAAAAAAGACGGGTAACATTAAAAATTAAGTGTAATGCAGTCACTGCAGGTGAAGGAAAGTACATTATATGTGTTAGCTTCCTTTGGCCTCTGCTGATAGCAGCACTGTCAATTTTCAAGCAAATTACCTTAAAAACCAAACTAATATACAACTTACACAGTCTAAACAACATCACAATACTGACTACAAAGAACAAAGACTGCAATGACAATCTGACAGGACTGTGAATATTTTAATCGCAAAGACTGCAATGACAATCTGACAGGACTGTGAATATTTTAATCGCAGACAATTCTATAAGTTACTACAGTGCATACCCTGTATATCACAAACATAAGTCAGGCAAACAGTTCTATCTTACTGAGTTCCTGAACAATTCATCACGATCAGAAATACCACCACATAGACTAAATCTGAAAATTAACACTATTGCTACATCGATCAGAAACTTAAACACCAGTGATGGGTTGGTTAATGGCACATAAATGATTGTAAAAGGTTCGCATGAGCATGTGGAAATTACTCACTCTGAAAAATTATCCTTATACCTAGGATTCAGTTACATCTATCAGATCCTACAATTCCCTTCAAAGCATTCAGACGACAATTTCCGATCAAAACTGTGTTGGCTATGACAGTCAAAAATGTTCTGGGCTGATGCTTAAACATGCTGGAACGCATCTACCACTACCTGTTTTAGTTCATGGCCAGCTCTATGGTACATTTTCCCTGAGCCTCTTCATTTGACAACACTGTTGTTGCAATTACTGAAGGGCATTGACAACTTACAGTCAATAGATTTACAACATCAAACACTGTGTAGTAAGAAGTCCCTTAAAGTTTCAAGAATATAAATACATTTTTGTTGATTAAATACTTTACTTTTTCTCCCTACAAATTATTTGCAAAAGTACAACTAGTAAATAAAAATAAGAATTAAATACATTGGCAGTTGTGAATGAACAACCACCAGTTTCATTATTACAGGCTGTCTGATAACATATCACTTACTGCAATTACCCAATGCATAATTAAACAACAAAAAACTAAAACATTTCTCACAGGAATAAGAGATCAAATAGTCACAAATAACAGTGTCATGCCATAAAACTGGAACATTATTGCTTTTCCGTCTCCAAAAGGACACATCTTGCAACTATTTAAGTCTGGCAGATCCATAATATTCAACACTACTACTACCACCCAAGTCCATCATCAAACTTGACTTTTGAGCTCAATTCTGACTTTTGCATGAGGTATCTTTCTTCTAAAACACTCTGAAAATGGTGTAGCATCATTATGGCAGTGAGTATATTCCTTGCACAGTGTCCACTGTTTGGATAAGAAAAACATTAAGGTATGGTATTTTGGACAGAGAATCTCTTCATCCTCAGGTAGGTAGAAAAGAGGGGGCACACAAATCCCAGGCATCTGTTTGCCTGGGAAACTAAATTTCGTACTGTGTCACCGAGTATCTGTGGGCTCTCAGTGTGGAAATTGCTTTATGTCAGCTTTCTGGCACCTGGAATTGGAGGTGGTTTCTGGATTTCTGTGTACCTTGGTCCTACACTGCTATTATTACTCTACCACTACAATCATCCCTCTTCTCTCTAGAACACTGCTTAGTTCCTCAATCTATTCTCTGGCACCCTCTTAGAGTGGCTGTGTCTTACTAACTTTATTTTCCATTTAAAACTAATTTTCAATAGATGGTTTCCACTAGTGTTACAGTTCATTATTTTCCTATGGGCTACATTCTCACTCATACTCAGCCATTTCCGACATACGAGGTCTCTTCTACACATCATCACTTCTGAACACATGAATAACGTACCTCCTTACCCAAACATAGCAGGCATCTTCCCCTCTATGAAATCCTCTCTTAATCCCTTGCAACTTCCCAACCCCTGCTTTTTAGCCACATCAATCCAGTTATCCCATTTCTTATAGTCATCAATGAATTCTTTTTACCCCATGTTCAATTAAATTTGCTATATAAGAAGGAACCCTCAATGAACTCTGCAAATAAGGTGATCAAGAGCACAGTGTGTACAGGGAACAATACTCACCTTTGAGGGTCCAGACCAGCTCTGAGGCCCACCCTGCTTCCTATTCAATGGGTACCAGGACCTCTGACCTCAGGGACAAAGTAGGTATAGCATGAAACTGACAACTCACATCCATGACAAGGTTAGGAATGAACAGTGCAATACTTCCATACCTCCACATGTCTTCTGTTGTGTAGAGGGACAACTTTATGTTTCACTCACCTAAGTGTATAAAATCATCTAGAGCAATCAGACACATCACAGGTTTCACAGACCAGGGAATAAAGATGGTGACAGAAGGGTCCCAAAATGTTGGTCTAAGTCCCCAGATTGATGTGACTGGTCACACTACATGATTTTATGACTCTGCTGCCCTGAAATCTTTATGTCATAATTACTGACATAAAAGAAGTACCCTCCCTAATGACCCATCTTCCTTCTGCAAACACTAAGTAGGTATACAGAAACAGGAACACACAACTTAAACGTGAAAAAGTGTTGATCTCTAAAACTTCAGTAAAACTGGGTGACCATTCATTTCGCACCTTTCTTGTACGTTTTGCAGAATTTAATTGTATGTGGTTACTTACAGATGGAACCAGGCCTGGTGGCAACTTAACTTGAACATCTTGCATTTCTTTGCACCTCTGCCAGACACTGAAACAGAGACATCAGTTACTAACACCAATGCACACATTAATTTGCCAGTTTCAGTAGCTCTTATAGCATTCAGCTGATAATCAAGTCACCACAACTTCCCAGCATAAAATTACATATCACATCTCCACAAATACAGTGACAGAGCACAGTAATATTAAAATACCATGTAGTACATCATACATAAAATTTACAGTATAACAATAAACATCACAATGTAGGAACCAGTACTCTGGATTCATATTACAAACATCATGAGAATAAAACCTGATGCAGAAATTAAGTGTCTGATGTACTGTGGTCCTCCTGTCTACCAAATACAGCAAGGCTAGTCACAACCAATTCTTCTTATCATTTATAATTATGCTTTTATTTCCATTTTCACTCTATATAATCTGTGTAGTTGAGCATATAAGTACTCTATGCTGTTGAAGACACACACACACACACACACATACATGCACACACGTGCATGCATGCCTACATACACAATAATGCAAACAGGTTAATCAACTCAACTAAAACTACAGTAAAGTAACTCAACCCTCAGCTGATCCAAAATGTTGTCCTGTCCCAGTGCAACAGGTGTCACAGATCTTCACAGACAAGGCACTTCACTTCCCATCTGTACAACTTATTTACCTAATATGCATTTTTGTTACCCTCCCCCTTAGTGTCCCAAGTTGTCTTTTCTCAAACAGACTCATATTTGTATGTAATTCTTGATTGTCTAGTAAGTGGTACATGCCCTACTAATCCTATCAAACATAATATATTCCGTCAATCCCACAATGGCATGTGAAACAGACAAACTGCTTAAGCTCTTCATTAAGTAACTTGCTCCAGATCCTGTTTCAACATCATACAGTGAAACTTTAGATTTTATGTTCCCTGAATTTATGTTTTCCCTGATTTATGCTATAAATTAACAGTCTCTACTGAAAGTTCATAAGATCAGTGTTAAAATTTCCCTGAATTTGTGTGTCCTCACTTTGCGTTTTCCATGATTGTACATTCAAATTTTGAAGACTTGCCAGCAGAAACTCTCGCAATTTTATGTGCATTTCCATTTGTGAATCTTTTGACTTACGAGTGTTATGACTGGTCCAGTGAAATTAGCCAATAAAATGTGGGATGCTTCTTTTACAAAAATGAATTCAGCCAATAAAACAAGCATTGGAAGCAAGCAAGCCAAGTCATGCCACACTACTTTTGTTTGAATTCTTGTAGGGAAAGCAGGTGCGGAATTGTTTAGTGTTCAATGATTGTTGCAAGTCGAAAACTTTCCATTTACTGTGAAAATGTCCTCAAATGTGAAGAAAATGAAGAAACAATGTAAAGTGTTTTCAATAGCCAAAAAAACGCAAATATTAGTCACAGCTGATGCTCATGTGGGAACTAGGGTGGATCTAGTAGCAATGCTTGGTTTGTCAGTAATGACATTAAACACGACAGTGAGTAATAAAGGGTCTGAAATAGGGAAAAGTTACTGACATTGTGGGCCATCATTTTCTAAAGAAACCAAATCTCTGAAGACTTTGCCAATGGACGAACTTGAAACCATCCTTTTGGCATGGTTCATGCAAGCCTGTACCGCCAATGCATCCACTGATGGACCCCAACTGAAGAAAAACGCTCTACATGCAGCTGTTCGTCTAAGTATGGGTGGATTTTGTACTTCAGACAACTGGACCGATCATTTAATAAAATACATAACCTGGTATAGTAGTCTATGTTGGGAGAAAGTGCCATTATAAATCCCAATACAGCGATGGACTGGAAAAGAAAAGTACTGCCTTGATGGATACCAGATGAAGGACATGTTTAATGTTGATGAAAATGGACTCTTCTATAATCTCCAGCCCAGTACGACAATGACATACAAAAGGTGATTCTTGCCATGGTGGAACAAAATCAAAGCAGAGGGCCATTGTTCTGCTTGGTTGCAATGCTGATGGCACAGAGAAAATAACTCCACTGGTGACAGGCAAGTACAACAAACCCACTGCTTCAGAAATGTAAAAAATCTCCCCACCAATACACAGCAAATTCTAGTTCATGGATGACTTCAGGAGCTTATTGTGCAATTGGATTAACAGACAGGAGCACAAAACACAAAATTCTTGCCATATTTGGAACAATGTGTTGTACACCCAAGAGATAACACTGCTCAGAAAAATACTATAGTTATATTTTTCCCCCCAAATTGCACAAGCCATTTGCAGCAAATGGATATGGGGATCATCCATACTTTCAAATGCCAGTACAGAAGGCAACTCATATGGAAGGCAGTAGAAGTGATCGATGGAGAATTACTCGGTGATGCAGGATCATGTGACTTGTGAGAATGAAGAAAAACAAGGAGGAGGAGGAGGAGGAGTGGAGGAAGAGCTTATTGAGAACAAAGTTAATTTTTTTGATACTCTTCAAGGACTAGAGGTGGCGAGAAAATACATCCAGCAGTCTGATGTGCAGGATGACATACAGTGATGGGACGTAAGCTTAAAAACAAGTTCTATGCATTGAAGCATTAAGAAAAATGTAAACAAATAACAAAACTGGACAGGATAAAAAAATGAAATTTATTCTGTTTTGATTTTGCTAATGACTGCTGTTTCATGAACTTTATTTTAAATGGTCAATGAAAAAGTGAGTTTCACTGTTTTGAAAGTTTGCAAAAAATAAGCATTATTATACTGTGCCAATTTGATTTTAAAAATGAATAAGATCAAGGCAGTGAGAAATATCAATCTTCTGTTTTTTTTATGTTTTCCCTGGTTTTACAATTTCCTTGATTTTACCATTTTTCAGGAAGGTCTACATGATGATGTAAAATAGGGGTTTCACTGTGTTGTGTGTGTATTATCAGCAGAATATGCTTACATGTATTTCATGTCACCCTATGCAGAAACAAATTCATAAAATACAAAGATATAATTAAGAAAGGCCAAATAACACACAGACATCTCAAAGCATACAGAAAGAAATTTCTTCTGTCAAAACACGTAAACTATGATGTTTTATATACTTTTGAAATAGCATTTTTTATTTACTTCTGTTACAGCTAGATATATAACACTTCTGTTACAGCTAGCTATACAACACTTCACCTTAATGTATGTTAGGTGATAAAACACACAAACCTTAACTAAGTAGTAAAAGCTGGACAAACAGTGTCATACTAAATTTGATTTTTAAAAATATTATTTGTGTATGATCTTAAGATACATGTATCAAAAATGTTTCTTCTATCATATATATGTAGATGGGTACATTACAATACGTAACACTGACCTATACTGTTAAATGATGCCTCCACCCGACCAAAGTAATTACAAAGCCATGATCAGTCCGACTCATTCCTCCATGACCGCTCTTCTTGGAAGTGAAACTCTTTTTAAAAAACAAAGCCCTACATCTTCTATTGTTCCCTCTTCTGTCTGAATTTAATGAGCTGTCAGTCAATTGGTTCCTCATTTCAAACACTGACAGCCAAGATCTCATTCAGTTTCTGGTTCACTATTATGGCCACAGGCTTTTACAAGTCTTCTTACATTGCTTAATAACTGGTAAGCTTCTTGTATCAAGCAATGTGGCAATGTATCTTTAACACATCACCTTCTTGGAAAGTGCCGCATTACGTAACTTCATAAGCAAGATAAATTAATGTTTTTAGGCTGATGTCAACGATTTACGACAAAAACAAGACAAAGTTATCTCTCATAGTTTTTTTGTCTCTTGGTTTTCAGAATGCTGTGTCACTATTTGGGATGCTGTTTAATGATCATCAATTCAGAGAAATGTCCTTACAAATGACGGCTGCAGATCTTTTTATCTTGATATAAACTGTGACGGTGAACAGCACGCTTCTCAAGTCATGCATGAGATAACTTCCCATGATGTGCATTTTGCAATGCAATGAACACCTGGACTGTCCATGAGAATTCTCAGAAATGAACAGATTCAAGTAGATTCTGTAAGAGGAACTTTACTTTCAACTTTCTAATGCTTTTTGTAGCTACACAGGAATTTTGAAACATTTCTCAGGTCAAATATATTCTTGCTGCAATAACATCATGGTCTATATGAAGTGAGAATGAGTACATTAGGACACTTTAAAAAAATTATGAAAGTGACAAGAGGTTTCTTTATTCTGAGTAATAATAGGAAGGGAGGAAGGAAGAAGGCTTTAGGAATGAGAAATTTACAGTTCATTTTTGTAACCATTTCTCAAGAAACGTATCTTATTCTCGTCATTACGGTATTAACTATACCCTCTGATGAATCTCAAGAGGCATTCCAATTTACAGGACTACAAACCTTTTTGAATTACTGTGAAGTACCCATCTACAGCCACAAACGCAGGCAGACCACAATAAAACCCTTACAAGAAATTTCTAAGAAACCTCTTTGCCCAGCCAAGCTACAAATTACTAATTCCAAGAAGAATTCTCTTCTGTGCACTTAAAACTCCCCTTCCCCCTTATTCATTACTGGAGACTTGAAACTGAAAGAGGCAGGCCTCAACTGAAGCAAGTATGCTGTTAATCTACATCGACATCTGCCACAGTTGGTGTGGGGTTCTGAGCCTGATCACTTCTCTTCCCTTGTGACAGTGTGCTGGACACTAGTGTGTTGGGTAAGTCTCTTCAATAATCTATTCTCCTTCATATACCATCCATGCATTTCTTAACACTAGAAAGAATGTAGCACTCGCTACTTAAATGTCATATGGGGAACTGCGTACTGCAGTAACTTGAATTCACTGTAGGAACCAATACAGACGTTTCCGAAGTTTATACATAACACTCAGCATGTAAATGTCGTATGAGGAACTTCATACTGCACTCATGTGAATTCATGTGAAATTAATTTTAGAAATTATTATGGGCATTTCCAATAATATGTTTTGATATACACAGTTTTCAAATTGTCACTATGGTCTATGGATTTATAACATTGCTGTCCTTAAACCCAGTGTGTGCGAGTGCATGTGTGTTACACAGTCATGCATAACTGTTTCAAATAACAAAGAAAAGAAAATGGTCCTTTTATATGAAAGGTTAACCTAGAGCAGGCCTGTCAAACTCAAAACTGGGTATGGGCCAAATACATGATCCAACTTGACATCTCAGGCTGCAACAAATAATGTCGCACAACCTCACTGTTCTTCATTTACAAATTTTTCAGTGTAGTAAAAGTCAAAGACATAAAATATTCCTTCTGTTCAATTTTGTAAGATTTCTTGGGTGTATTAGGCACAAGACAGTTCATATCTTTGACAAGTTACTTAAATATCAAGCGAATAATGCAAGTTCTTCAAAATCACTTTCTTTAAAAAAATTCTTGGACCAATAAAATTTAGTCACTTAAAAATGCTTGAACTGCATATTTTCCCAATTACTAAGTGATGTGACATAATGAGTGAGATAGCAGGACAGATAACATACTCATTTCAAGGCACTTAGTGTGAAAATTTCAAAATGTGAGAGGGCCAAATTATAAAGCTCTGCAGGCTGGATATTTGAAAGGTCTGACCTACAGTGCACATGAAACATGCAAAAGAAGACAATATGGCAAATTCTTACCTTCTTCCGAAGTAGAAAATAACGAGGGACAAGATGAAAAGCAAGATGCCTACACCCACCCAGATGCCAATAAACACTTCCTTGGGTATACCTGCAACACAAACCATGATGTCAGTTATGGAAAATCTAAATTCATTTTCTCAGTATCACTCATGCACTGCACTTTACCGAGCATCTTCATGTAACTGACCACCATGCGTTCAGAACACTTGGAGAATATGATATTGTACACAATACTGAAACCTCAGTCTTAAATGAACAAATCATGATGATACTGGGAAAATCATGTATCATAATCAAATCTAGCTACCTAGCTCACCTGAGTGACTGGCAACTGGCTAATCAAATGACTTTCTAGAGGGGCTGGGGTTCTTCCCAAGAAGTTGCAGTTGATCAAGTAGTCAAAATTCTTCAGCTTTTAAGCAACATGATGGCTGATTACAGTGTTCACAAGTGCTCACTGGAGGCCCCATCCTGAGCCAGATGAATTCAGTTTACTCCCCCCTCTTCCTATTTGTTTAATATATATTAGGATGTCAGGTTCCCATCCAAAAAAAAAAGCCCTGTCCACCTTGTCCTCTTTCTACTCCTCAACCTAGTAATATTTTACGAGTACAAACTAGGAAGTATGTGAGTTCTTCTTTTGATATCAGAGATGAAGTTTCACACCTGTACAAAACATTTAATATTGTAGTTTCATATACTTTAGTCTCAGTGTCCTGGACAGCAGATTGGATGACAAAATATTCTGGAGTAGCTGCAGAAATTCCCCTTTGAATCTTATCTTACTCTGTTGACAAATGCAATATTTGTCACTGCCCTTCCCAAATATTTCTCAAGACTTATTACCCATATTTACGATTATGGTAAACAGACATGGTTTCCTCTGCTGTACTCATGCACTTCAAATTAGCAGAAAACAGAGTTTCTGTTTTTTACCCTTTATGGTATTAGGTTTTTGCCCCACACGTTAACACCACACGCACAAATCAAATTTGGCATGTCCCATTTAGTCCAAACCCTTTAGGAATTTCTTGGATCTTAGAGTTTCTAACACAAGATGAAATTTTCCATATTTCAAACCACTGTGAGTTGATAATACATAAGACAAACGTCTCTGGATATGAACATCAACAAAGATCTTATTTAAGCACATTTTAACTTGTCTAATCCTATGCATGTTCCAAATACAAGGAGACCATCACAAATTTCCCTTCTAACCAAATCACAGGCTTTACTGAAGACTGTAAATAGCTAATTTACTGCCCCACTGTATTCCCATATTTTATCTAGAACCTGACGAATGCAGTTTATATGATAGTTCATATGTCTAAATGCACATTGATAATGCCCAATAATTTTGTTTACGTATGGGGTTAACCATGAATGAAGAATATTCCAAGATTTTGCTGATAAGAATTACTACCTTTACACCTCTGTCATACTCTTAAAAACAGCTATGAAAAGAAGTTTCTTATACTGCTATAACTATACTTTGTTAGTTCCAGAGTAAACAAGTTTGTGGAACTCAGCAACAAGTTTTCACTTACTGCCTGGTTCAATTCTGGTGGAATGTGATCAACAGCTCACATTTTCAGCAGTGATGTGAACGTCCGAAGAACCCAGCTTTCATATGAATTGTTCTGACACATGTATTTCAGAATTCATAACATCACAGACCCATGCATGTATTACAGCTCACATAATCGTGTCTTTGGCTGGTGTAAGAAAATGTGGGAATACACAAGCAGCTGGTAATTCTCATAATTTACCAATCAGTACTATGGTCACACCCTGTCTTAATCCTATTTATGCACCTATATTGGTCTAATATTTTTATTCTTACTGCGTACTTCAAGCCAAGATTCCCCTTCCTACCCCAAAAGGCACAGTTGTTACACCTTCAATGGCCGTGATTATCTGCATTCATCTGACCCAGATTCTGCAACCATTAAAAATGTTGTCTGTTTTCTTTGGACACCTTCTATACTTTGTCAACTAATGGTTTGTTGTGCTACTCTGGTTGAAAATGTGATATACTATCCAACACTTAACCATCTCCCACTGATGTACACATTGACACTAAGTTTAACAAAGCTGGTAAACTGTTTGAAATTTTAACCAGATACTATTCCTTAAATTTTCACACAGTTTAGCTCCTTGAAATTATATATCCTCACATCATACTTCAGCAATGCTTCTTTTAATCATAATCACAAGTGAAGGAAAGTCAAAAAGGTCTGTATTTAATTTTTTTGGTAGAATTCATCCTGTTGTGGAACATACTAAAACTCACACGTGCTGCCATCAACCACAACAAAATTTTAATTGTCTTGTCAATAGATGCTACATGTTTCAGTAACACTGACCATGCTCGGGCATTTTATTTTTAGTTTTAAAATCATGTATATAAGGCCCGAGGATAGCCAGTGTGAATGAAACATGTAGCATGCACTGACAAGACTAACAAAATTTGTTGTGGCTGAAGGCAGCACACATGTCAGTTTTAATGCGTATTTAACTTTAGTTTGCATGAAAATGTGTCAACCACTGAGAGGTCAGGATGAGGCCACACAGTTCTAAATTATTCTAACAGTAACGACACCACTGTAAGATAAATACTACCACCATTAGATGTGTACAGATATTCCAGGTTCATTGCAAGATTTCCTATTTGTTATTGTCTGTGTGTACTTTCCTAATAGAATATATTCCACGGTTTACTGGCACCACCACCACGACCACGACCACCAACACCACCACAACCACCACCACCACCTCAATATTCCAAAACTGTATATGGCTGTTCAGCTATGATTACATTGCATTATATTATTATTTAAATAATTAGGAGATTAATATACAAGAGGCACTAGCAGATATACAGGTACCAAGATTACTAATGTGTCAGAATATTTACTGAATAAGTACACAAAAAAGTTTGTTTTTATTTTCAACTGGATGTTGATCCTTTTGACAGTGTGGGCACCATGTGGCTTTGGGTTGTGTTGCTGATGCTTCAAAGGAACAAGCTACTTCCACATTTACAGTGCAAACGCAACTGGACTAACAAGTAGGTAGTCACTAAAGACATACCAGAGGGGAAGGAACTACAAATTGGTGCACCAAAATTGTTATAAGATAGTCTGTTTTAGGGCCAGATCACGTTTTACCTGCTCAGGCACAAGTGGTAGGGGATGGTAGGAATGGTACTGGTAATGGCAAAAAGGTGGTAACAATTAGTCAAAAGATGAAGTTTGACCGAAGGGGGATGAGGGGACAATTCAAACTAGGGGGTTGGTGCATCTGCTACTGGCCTTAGTCCAGCTGCATCAATGCCCTAGTTGTCCCTCCAAACACATCCTATCATTATTTGCAAATTCATTATTATTGTGCCAGCACAGAGTGGACCTACTATGACCTTCCCCTGCCACGTTTGCAGTGTATTTTAGACTCTGTGTCATGAATATATTTCATAATAAAATTTCATACATTTATCTTACAGAAGACAAGAAGTTTTGTTTTCCACACAACTTTCAAAAGTGTTCCCTCAATTATACTGCCCTTCTAGACAATAAAAATATATTGGTTACTTGGTCATCTATCACACACACATCCAAATTAATATCTTTATTAACATGTGAATTTAAGTATTAATATAATGAGAGATTTAAACTATAACATTTAACAGGTATTAGTACACAGCAAGATCTTAATCTAAAATATTTCAATAAAATTTCACATACTGGAATTCTAATTAGGTTTTTAACTACGTTGTAATGAAGTAAAAGACAGAACACACAAATTCTCTAGTTCACTGTTTCACATGATTTCACTCATTAACACACAGAAAATCCAAGTGTTCTGGGATGATATGGTGTGTCATTTATGAGTCTTCAAAACACTGGGAACTACTTACCCAACAACAAAGCATAACATCCCAGAAAATGTATACTAAGTAACAAACAAACAAATGCACATCAATAACATATGTTGTATCATACACTACTGTTCACTGACATGTTTTGGTCACTACAGCTACCACCATCAGGGTGTCAGTAAATATTAATATATGATAAAACATGTTTTACTGATGTGCATCTGTTGGTTTATTAATAGCACAAACATTCTTTAATACATGGAAATGGAAAATAAAAAATCCCAGAAGACTTTTATTTTCAGCAATATTGGTGTCAGGACCTCAAAGTTCACAAGAATGTATATTCTACTGGTACAAGACTTTAACTTCCACCTACAGAACAGGAACACAACTACTCTCATGACTACCCATATAACACTTTCAGCAGTAAGCATCAACATAAATCACCTCCACCACCTCTACCTCTACCACCACCACCACCATCACCACCACCTCTGTCAATATAATTTTTTCTGCTGTTCAGCCAAGTTGGCTTAATGTCAGTATTATAGACAATCATTTTCTCTATCCTTTTACACGTCTCCAGAGGACCTTCTGCCACATTCAAGATTTAAAACTTTTAGCAAATCTTGCCAAGAGTTCATTCTTTCAACATGTTCATTTACAATTTATTTTGTGGCTTAAAAAACAGTGGGAAAAATTTTGTAATTCTTTTACCATCTGAGGTGTTGTACCCTAATTTTTATCTTATGAAAGACAAAGTAGCTGATCTCTCTCTCTCTCTCTCTCTCTCTCTCTCTCTCACCACCCTGCCTTATGGACTTCTGTACTGGCAAATGAGACAATAAACCTTGGCTCACACTACTGGATGGCCCATACCAAAGAAGTATTACACTTTATTTCTCTCACAGATAAAAGGAATGTAAAACCATGAAGGCCGTAATATCAAAAATTATATTGGTAAATAACGAAGTCACATATAAAAAGCAACTGTACACAGGTGTTTAAGGATTAGAGTAATAGTCTATTGCATGGGAAGAAAGGAAAAACATTATAAAAGAGAAAACAAGTTAAATCAGCTTCACATGTCACAAAGTGGCAGTAACTCATAAAGTTTTGAAATGCTATAGGGACCATCTGCTAGAATGTCACACAGCAGGC
>Ga0209755_10003994_pt1 | contig 17860 bp, 13 predicted proteins | sample TergutCo191P1_FD_187301 | JGI IMG/M metagenome (GOLD analysis project Ga0209755, IMG submission 187301) | Cornitermes sp. P1 segment gut microbial communities from Petit-Saut dam, French Guiana - Co191P1 (SPAdes) (version 2) | ecosystem: Host-associated > Arthropoda: Insects > Digestive system...
CCCAATATTTTTGCAGAGCCTTTAAAACCGTTTTCAAAATGTACGCCGCCGCCATCTATTGCTGTGTTGCCAAAGATTCTACCATTTTGCATATTAAAACTACCAATGTACTGTGTTTCATCGCTGTTAGAGTAGGCTATGCCGCCGCCATAATTACTAGCTGCATTACTTGAAATTGTACCGTCCAGCATGCTAAAGACTCCGCTTCTACTAGCTATGCCTCCACCGTAGAGTGCTTTGTTGCCTGAAATTTCTCCAGCAGACATGGTAAAATTGCCAAATTTGTATATGCCGCCACCATAATTACTAGCTTTATTACCTGAAACTACGCCGCCAGACATAAAAGAGTCGTCCCCGCAAAAGGATATACCACCGCCATTTCGCGCAGTATTATTTGAAAATAGGCCACCCGACAAAATAAAGTTGCCATAGTTGCTATTGATGCTGTTACAGAAATATATGCCGCCGCCATCAAGTCTAGCTGTGTTGTTTGAAATGGTGCCGCCCGACACGTTAAGAGCGGCAAAGTCGTTAGCTACTCCACCGCCATACCCGTCTGATTTGTTGCCTGAAATTTCGCCGTTAGATATGTTAAACTTTCCATAGTTATAGTTTTCTACGCCACCACCATTTCCTGTGGCTGTGTTACTTGAAATGATGCCTCCCAACATTGTAAAGTTGTCACCAACATTGCGTACTCCGCCGCCTGTTCTAGCTTTGTTGCCTGAAATTACGGCGTTAGAGGATAAAGTGAATTTGCCATAATAGTTGTGTACGCCCCCGCCATTAGTAGCGGCTGTGTTATCTGAGATTACGCCACCTGACATGCTAAAACTACCGCTGTTGTGTACGCCGCCGCCATTGTTTGTTGCAGTATTGTTTGAAATGGTGCCACCCAATATTTTTGCAGAGCCTTTAAAACCGTTTTCAAAATGTACGCCGCCGCCATCTATTGCTGTGTTGCCAAAGATTCTACCATTTTGCATATTAAAAATGCCGATATAATTTGTCTCATCAATATTGTATATGCCACCACCATACTTCATGGATGTATTACCTGAAATTACGCCACCAAGCATGTTAAAGTTGCCACAATTATTAGTTATTCCACCACCGTAGAGTGCTTTGTTGCCTGAAATTTCTCCAGCAGACAAAGTAAAATTGCCATAGTGGTTATCTACGCCGCCGCCATGCATAATAGAGGTGTTGCCTGAAATGGTGCCACCAGACATACTAAAGTAATCACCACTATAGTCTATGCCGCCGCCATTTCGCGCAGTATTGTTTGATATAGTACCGCCTGACAAAGTTGAATTGCCATACAGATTACTGTATATGCCACTGTTGGCGTATATGCCGCCGCCATCAAGTCTAGCTGTGTTGTTTGAAATGGTGCCGCCCGACACGTTAAAAGCGCTATACCAATTAGTTACTCCACCGCCATACCAGTCTGATTTGTTGCCTGAAATTTCCCCGCCAGACATGTTAAACTTTCCATAATTATAGTTGAAAACGCCCCCTCCATCTCCTGTGGATGTGTTATTTGAAATGATACCCCCCGACATTGTAAAATTGCCTCCAACATTGTATACGCCACCACCGTTACCTGATGTATTACCTGAAATTGCGCCATTAGAGGATAAAGTAAATTTGCCATAATAGTTGTATATGCCACCACCTTTTCCCGCTCCTGTAACGATGTTACCAAGGATTGCCCCGCCTGACAGGCTAAAAACGCCTTTATTGCTATATATACCTCCGCCATTTTTGTTAGATGTGTTGTCTGAAATAGTACCGCCTAACATTGCAAAGTTAACATTGTCACATAAAAATACTCCACCTCCATCACTTGTTGCAACGTTGCCTGAAATTACGCCCTTTGTCATGCTAAACTTGTTATAACCGCAGTCACTAAATATGCCGCCGCCATAATTAGCAGTGTTATCTGAAATTGCCCCTCCAGAGATATTAAATATGTAGCCGTTGTTTTGTACACCGCCACCACCCACATAAGCTCTGTTACCTGAAATGGTTCCACCAAATAAACTAAAGCAACCTCCATTATTGAATACTCCTCCTCCGCTAACAGTTGCAGTGTTACCTGAAATTGCACCGTCATACAAACTAAAGGCAGATCCATTATCAAACACTCCACCGCCTTGCATAGCTGTATTGTTTGAAATTAGGCCATTATGCACATTAAGACGGCCTATGTTATGTATGCCTCCGCCATCTCTTGTTGCAGTATTACTCGAAATCGCACAGATGCTATTTAGTATGCTAAAAATGGTTTTGTTATGTATACCAGCGCCATATTCAGCTTTATTTTTATAAATTTGGCCTCCATACATCGTAAACAATCCAACATTGCATACTCCACCTCCGTCATAGGGTGATTTTCTTAAAGCCCACCATTGAGTTAAAGCTGTTGTGTTTTCGAAAATTTCGCCATTATGCATAGTAAATGAACCTTTATTGTATATGCCGGCGCCATATATTGCGGTGTTTTTGTAAATTTGTCCTGCGTACATGTTAAAGGTGCCGCAGTTATGTACTCCGCTGCCAACATAGCTCTTTGTTACTGTGGAAATGTTGTTAGAGATTTCGCCGTTGTTCATGTTAAAGGTGCCATAGTTGCGTACGCCGCCATAGTTGTTACCGGAAATTATGCCACTTTGCAGGGTTAGTATTCCTCCAGTTTGTACAGCTACGCCACAGCCTGAGGTTCCGTTTTGATGTGTTATGATGATGTTTTTAAGTGTCAATATGGCGTTGTTTAAAATGTTGATTGTTGCTTTGTTTTGTGCACCTACTAGTTTGAACATGTTGTGACTGCTTTCTGCACTTGTTAGTGTGATATGTTTGTTTGCAGAAATGTTTAATGTGTCTGTGAGTTGGATGTCTTTTTCAAGAGTGATAACTGTAGAAATGTTTGTTGCTGCTTTAGCAATTTCATTGTAAAGTTCAGTTTCCGTGCTAACAGACATAGGAAGGCCTCGAAAAATTTTCAGCAAATTCTGCTGGTATAGAGTGAATTTGAGAAGAATTATGTAACATCAGAGTTAAGGGGTTTGAATAAAAAATATTTGATTTATACTCACGTGTTTTAATATTAGTACACATACATGATTTCCCAATATTATAATGCTATTGCTCCTAAAAACTATTTCTGATATGACAGTTTCAACAATATCCTATAACACACAACATCATCCATTAACCTGAATTTTCGTCAAAATTGTAATATACGTGGTTGAAAAATGTTCACATTATTGCCACACATGTTGTTTATTATACTTCATTACGGTTATTTTTTATGTGTAAGCATTTGTTTCTTATGTAGCAACTGTATCATTAATTTTTGCTTGTGAGGTATAGTACAATTATGTTATACGACAAAAATGTGAGTTGCAAAAAATAATGTTTACTGTGAAATATATTTTAATTAAAAATGCTGTATGCAAATATACATTGAAATTAATACAAATGGCTGTATAGTACAAAAACACGCAAAATTCAGGCATTAACAAAACACATAACAGATAAACATGACTTTGAAACAACATCACTATCCAACTGTCTCTTGCGTTTATGTCCCCTAAATAGTTAGATAACACAGACGTTAATGTTTAGATTACAAACGCGGGTAAAGACCCCTACTCTACACTATTTCACACCAAAACACCTAACAAAATAAAAAGTTTCCAATAACAAAAACAACACCATCTAAGGAGTATAACTAAATAACTTTTACAATTGGACATTAGCGGGAGTAACATTGTAGTTTATTCTCTATGAAAACCTGTGTATACGTGTTAATGCAAGTCATTTTTGTCAAACATTTGCAACTATTTTCAATGACCACTTTGTAACTATAAAAATTATTTTGTAACAATCCCTAACGCAACGTGTACACACGTAACATATAACTTTCAGGTTCCATTATCTTACAAACAAAATTCTGTGCAAAACGCGCAGAAACTTTGCACGTTTAGTTTCGACTAACTAAACTAGTTTTTGGTATTGTTGTATATGTTTATTGCTGCAGTGGTTAAATTGTGGATATTTGCTTCTTTTAGGGTTATAAAGGATAGGGGTGCGCCTATGTTGAAGACGTCTATAAATACGCGTGATTTGGCGTGTTGTATTAACGCGTTTTTGAAGGCTTTTTCTGCATGAGATATTGTTTCTTCAGGGGTGCCTGTTTGTGTGAAGTATGTTTTGTACTCAGTTGATGTTGTTATGATTTTTAGTGCTGCGTCATAGTCTATGGCGTATATTAGGGAGATAAGGGTGTGTTCGCTTATGTTGAAGTAATTGTCAGGTAGAGCAACTTTTAGCCAGTCCGGATCGTAACCTAAGGTTTTTCCTCGAAGAATTGTAAATAGTAAGAAGCCGTCAACGTTTAGGCTGGCGTAAAACTTTGCGTATGGTTGTTCTTTTTTAGGTAATTTTTTATAAACACTGTAGTATTTATCAAAATATTGTCTGTCAAGTAAAAGGTCAAAATAAACAGTATGCCCAGTTTCGTCATACTTTTTTAAACCTTCATTTAAACTGGTATAATACGGTGTTCTTTTAAAAACTGAAACAACATTTGAAACTATAGATGCCTTAGCAGCCTCTTCAATAACGCTGGAATCATGAAAATAGTTCTCAACAGACAAATAAATTTTAGCCAACTTTTCCTCAAAAGACATCTTTGCAAGCGTTGCCTTTAAGAGCATTTTTATATGCTCAATTTGCAAACGCTCCAAATACAATTCAAAAAATGGTCTCACATTTTTAGGCAAATTTTTTATCAACAAAAGATAAGTATTAACAAGATTCTCATTAAAGACACGTTCAAGTTTTTTAGGAGTAAACGGTGCAACTAATTTGCTTATTTGCTCTTGATAGTCACTACCTCTAAGCTGCGCAACAAAATCTGAAAGACTCTTACTCTCAGAGAGACTCTTAATTTCAACCTCACTAAGCAAACCTCTTCGTGCCACACCAATTTTAGGCAAAACCTGAGCATAATTTTTTGTTTGAACCATTAATTTGCCTCAAGCACTGCCTTTACAATAAAGTCAACAGCTTGATCCATACCCTGCTCAGCAACTACTTTGAGCTTTTTAATTTCCACTTGATTAGCTCTAAGCTGCTCCTCTCGTTGCACATTAGCCTTAGCAACCGCTTGAGCATATAGCCTTTGAGCCTCAGCCTCAGCGTTAGCCTTACTGTCCTCAACAAGCTTTTGCGCCTCCTGCTTAGACACAGCAACTATTTGCTTAGCTTTGTCTTGAGCGTCAGAAGTAATCTGCAAAGCCTCAGCCTCGATTTTCTTTAATTCGCCCCAAACATTCTCCATAACAATACCACAACTTCACAATTTCAAAGAAACATAAGACCTTTACGGTTAACAACTCTATAACTACCGTAAAAATCTTTATACTATTTGTATAAACTATCCATACAGACATCAAATCTAAGGGTCAAAAAGTGAAAAATCAAATCACCAAAATACAAAAAATAACTTGTTAGTTATTTTATGTTGTTTGTGTTTTTTGTGTTGTGCCGTATACGATTGTTTTCCAGGCGTCGAGGGCAGTTTCATATTCTGTTTGTGCGTTGTCAATATTTTTTTGTAACAATTTGCTTTCGTTTAGAGCTTTTTTTAGGGTGTTTTCGGCTTTTTGCAGTTGGTTGTGTGAAAAAATTCCCTGAAAAGATTTGAACATACCTGTATTTTGTGTTGCTATCTCAGTATCATTTACGTTGTTTTGGTCTTTTTCAGCGGTTGCTATCATTTTGCGTGCTTTGTTTAGATCTTCAAAGATTTTATCCATTTGTTTATGTAGAGTGTTTAGGTTTCTTTGGGCTTTAACAGCGCGTTTTATAGCGTCATTTGCGCTCTCTGCTTTTCGGTAAAAAGCGGTTAGTTCTGCGTTTATATCATATCGTTCATGCTCAGAGTTTTGTCGTGATTTGACTTTTTTTATAAATTCGTCAGGATCTTTGTTTAGTTCTGCATACCATGCTTTTTCGTATTCGTCTCGAAATGCGTTTAACGTAAATAGGTTTTCGACAAGTTCTTCTTCGGCTTGTTTTAAGGCGTCTCGTCGTGCTATTGATTTTTTAGATAAATATTGTCCTTTTGCCTGTCCTTGTCCTGTAGTTGCTCCACTGTTTTGTGAGGTTCTTAAGCGTTCTAGGGTTTCTTCTTGTTTGTTTATAGCCTCATCTAAGTCAAAAAAGTCAGCCATTTTTATTTGACGAAGTTCTTTAGTTAAAAGAGGGAAGCTTTTTTTGTATTCTTGTTCTATTTCTTTTTTGGTCCACTCAATGCGGCGTTCTATCCATTGGGTGCTTGCTGCTGTAACTTTTCCTGCTAGTATTTCCTTGCCGGTTTCGGTTAATTTTGTGTTGTAAGGTAGCATTGCTATTGTGTCGTTATTTTCAAAAATTGCATCTATGACCGCGTCTAGTTTTTTTGCCTCGTCTTCCCGTAGAAATCCTCGTGCAGCATACAATTGGACGCCTATGTATAGGTCTTTTTTATAACGGTCATAGTCTGGTCCAAACACTTTATTTGCTGACTCTATTAACACTTTAGGGGTATCATGTTCATGTTTTGGATTTTTCTCCGTCACCATTTTGGTCTCCTTTAATAAAGTACTATGAATCAGCGTTTAGCAACGCCTCTTGCTATCCTTGGTGGTTAATGTTGCAGGTTATAAGATTTTCGCTATTTTTCGTTAACACCTGCGAAAGATAAAAGAGTTTATATTTTGAGTCAGTTAGGTCATTTGACTTATGTAGTGTTTGTTGTGTGGTCTTTCTGCTTCTGTTCTATGCGAATAGTTTTTTCAAGATAAACAGCGTTTAAATTATGTTTTTTCAATGTGGCATCTATTATTTTGTTCTATTAGTGTTATTTGTTTGTGGGTATGTTTTTGAGGTATTGGTTGCTGAAGTCTATTTTAAGTTCTATCCAGAGGGGTAAGTGATCTGATATTTGGAAGGTGCGCCAGTTGGTGAGGTAATAGCTTTCAATTTGTTTTTCAGTTTTATTTTTTATGGTTTTTTCGTTGAAATATTTGCGGTATGTTGCTATGTCTTTTGGGGTGTAAATTGTTTGTGTAAAGTCAAAGGTTCCTGCTTTTTGTTTGCCTTCAGAGAATACGGTCATGTTGTTGTCAATTTTGAGGTTGAAGGCAATTTGGTCATAGTGTTTGGTTTTGCCTAAGTCCGTATTGACTTCTTGTATGGCAGTGGGTATGTGGAATCCTTGTCCTTGTAGGGCTTTCATAGTGGCATCTGTGGTGTCGAAAATGTTGAAATCGCCCATTAGAATATAGTTTTCACCTTCTTTTTTTGCGCGATCTTTGAGGAATGTGGCTATTTTTGTTATTTCTTCTACTCGTCGGGGATTGTTTTTGTCGGATGTTCCATAATAGATATGGACTTCTGTTAAGATAAATCTAAACCAACCTGCTTGGAAAGCTACGCAGAAGGGGGTTCGTGCAAATTGTAGAGCTCCTTCAACAAGTTTGGTTTGTGGTAAAACGATTTCTCCGGCCATTTTGCGGAAGAATACTTTGCATCTGTCGAACACAAACGCCATGCGTTCGCCGCCGCCTGCGGTTCCTTCAGTGCTATCTGTTACTATGTAGTCCCAGTTAGGGCCTAATAGTGTGACAAGTTTGCATAAGCCATCTATGTTGGAGGCTACTTCTTGGATGGCTATTAAATCGAAACGACTGACGATTTCTGCTATGTAATGGAGGCTTTCGTTGTTTCGGTTATCGCCGAATTCACGGATATTCCAGGTGGCAAGTAAGAGTGTGTCAGTGGCAGTTTTAGCTGGAATTTGTCGGTCGAGTTGGTCTCGTAGGGCTAAAAGTTTTTCTATAATACGGTCTCTTTCGGATGTGTCTTTAATTTTTTTGATTGAGGAATACATCGGCATGTGAATTACTTCCTTCAGGTAAACACTAGATTGCCTCGACATTTATAAAGAGTTGTTTTGTGTTTATTTTGTGTAGAGAAGGTTTAATCTGTGTTGGGCAGTTTGGATAGGTGTGAAAAGGCTTTAAATTTAAGTGCGGGGGATTTTAAACGGGTTATTGAGGTAAAAAAAAAGAAACCTTTGAGATCATGGTTAAAATGTTAAAACTCGTTTATGCAACTAAGGAACTGCGCATAATTAACTTGCGAACGCTTGCATGGACAAACGTACAAATGAACGTATTACACACCAAAAATATCATAATTTATTTTTACACAGTTCCTAAACATAGACACCGTGGCAGACACTCCAAACTAGCATACAAGGCATTGCTCTTTATGACTCTAAAATACTGAAAGACAATACGTCACCAACTAGAGTTGAGCATAGAGTTCCAAGTTGGTGAGGCTACCACGCCTGATGTAATTATAGGGGTAGAAAAGTCTTGCTTAGAACGCTCAAAATTGTAGCTAATAAGTATCGTAATCGTCGTAAACGGTTTGGATTATGAATGGCATTAATCTGTGGGGGGTTAACTTTGAAAACGAAAAATAGATCTGAGAGGTCTATTATATGTTTTTGTTTATGAAGGGGTAGAGGGAGAGTTTTTTGGGGAAGTCGTTGCATTTGTATATTCGTAGTTGTCTTTGGGGTTCTATGCGGCAACGTTTTCGGGCGTTTTTGCGTTTTATTAGTGGGGCTACTTGGAAAAAGGGGCATTTTGAACATAGTGTGCTGATGTTTGGTTCCTCCTTAAATTTAGTATTTTAATACGTCACTGTAAATAATATATACGTATCAAATATAAATATTGTGTTACCTAACACCATTTCAACCAACAACAACAACAATAACAAGACAAAACAAAAAAAGAAAAAAAGAAAGGGGATTACTCGTGTCTTATAGCATCTACAGGTCTAAGCTTAGAGGCACGCCAAGCAGGATACAACGCAAAAATCACGCTTATACCCACGCCAAAAGCTAGAGCACCAAATATCACCAGAGGAGATAACACCGGAGTAATGCTCAAATTGCCACCTATGCCAAGTAAACCTGAACCAAGCACCCATGTAACACCATTAGCTATAACCCAGCCACCAACTACACCCACAACTCCACCTATAAAACCAAGTATTACAGATTCACCGAGAAATATCATAAGCACTGTTCTGCTCTTCATACCTAACGCTTTAAGAATACCGATTTCTCGTGTACGCTCAATTAAAGAGACCATCATAATATTCATAATACCCACGCCTGCAACCAACAAAGAGATAGCCGCAATACCAACTAGAAAGAGCTGCAAATAACTAAGAACAGAATTCAACACAGCAGCTAGTACATCAGAACTGACCACTGCGACTTGTCCACTATAATAAGTTTTTATCAGATTTGTAACTTCAGTCATTGTTGCATTATCACTATTTGTCAAAGTTACAACAATCATATCACACGCGTCAGTATCAAAAAAGTCTGCAGCTGTAGATAACGGAATATACACAGCACCATCCGATGGAGCTAATCCAAAACCGCCACCAACTTTGCCTAAAACACCGCTAACTTGCACGGTATAATTTTCATACACTGGCGGTAACACTGTTGCGTTAAGCCAAAGCAATGACACATCGTCGCCTGGAACAATAAATTGCGTACCATTTTGCGCAGGGTCAACTACTCTACTACCAAGCACAATATCATCATTTTGAGGGTTAACAGGAATATACCCTGATTCAGCGCTAAAAGATGGATAAACTTGTGCATAAGCATCATAGTCAACACCGTAAATTGTTACACTCCGATTTAGATCATCAGATACAATTCGGCCAGTACGTTGAATTATTGCAATGGCACTTGTAATGTTAGGTGATAAACTTTCGATATCAGATGTTTGATTAATATATAAGTTAAAACCTGAACCTGAACCGCTTAGACCTATACTAAAACCAGGACTATCTTGCCCTGAGCTGTCGCCACCAGGCATGACAATTAAAGAGTTAGCAGATAACCCCTGAGTTAACTCGCCAGTAATGGAAGCCTGTAACCCCGCAGTTATACCAAGTAAAGATACTATAGCGGCAATGCCAATTGCAATGCCAAGAATATTTAAGAATGCACGGAATTTGCGCAGTTTAATTGCACTAAAAGCGTATCTAAGAATATCAAGTATTTTCATGTTAATTCACCAAATCCGATTCTATTTCGCCATCAACCATGTGTACCGTTCTTCGAGCCTCGCTAGCTAACTTTTGGTCATGGGTAACCATTATTATGCTAACGCCATGTTCTCTGTTGAGTTTATGAATTAATGACATTATTTCTGTGGCTGTTTTAGAGTCAACGTTTCCTGTAGGCTCGTCTAGTAACAAAAATTTGGGTTTATTAGCCAAGGCTCTAGCAATTGCTACTCGTTGCTGTTGTCCGCCGCTAAGTTCAGCAGGTTTATGATACATACGGTCCTTTAAGCCAACTGCATTAAGCAGTCCTGCCGCTCGTTTACTACGTGCAGCGCTATTCATATCGGCTATAGACATGGCTAACTCTACATTTGCCTTAGCAGATAAGCGGGGAATTAGATTAAAGAATTGGAAAACAAACCCAATTTTTAAACGCACCTCAGCTAGATGATTATCATTTAATCTGCCAATGTCTACGCCTCCAACACGTAAAACACCAGAGGTGGGCTTATCAAGGGCGCCGATAAGGTTTAGCATTGTAGATTTACCGCTACCAGAGGGGCCAAGGATAGAGATGAAGTCTCCTGCTTCCACTTTAAGATTTACCCCCCGCAACGCCTCAACTGGAACCTTACCTAGCATGTAAGTTTTTCTAAGGTCAATTGCTTCAACTATTGTTGACATTTTTCATACTCTCGATTTATTAAACAATTTCAAAAAGAGAAACCTTTGATATAAAGGTATGTTAAATTGACAAATAAAACAAACCGAAAACCTCTAAAGTAAAAACGTGTAAAAGAAAAAAGTTACATGTCAACGAACAGACAGAAAACAGTTAAACACTTCACAAACTGTCTATTAAATTCATGTATTATTGACATGTTAGCTTATAACTGTTCCAACTTGTTTGCCCTCAGCAGCTAAAAGAAGGTTTTCAGGTTTAAACCCGTTAAAAACAATTAATTTCACGTGATTGCGTTTTAAAATGTCAATAGCCATTGAGTCAATTACTTGATGAATACCCACCTTATGTTCATGACACTCAAGCACTTGAGATAAGTCATCAAAGTTCATTTGACCTAATTTTACGGCATCGGCGAATTTGCGTGGGTCTTTAGTGTAAACGCCCTCTTGATCTGTGCCTTTAACTAACAAGTCAGCGGCTAACCGTTCAGCTACTAGTGCACCCACGGTATCTGTTGTGTGTCCAGGTTTTAGTCCGCCCATTACAACAATTTTTCCCTGTGAAAAACAGTCTTCTGCTTCATCAAGGGTAGTAACAACTTTACCATATCCAAGGCTGCCAAGTTTTTCCATAAACAATTGAGCATATAGCCTAGAAACGGAAATAGCAATACGGTCTTGAGCCGCTGATTCAAGAGTTAAATTTTTAGCTATCCCTATGAATTCTCTAGCTAAAGTACCGCCACCTAAAATAACAGCGACTTTATGACCTTGCAGTTTAATTTCTCGTATAAGGTCAGCATATTTGCCTATTAAATCAGTGTTAACAGGGGAGGCTATAACTGAGCCGCCAATTCGAACAACTAGACAGGTCATGATAATCTCTACTTGTAAACAGGGTCTTTGATTAAAACCATATGCTACGGTAAACATTATTATTCCAAAAAACTATAAAATATGTAGGCAGGAAAACACATGACCTATAAGACTGTAGTAAAAATTGAGCCTTTAGCACCCTTTGATTTGTTACAAAGTTCGCTTGTTTTTGCTACGGGAGATCGAAGAGTTAAAAGTTTTCAAGAAGGCTGTTTTTCGCAGGTAATTAATATCGAAGGGAGACTTGTTTTAGTAAAACTATTCTCAGAAGGCGAGGTAGATAAACCAAAATTGAGCCTTGAGTTATATTCCGACAGTGAACTCTCAGAGAGGACTATTTATCAAACACAAGAGGTTGTTAGTCAAATTTTTAGTTTAAACATGCCTCTAACCCCGTTTTATGAACATGTTAAATATGACAGGGTTATGTCGCAGATAACACAATTGTTAAGGGGTTTCAAGTTTCCTACGTTGCCCACGGTTTTTGAAGCCCTTGTTTATGCGATAGTGGAGCAACAAATTTCTATTAAAGTAGCGCGTAACATTGAGGAGCGTTTGGCAGTTATGTTTGGTAATACATTAAATGCAGATGGCACAGTGTTTTTTGCTTTTCCAACAGCATCTGCTTTAATAGAGGCAGATGTGGAAAAAATTCGTCAGGCAGGGTTAAGTGCACGTAAGGCTAGTTATATTCATGAGGCAGCTCAACTTGTTTGCAACGAAGAGTTATCTTTGGAAAAACTGCAAGGGCAACCGTTGGATAATATTGTATCGGTGCTAGATGATATTAGAGGAGTGGGTGTTTGGACTGCGGAGCTTACGATTCTTCGAGGCATGGGCAGGTTTGATGTTTTACCAGCGGATGATTTTGGCATAAGACGAGTAATTAGCCGTTATTATTGTGGTGGGGAAAAGACAATTTCAGCTATAGAGGCACGTAAAATCGCTGAGAAATGGGGTAACTGGCGGGGGTTAGCCGCGTTTTATTTAATAGCCGCTGAGGCTTTAAATATTCAACTCTAATTAGCGGATTAAACGTTTTTTCATAAGATTAATACTTACTATAAAGAAGACTATAGTCATAAGAGCTATCCAAAGGATACTTAGAGGTATGAGTATTTGGGTGCTTAGTCCAAAGAGGACCTCTGTTGTGCCTGTTAAAGCGCCACGTGTAAGATTTACTATATGTGTTAGAGGAAGAGTTGTTAAAGCAATGCCTTGGGCAGCGTGTGGTAGAGAGGCAAGGGGGAAAAAAGTGCCACTTAAAAATAGCATAGGAGTTATTATCAGAAATATGGGGTAATTAAAAAAGTCTATGTTAGGAGCAACGGCTGTAAAGCACATAGCAATGCTAGATAACATTAGACCTGCAAAAAACGCAATTATAGGCAGCAGTAAAAACAGTGGACTTGTGATTAAAGGTTGAGCAGTAAAAAAACCAGAGATACCAACAACTGCAAGTACTATAGAACAGTTTATTGTGCCTCGTGTGGCACCCCAAAGTAACTCACCAGCGACGACTTCTTCTATACTAATAGGCGTAGCAACTAGGGCGTCAAAAGTTTTTTGAAAATACATACGTACAAATGAGCCATAAGTACACTCAAAAAAGGCGCCATTCATTAAAGAAATAGCAACTAGTGCAGGTGCAATAAAATTAATGAAAGGCATACCGTTAATTTCTGGAATAAAATTACCAAGACCAAGACCAAAAGCAAACAAGTACAATATAGGTTCAAGCAAAGAGGGTAAAAAGTTTACGCCTATAGTTTTTGTAAATACATCTGCGTTTCGGCGCCAAACTTTCCACACGTTAGAGGAAATTTTAGGTATGCTAAATTTTGCGGGGGATTTACGAATATTTACCTCAGTCATCAGCTCTAAGTCCCCGGCCGGTTAACTTTAAAAATACATCCTCAAGATTAGCCTTACGGATAGTAACATTTGACAATTTATGCTCATGTAGAAACCCTTCAAACATGTCATAGGGTTTAGAGGTGAAAACTTGCATGCGCTCACCCATAGTTTCAATGCGAGCATCTGAAAAAGCCTGTTTAAGAAAAGAAATTAAGGCCTCATCGTAGTCAAGCTCTAGCACATTTTCGCCTATGTGTTTTTTAATTAACTCTTTAGGTTTACCGTCCTCAATTATTTTACCATGATCAACAATTATAATACGGTCACAGAGAATCTCAGCCTCATCCATATAATGAGTAGTTAAAATTATGGTAACACACATTTTTTTAAGTTGCCGCACAGCATCCCAAACAAGATGTCGCGCCTGCGGATCTAATCCTGTTGTAGGTTCATCAAGTAATAAAACCTGGGGATTATGCAAAAGAGCCCTAGCAAAAATAAGACGCCTCTTCATACCCGTTGATAAAGCCTCAATATGCATGTCACGTTTTTCTTGAAGCTGAAAAAACCTAAGCTGCTCCTCAGAACGCTTCAAAGCCTCCCCTTTAGAAATACCAAAATAACGTGCATAAACAACAAGATTCTTTAACACAGAAAAATCAATATCCAAATTATCCTCCTGCGGAGCAACACCTACAACCTGCTTAATTTCCATACACTTATCACGAACACTTAAACCCGCAATAGTTAAATCACCAGAAGTAGGCGGCAAAAAACAATACAGCATACGCACCATAGTTGTCTTACCCGCACCATTAGGCCCAAGAAAACCCACACATTCCCCACGATAAATCTCAAAATCAACCCCATCAACAGCTACAAAACCACCATACCGCTTAGTCAATTTCGTAGCTTTTATCAAGACCTCACGAACATTTGCATCGGAGAAAAGAACCCACTCCACAACGCACTAACACAAACAACCATTAAAACCAATCCCTAACATAGGCTTTGGAACAATATTATTTGTGCCAGCTTTCTCTTGCATTAATGTTTTCCAAATAGTTTAGGTAGCAGAGGCGTTTGATGTTTAGGTTGCAAGCACGTGTGAAGGCTTCTTGTTTTTTGCGTTCATCAAGCTGTTTACGCAGCGGTAGAGGATTATCACGTTTTAGTGTTGAAAAACAGCCCTTGACATTTGAGCGTTTATGATAATCTTCAAGCCACTTTTGCGGATCAGCAATCAGATCCTGCAACATTTTTCGCCATGCAGCACTCCCCTTCTGACGCAGCGTAATGCCTTTTTTAGGATAAAACCGCGACACCGCACCAACTTGGCTACTAAATCACAGTTTGCACGCGACAAATACGCCGCAGTCCCCGCCACTAAATCCAATCGACCATACCGTCTAGTAGTCTCAAGCAGTAAAGACTCAAAATGTGGTGATTCATGGTCTGTGGGTTTGTTTGCATACCTAAAAGATGAAATGACCTTGTATTTGAGGCCTACCACCACTAAAATCTTTGCATACCCTTTTTGTTTGTTTGATCTTTAGCACGATCAATCTCATAGTTTTGTTTACTTGAGGTGGAAAGTCCTGTGGCGTCGGGTCCAAATTCGTGTTCTAAATCCCGTATGGGCATATTTGTTAGTTCAAAGACTTCTTCCAAAATTTGTCGCACTTCCATGTCGTTGTAGGCACGCTCTATTGTTTTGTAGCTATACACGGTTGTTAGGTCTAGTTTTTCTTTGAAAAGTAGCATGTAGCCTTGTGCAACACGGTTGGATAGACCAAAATACTGTGCCATCAGCACCATTTTAGCACCATCTACAGGGCTGTGTTTGGGTCGTCCGGCTCCTTTGGGTTTTGAGATATCAGGCAGGTTTAGGTTGTAGGCGGCTTGGTTTGTGATGTCGCGTATGAGTAGCAGCATGTCGTTTATTTCACTTGTTTGGGCTAAGTCATAGTTTGTCCAGTCGTAGGGTTTTGGGGTTTGATCTTGATACGATAGTTTTTGTCTTTTAGTTGTCCTATGAGTGTTGATAATTGTTGGTGTTTGGTTTTTGTTGTTGTCGTGTTTGTTGTCGCCTGTATGTATTATGGGGCGTTAGCTTTATAAAGTTATGCGTGTTTATAACGCATACAAAGTTAATATGCAAGATTGCCAAGATGGTTATTATGCAAGGTAAATTGGTGGTTTTTCGCGTCTACAAGAACACTGAAAAGGGAGAAAAAACCAGCCCAACCTTTATCAACCGTTTTGTGCAGAAATTCTACGGCCAAGACACAACCAACCACAAAGGCAAATATAAACATCACCGACACGGTCTAATGGAAGACATCACACATATTAAACTCATACGCGGAGTCATAATCATACTAGAGTCTGATTTAGAAAAAGTACTGGCTTTTTTAAAAGAATACAACGCAGAAATCTATACAAGAGACATCACACTAACGCCTGAAGATGAAAAAACTCTAAACAAAGAAACCCAATAATTTTGTCCCAAAGCCTACATACCCATTAGGTATATATGGCGTATTAAAATTAAACCGTAAAAACGCGGTATTTTTCTATTTTAACCTTAAAAACACGTTTTTAAACAAAACCTGCTACCTAAAAACTGAAAGTTACGGATTAAAAGTGAGGTGAAAAAACCGTGTGTCTATAATTAACGGGTTTTGGTGAGAGTGTTTTTAGGTTTTGTGGTTGTGAATATTTGTTTCTTTTTGCAAAATATGTGTTTGCATGTTTGTTGTAAAGAGTGGTGGAATCAATTTTTAGTTTAATGTTGTGTGTGGTTATGGTGTGTGTTTTTTGTTTTTATTGTCAGGTTTTGGGTTTAGATGTTTTTTAAGAATCGTCAGTACCACAACAATAACAACACAACCCAAGAGTGTGCCTGCAACTAACAGAAAAAGTGGGTTAGTAAATATGCTACTTGGTGGCTGGGTCTGATCAGGCAATTGTGATTGATTAGCATCATCAGAAGTTACAGAGAGTGATGGTAAAGTTGCTGTCTGCGAAGGTGTTGATGATGAAGACCCATAAGTTACAGTAATTGTCTGAATACCGCTATAACCAATTGTCTCATCACGAACTACATATGGGTTATGAATGCCAACTGTATGTTCTCCTTGTGTGGGCGGGGTCAAATGTCCAGTGAATGCTTCAACTCGAAAATCTAACTGAGATCCACTAGGATAATTTGCTGTATGACCGGGATAGTCTGTCACTATATTAAATGCTAAAATAGTATAACTAGACTTTGACTGTACATAACAACCCTGATCATACTCAAAACCACGGTTAACATAACAGACGCGCCATTCGTTTTCGTTTCCAAAATGACCCTTACATTCAACACTGTAGTACAAATCAATATTGTAACCTTGTGTATCAGTGTAGGGTGTGAAGGGCTGGTTTTTTATTGTGACCTCTATTGTTATATTATTTACGCGGTAGCCTGGTTTGGTTGTAGTTACTCCTGTGTAAGAATCTGTTGCCGTAGAAGAGGGTACATCGTATGAATTGTCTACAAGTTTTAAACTGAACTGAGGAGCAGACGGCTTAGACGCTGCCCACACAGTTATGGGTGTAAAGATGAATACGATTAGACTTAATAGTGCCAAAGAACCCAGCGGTAACATTAATATTTTGTTTAGGTGTCGCATAATTTACAGATTATAGTAAGTAGATAAAACTTTTTGGGTTTGTTGATTAAATATAGTAAATGTTAGTCTTAATTATTTTCTTGACGGTTTTATCGGCGTAGTTGTATAATTTTTGCGTTTTTATACATCTGCTTTGGTGATTTAGTAACGTATATGTTCATTTTAAGAATACAAAAATAATGAGAACTAAGGAATCGTTACTAAATAATGTTCACAGAACACATTTGATATAACATATTATCTATGAACATCACTACAATAAACGATTACTTTATTCAGTAACAATTCCTAAGAATAATGTTGTTACCAAGAACAATAATAACAGATTGCCCAAAGGGTGCCTCATCGATAGCTGTTATAAGTTCAAGCGCTGTTACGACAACAGAACCATCAGTACTCAGTGCTAGCACACCAGAAACCAGATAAGTAGTCAATAACACAGACAACAAAGAAACAAGAAATAAATGTCTACTACACTACTACGTCTAAAACACTGGATATAGTTTGTGTAGTTTGATTCTCGCATCATCCGCAGTAAACTGCCACTTAACAACTCTTCGCCGAGAATTATACCCTTCTTCCCAAGCACCAACCTCACG
>Ga0209755_10003995_pt1 | contig 17860 bp, 15 predicted proteins | sample TergutCo191P1_FD_187301 | JGI IMG/M metagenome (GOLD analysis project Ga0209755, IMG submission 187301) | Cornitermes sp. P1 segment gut microbial communities from Petit-Saut dam, French Guiana - Co191P1 (SPAdes) (version 2) | ecosystem: Host-associated > Arthropoda: Insects > Digestive system...
CGTATATTATAATTCCTTATAACATAAGGATTTAGCTAACTGCCCGGAAGAAGACTCGAACTTCCATACCCTTGCGAGCACTAGTACCTGAAACTAGCGTGTCTACCAATTCCACCATCCGGGCGTGTCTGGTTATTTCTCTTGGTTTAATTATTAAGCATGGCATATCAGCGGAAATATGTCAATGAGGCGTTTTTACAAATAGAGTTGTTCGATAACTTCAGTTATTGAACAACTCCAATAATTTTCTGTCTTGAAAAGCGCAGTGTACTGCGTTAGAATTTACCAAAGAGCAGGTCGTATGCAAATTAAAACACAAAAGAATTTTTTAATATTGTTTATTATTATTTTTGGGTTCGATCTTCTTGCGCTGACTGGCGGAGCCGCTTATTTGATTCATCCCGCGCAGTATTTATTCGGGAATCTTTATGGCTATATAATTTTGATGGCTTTGCTTGGCAATATTGTTTTGGCATACCTTGGAGGTTTCACAGCTAAAACTGTGTCCCCGGTTAAAGCGGCACCCGCAGATAAATCAATGCGGCGTTATCTGGATTATTGTTATCTCCTGATGCATATAATCAGCATGTTACTTATTCCGATTTTGATCACCCTCGCTTCTTCGGATGCGCAGAATAAAACATCACAAAGTATTTTTGTTATTTGTTTATACAATTTTATTTTTCTTTTCGGAGCGGCGAATGCGGGTCTGCAAATTAGAAACTATTTTATAAACCGTAAATCCAACCCTGAAAAACCGGAACAAAATCAGTCAGGCGGACGCGGAAATGTTATGCGATGGATCGCGGTTGTCTTTCTTTGCCTTTGTTTAGTTATTGGATTTTATTTTTCATACATCATATTGGGAAAAAGCACAGGCAATATGATAGAAGTGTTTATTCCCGAATACGCGGTTTTTTGGGGCCTGCAAATGCTGGGAGTATCGCTTTTAATTAACAGGCTTCGATGGAGAAACAATAGATCTGTTCTAAATAAAATCATTCTGGCTGCGGGAATTATAATATTTATAATCTGTATGGTTCCTTTAGCATCAATCCCGGTTACGATTAGAAACGCTGACGCCGCCTACAGGGAAGCCTTTGGCGGATCTTCCCTTGACGATAAAACGATCGATGAAAAGCCCGGTTTTATGCGACACCCTTTTTCGCTGCAGGATTATTTTTTCGGGACGCGCACTTTTGATTATACTGTCAGAGAGAATGTTCTGTATTATGAGGGATACTATGGAAAAGACGCCGGCATCAAGTTGTATTTTGACGCGTATATGCCGTTAGGTGACACTGAACTCTCCGCGCAAAACCCGGTTCTGATCCGGATTCACGGCGGAGCATGGACTATGGGCGATAAGGGATTCTCCAATTACGCGGAAGTGAATAAACATTTTGTTAATCAGGGTTATGTTGTTTTCGATATCCAATACGGTCTTAATGACCAAAACCCGTCCTTTGCCAGTTCAGCGTCTCCTTCAAACGTTAAGGGAAATTTCGATATTGATGATATGGTCCGTCATATCGGAATCTTTACGTCTTATTTGTCTGATCACGCAGGCGGGTACAACGCGGATTTGAATTCGGTATTTATATCGGGAGGATCGGCGGGCGGTCAACTGGCAATTGCCGCGGCGCTTGGAATAACCGGCGGCAAATATACGGATATTCTGGATCCCCGGCTGCATGTCATAGGACTTATTCCATTTTATCCCGCTAACAGCCTTTCGCCGAATGTCGGGATCGGCGGTACGCCGGATTTAATTGATCCTGCGGCTCTTGTAGATGAATACAGTCCTCCGTGTTTAATTTATCACGGTACTCACGACGGAATCGTTAACCCAAAATACGCTTCGATATTACAGAACGCTTATAAAGAAAAAAGCGGCGCTCCGTGCGCTTTGCTTTGGATGAATTTCGCAAGCCACGGAAGCGATTTCTTTACTCCCGGTTATTACAATCAGATATTCATGTATTACATGGAAAGATTCATGAATAAATACGCGCCGCTATAAATCAACTTCTCATATTACTTTAAATTACTGGTAAAACTGTTATCTGTTTTATTTGCAAATTAATGCGCTATATGATACAATTTTATTATAATTCAATGATTATTAAATATTTTATAACAATTTTTAATAACCGGCGCAGCTCTTACAAAAGGTAGATCAATATGAAAATCAATATTTCCAGAAAAATAATATTAATCGCTGTAGCCGGCGTAATAGCGTCCAGTTTAATCATATTAAGCATAACCACGATACTGATGGGCAGGCTGCTTGATTACACCATACAGGAAGAAATGTCCGCTATGCAGTCTCTTATCACAAGGATACAACAGCAGGATGAAACAAGGTTATTGCAGGTAAATCAGCTTCTTACATCAATGCCGGATCTTGTGGAAGCTGTGCAAAAAGAGGATGTTAGCAGCATTATGAACACCTCGCAAATGTCATGGCTGTTTAAAGAAATTGATTCAATTACATTTACCAATTCCCTGGGCGTTACAATTTTCAGAAGCCATTCGCAAATCATCGGAGACGATATTTCAAGCCGCGCTGTAGTGCGGTCTGCGCTTAACGGAGAAACTTTATACGGAGTTTTTTTTGAAGAAACCGCTATGCTTCCGTATTCAATCCGCTGTTACGCGCCAATAAAAAAAGACGGCGTTTTAATCGGCGCTTTATCACTTGGCTCAAACATCGGCACCGCACAATATGTTGACAATCTTTATAAATTGACCGGCATTCATTTTTCACTTTATAAAAATGACACTACTCTGATGACCAGCTTAAATGACAAATCCGGCAAACGCGATACCGGCGCGAAAATGGATAATTTGCAGGTAACGGATTCAGTGCTTAATAAAGGTGAAACCGTTATTATCGAAAGGGATATATACGGCGATCCGTATATGGCGATGTACTGGCCGGTAAAAGACTTTTACGGCAATACTATCGGCATGTGGGCAGCCGCAATGTCTTTGGATCGCCAGTCAAAGGAAACTAACAGAGTTCTTTTGGTAATCCTTCTTTGCTCCTTTGGCATTATCAGCGTTTTTGCTCTGGCTGCAAGCATTATTGGAAATAGAATCAGCATACCTGTTCGAAAAATTACCGAATTCGCTGTTCGCGTAGCTGATGGCAATCTTGATGATCAGATAACAGTGCGTAGCAATGACGAAGTCGGACAGCTTGCAGGCGCACTGCGAACGATGGTTGCAACATTGAAAGCCCGCATCAATGAAGCCGAAGAGCATCATGCCGCGGCTGTCGCGGCGAATAAGGCAAAGAGCACTTTCCTTAGCACCATGAGCCATGAAATTCGCACGCCAATGAACGCGATAATCGGCATCACGGAAATTGAGCTGCGGCATGACGATCTGTCTCCCGGCGTCATGGAAGCGTTTGAAAAAATATACGCTTCTGGCGATATGCTGATGAGCATTATAAACGATATTCTTGATCTTTCTAAAATAGAAGCCGGCAAACTTGAACTATTAAATAAAAATTATGAGTTTGCCAGCATGATCAGCGACACCGCTCAGCTAAACATGATGAGAATTGGCAGCAAGCCGATTGAGTTTGAATTGAATGTAGACAAGAACATCCCCGTTACATTGTTAGGTGACGAACTCCGCGTTAAGCAGGTTTTGAATAATATTCTTTCTAACGCATTTAAATATACCTCTTCCGGCAGAGTAATTATGTCCGCCGCGATAGACATTGAAAATACAGACACTGATAAGGTAACGCTTGTGTTCACGGTCAGCGATACAGGCCAGGGAATGACAGAGGAGCAGGTTGAAAGGCTTTTCGAGGAATACGCGCGCTTTAACGCGGAGGCGAACATCGCGACTGAAGGCACAGGACTCGGAATGAGCATTACGCGAAACCTTATCGGCATGATGAACGGAAGAATAAATGTAGAAAGCGAGCTGGGCAAAGGCACCACTTTTACTGTCTATCTGCCGCAGGGCAAAGTCGATTCCGCCGTGATAGGCGTTGAAATGGTTGAAAATCTTCGCAGATTCCGGATGCATAACAGAGCATACCTGAAAAATATTCAAATATCGCTTGAGCCGATGCCCTACGGCAGAATTTTAATCGTCGACGATGTTGATACGAATATTTATGTCGCCAAAGGATTAATGCTGCCTTATGCGCTGAAAGAAATTGATTCCGCCAATTCAGGGCCTGACGCGATAAAAAAAATTAAAGACGGCAAAGTGTACGACGTTGTATTTATGGATCACATGATGCCGGGAATGGACGGAATAGAAACGGTTAAGCATATTCGCGAAGCCGGATACAAAGAGCCGATTGTCGCGTTGACAGCTAACGCTGTCGGCGGGCAGGCGGATGTATTCATACAAAATGATTTTAATGACTTTATTTCTAAACCGATTGACATGCGCCAGTTAAACGTGATTATGAACGCCTATGTGCGCGATAAGCAGCCGCAGGAAGTAATTGAAGAAGCGCGCAGGCAGGCGCAGTTAAAAAAAGAAGCGCAAAAACAAAAAAATGAAATTCCCGCGGAGCAGCAGTCGCAGATCGCGTCAGATTCTCCGCTGTTTGGCGCGGAAATTCCTGGCATGGATATCGCTAAAGGAATTAAACGCTTTGACGGTAATGAAAAAGTATATCTTGATGTTCTGCGTTCATACGCGGCAGGCGTTAGTTCCATGCTCGATAAAATTGAAGCTGTACCAGATACAGCAAATTTCAGCGGGGATATATTAGCTGATTATATAATTAAAGTTCACGGGATTAAAGGAACAAGTTTTGATATTTTTGCGGAGCAGGTCGCCGGGGAATCGAAAGACCTTGAAGCGGCGGGGAAATCAGGCGATTTGGAATTTATAAAAGCGAATCATCAAACTTTTATGAAAAACGCGAGAAATCTTATCCGCGATATTGAAAATACGCTTAATAAAATAGATTTTGACAGCCAGAAGTCTTTAAAGGATCAGCCTGATATAAAATTATTATTAAAGCTTATAAACGCCTGCAATGACTTTGACATGGACGGCGCAGATGAAGCAATGGCTGAATTGGAAAAATATAAATACGAGAAGGATAACGATCTTATAAAATGGCTGCGGGATTGCATTGACAGGATGCAGTTTGAGGAAATTGTCCAGAGACTGAATTCTTTTACATAGAATATAAACCTTACACCTGAAACCCGTCGGCAATTATCGAAATCTTCTGAATTGAAGCCCGCGTTTTAACAGCTAATTCTGAAACGCCCTGCGCGCCTGTGTTGATGTTTTTAATGCCGCTGGACATTTCCTGCACACAGGTCATGATTTCTTCGGCGCTTGTTTTTAAAGCGCCTATTTCCTTAACCATAACAGAGCTGCCGTGTTCTATTTCCTGCGAGCCTTTGCTGACTTTTTCTGCGTGTTCATTCATCATCCGCAGAGAGTCAATTACCTGAGATGCGCCGACTTTTTGCTCTCTTACCGCGTTATTAACTTCATGAACCAGTTTTCCGGTTTCTTTTATGCGGTTAGTTACATCAATAAACGCGCTTGTTGACGCTTCGGAGTCTTTAACAATATGGCTGATAGTATCGACAATCTGTTTAAGCTCAAGTCCTATTTTACGGGATTCATCTGTGGAATTAAGCGCAAGCTGACGTATCTCATCGGCGACTACCGCGAATCCCCTGCCTGATTCTCCCGCATGTGCCGCTTCGATAGCTGCGTTCATTGCCAGAAGATTTGTTTTAGCCGCGATTGTAGCGATAATTTTATTCGCGTCCTGTAAATCCTGCGACTGCGATACGATTGTGCGGATGCGTTCCGCGCTTTCTTTCTGGATGCTGCTTCCGCGATCGGAAGATTCGCCTACGGTTTTAAACTGCGATTCCATTTTTTCGGTTACAGAGCTGATTGACGTAATATTTCCGACCATTTGCTCAACCGCCGCGGACGCTTCATTCATGCTCGATGTCTGAACAGTGATCGATTCGTCCAGCGCTTTAATATTATCTGAAATCCGCTGCACCGCCTGCGACGAGTTGTTTACGCTTTCCATTTGATTTTTCGTTTTTACATTCACTTGTTCCGCCGAAACTGACAACTGTCCGACAGAAGCCGCCATACCCGAAGCGTTTTCTTCAAGCTTGTTTCCTACATGGATAAGATCATCCTTTCCGCTTTTTATATCATGAATTCCGCCGCTTAAGTGATCGCTGAAGGAATTAACCATGCCGGCAACGGTGCCAAGTTCATCAACAGAACAGACTGTAATGCGCCTTCTTAAATCTTTTTGTTCCGAGGATAAATTTTCAAGCTGTTCTACTATTGAGTTAAACAATACAGACGCGTTCTTTTTTAAATTTATTGAAAGTAATGAAACACAAAAAAATACTATTATTACGGGAAGCAGCATTGTCAGCCAATTGCTTCCGTTAAAGTTATCAATGGTTCCGCCGGCTTTGCTTACGCTCAGCAATGTTACGGAAACCGCGAATGTCAAAGCCATTAAAACTGCCGCCATGGGAATTATCATCGCTTTTAATTCCTGCCGTTTTTCGCGAAGCCCTCTCGGGTAACTTAAAAAATTCTGCGCTATCAAACTGCGCGATACAAGGCCGTCGCTCACTACATAAATAAATGTTCCGACAAGCATTCCGAACGCAAGAGACGCGAGAAAAAGCGGAGCCCGCATGACGTCAACAATGGGCAGATATTTTTTACTGGCGTAAACGCAGCCAAGAAAAGCCGCGTGGATTACTACATTAAGAGCAATCATTTTTATCGGTATCGCTCCGATTTTTTTTAGCCTTTCCAAAAATATTTTATCCTGATCGTTCTCTGCCGCTGTTTGTTTGAAAAATGACGCGTTAAAACATTTCGCGTTTCGTCCCAAAACAACGCAGTAAACGATAAGGAAAAAAAGACTTGGAATGCCGAATTTAAAAATTAGCTGTGAAAAAGAAATATCAAAGTAGATCAATAACAGAAAATCGGCCGCGATCATGCTTAATCCGGTAAAGAAAACAAGCATGAAAAATGAATAATGATACTTAGTGCTTTTCATTGTATTATTTTAAAAAAAAGTATAAAAATATTCTACTGTTTTTTTTTGAATTCGGCTGTATTTTTAAAATTTTGTATTAATATCGAAGCCTTCCGGGATGCCGCTGTCTTATATCATTTTTTGATTTAAGACTTTTCTAAAACTTTCAAACCTTCGAACCTTCGAACTTTATGTTCGCGGTTCGCACTTTTGGAAAAAACTCACTTTATTGGAATATTTTAGGCAAATTTGAATAAAATCATGATAATATTTAAGAAATAAACAATACAACAAAGGACGGTTTTTATGGACAAAGAAGCGGAATCTGATAATACCGGCGAGCCGGAACAGGAAAAGCTTTCAGATTCATCAGGCGAAGTTTCAGGCAGCGCCGCAAATGATGAAAAAGAGCGTTTTACAATAATTTATGTTGATGATGTCACTACAAGCCTTTTATCGCTCAAAAGAAGGCTGTCAACGCGTTATGAAGTGTACCCTGCCGAGTCCTCTGAAGTATTGTTTAAAACTTTAAAACTGGTCACGCCCGATATAATTTTATTGGATATTAATATGCCCGACGTTGACGGCTATGAAGTCATAAAAAATTTAAAAGAGAATAAATTTTACGCTCAAATACCGGTTATATTTTTTACAAGCAATAACGACAGGGAAAGCGTGCTTAAAGGGCTTTCGCTCGGAGCGGTTGATTATATAATCAAGCCGTTTGAAACATCAAGTTTGTTTGAATGTATCGAGAAACACATCGCCGCAAGTAAAGTTGAAAAAAGCAAGGAAGAGGATACAAGACCGCGCATACTCGCTATTGACGACGTTGTCAGCATATTAAAAACGATTAAAGCCGCTTTACACGCTAATTATATTGTTCATACGATTTCAAGACCTGATTCTGTGCTGGATTTTTTAAAATTAAGAAAACCTGATTTAATTCTGCTGGATTATCTGATGCCCGCATATAACGGCTTTGAACTTATACCCATGATTCGTGAATTGCCCGGATATGAAGAAACTCCGATTATAATGCTTACATCCGAAGGAACGCTTACGCATATTAAAGAAGCCATTTCATTGGGAGCCTGCGATTTTATTGTAAAGCCTTTTAAAGATAATGAATTAAATGAAAAAGTCGCTAAGCATATAAAACCGTAAAGGGCACGAGAGCCATGCTCTTAATTCCGCCTTAACTGATCGCCGTCTCCAGCGCGACTTCCATCATTCTGGTGAAAGTAGTCTGACGCTCTTCTGAGGAAGTAGCTTCGCCTGTTACAAGACTGTCGGAGATTGTCAGGATGCCTAAGGCTTCGCGGCCGTATTTTGCGGCAAGCGTGTATAATTCCGCACATTCCATTTCTACGGCAAGGCAGCCGAATTTCGCCCAAACTTTCCAGTCGTCCGGGTCTTCTGTGTAAAATGTATCCTGCGAAACTATCGGGCCGACCCTTGGCTCCCAGCCTTTTGATACTGCGGTTTCCCATGCGGTTTTTAGCAGCGAAAACGAAGCCGCGGGAGCGTAATTCCTGCCGCCGAAACGCAGATTATTTACCGCGGAATCTGTGCAGGCTGATATGCCAAACACCAGATCGCGCAATTTTATATCTTTATTGATAGAACCCGCTGTTCCGATACGGATTCCCCGTTTTACTCCGTAATCTTTAAATAATTCGTTTACATATATCGATATCGAAGGTATCCCCATCCCTGTTCCCTGCACCGAAACTTTTTTTCCTTTGTAAGTTCCCGTAAATCCAAACGCGTTACGCACGCTGTTGTATTGGATCACGTTTTCCAGAAAATTTTCCGCTACAAATTTTGCTCTCAAAGGGTCTCCCGGCAATAAAACAACTTCCGCGATTTCACCGTCTTTTGCCGCTATATGCGTTGACATGGTTTCCTTCCTTATTTGGTTATATTACTCATTTTAGGCATTAATAACCTTTTTTTCAATAATAAATAATGCAAGAAGAATTATTTTAATAAAACATCCATTTTCCTCTTGCGTAAATCGCACATATATTCTATATTTAAAATAGTCTATTTCAAGGAGTATATTATGGTTGTTACTGCTACCAAATTTAAGGCGAATATAGGCCATTTTTTGGATTCAATTCCAAACGATGAGATTTATATTACAAAAAACGGAAAGATTGCCGCCAGATTGTCCTATAACATGGAAGATAAGCTTTCTATTCTCAACAGTCTGGTAGGAATATTGCCAAAAGATCAATATATCGATTTAAAACAGCTAAAAGCTGAACGCATTTTAAGAAGGACTTGCCCGGAATATCATAATGACGATGAAGCGTTACAAAAGGCTGTAGCCGTAATGTCAGCCGAATCTGAATAAAAGGATAGGTAAGGATAAAAAATGAAAGTATATATCGATTCAAATATAATAATTGACGTTCTTCAGAAAAGAGAGCCTTTTTTTGATGAATCCTATAAAATTATCAGTCTTGGGCTGGAAGGCGAAATTGAAGCTATAATCAGCGCTGTCGATATAACAAATGTGTATTATATCATGAGGAAATTTCTGCGCGACCCTGTCACAGCAAGGGAAAAAATCTTTATTTTAAGTAATTTTTTAAAAATATGTCACTGTACAACAGAGGATATTACCAAAGCTTTTATCCTTTTTATGCCTGACTTTGAAGACGCGGTCATTGCCGCCGCGGCCAGGCGGGAAAAGGCGGACTTTATTATCACCAGAAATAAGGATGACTTTACTGATTCGCCTGTCCCGGCTGTCAGCCCGGCGCAGTTTCTTAGCCAGTTTCATGCCAAATAACTTAAATTTTTTAAAAAAATTCGTTTACCCTCTTGATCAATTTTCCAGTTTTTGTTATCTTTTTAGAACGGCGTAATATGCCCCTGAAATTTCCCAAAACTTGCGTTTTTGGGTACAGCTATTTATGCCTATCTGACTGCTTGCAAGGCAGAAAGGCCCTTATAGCTCAGTTGGCAGAGCACATCCATGGTAAGGATGAGGTCATCAGTTCGATTCTGATTGAGGGCTCATAAAAATAAAAAGCCATGGTTTTTTATTTTTATGTTGGAGTTTTACTTCGTAAAACTCCATGATTGGTTACAGAGATTGTTTGAAAAACGGGGTTGTCCCCATAAAGAGGTTTGATATGGCAAGTAAGAAAAATGTAGTTGAATTAATTGCTCTTCAATGCACCGAGTGCAAAAGACGCAATTATACAACCAGCAAGAATAGGCGCAATATTCAGGAAAAACTTGAATTCAAAAAATATTGCCCGTATGACCGCAAACATACGCTTCACAAGGAGACTAAGGTTAAATGAGGATACGCTTTTCCAAAATTTTCGAACCGCAGGTTCGTATTTTTTGAAAAGCTTCCATATTATGAGTTTGTTACAAAACCAAATTGATTTTGTAACAAACCTAGGCGTATAGCTCAGTTGGTAGAGCGGCGGTCTCCAAAACCGCAGGTCGTGGGTTCGAAGCCTACTGCGCCTGTAAGCGGCATATGTGCCATATTGATGTATATGTTGTAATGTGCTAAATGATTAGCACTATTAAGGAGAATGACATGAAAAAGATCATTCAGTTTTTTAAGGAATCTTACGCGGAACTCAGGAAGGTAGTTTGGCCTAACAGGGATGATGTAATCAGCTCTGTAAAAGTTGTAATTATTTCTACCGCGATTGTCGCTGTTGTTTTAGGAGTCATTGATATGTTATTGCTCTTGGGTATCAGAGCTATATTCTAAGATAAGTCAGGTAAGAAATGGCAACCGGCTGGTACGTCCTGCATACATATTCAGGATACGAAAACAAGATTGAAAAAACAATCCGCATGATGACAGATAACGGGGAGTTGGACAAGAGCGTAGTCCGCGATGTTAAAGTTCCCAGCGAAGAAGTTGTCGAAGTAAAGGACGGAAAGAAACGCACTCAGACCAGAAAGTTTCTTCCCGGGTACATTCTTGTAGAGATGGATCTCGGCGATACCGAAATGGGATGGAAGGAACCCTGCACAAAGATTAAAAAAATCCAGGGTGTTACAGGCTTTGTCGGTACGCCGGCTGATCGAAGGCCTCAGCCTCTTTCAGGAGATGAAGCGAGGGCTATCCTGCAAAAGTCAGGCGAAATCAAGGGAGAAAGAGCGGTTCGCACGAGGCAGTCATTCACTCCGGGCGAGCAGGTTAAAATCATTGACGGTCCGTTTGAATCATTTGTCGGAACCATCGAAGAAGTTAATCATGAAAAGAATAAATTAAAAGTGATGGTTGGAATTTTCGGCAGAAACGCGCCTGTAGAGGTTGATCTTTTACAGGTGGAAAAAGTATAGCGTAAAAAGTGGGAGAGGCTGTTGCCGCCTTGATTGAACCACGAAGGAGTTTTAAATGGCAAAGAAAAAAGTTACAGCTTATGTTAAGCTGCAATGTCCCGCGGGAAAAGCCACTCCGGCTCCGCCCGTAGGACCGGCACTGGGACCTCACGGAGTCAGCGCACCTCAATTTGTCCAGCAATTTAACGACAGGACAAAGGGTATGGAGCAAGGACTTATTATCCCGGTTATTATCACGGTTTACGCGGATAAAACATTTACTTTTATCCTCAAAACCCCGCCCGCCTCTGTTTTGATTAAAAAGGCTATTGGACTTGAAAAGGGATCAAAGGAATCCCACAAAATCAAGGTCGGGAAAATTTCCAGGGCTCAGCTTGAAGAAATCGGTAAAACAAAAATGGCCGATCTTTCAGCTAACGATCTTAACGCAGCGGTAAAGATTATCGCCGGGACAGCCCGGTCAATGGGTGTTGAAATCCCAGCGGAGCTTCCTGCGGGGGTGGAAAAATGAAACGCGGAAAAAAATATAATGAAAGCGTCAAAAAATACAACCCTTCAAATACCTATGAGCTTAACGAAGCTTTAGCGCTTGTTAAAACAATGGCATACGCGAAGTTTGATGAAACTGTCGATCTGTCCGTAAAACTTAATCTTAAAAAGAGCCAGTCGGTCCGCGATACGGTTGTTCTTCCTCATCAATTCAGGGGCGAGAAAAAAGTTTTGGTTTTTTGCAAACCTGAAAAAGAAAAGGAAGCGCAGGAAGCGGGGGCCGCGTTTATCGGCGCCGATGATTTAATCGAAAAGGTTAAAGGCGGCTGGACTGATTTTGACGTCGCTGTCGCGACGCCGGATATGATGAAAGACGTCGGCAAACTTGGTATGGTGCTTGGCCGCAAAGGACTTATGCCCAATCCAAAAACCGGAACTGTGACCTTTGATCTTAAAGGTACGTTAGCTGAACTTAAAAAAGGCCGCGTTGAATTCAGGGCGGATAAAACCGGCGTTATGCATCTTGCTGTCGGCAAAATTTCGATGGAACCGGATAATGTCGCGGAGAATGTCAGGGCTGTAATGACGGAAGTTAAACGCAAACGTCCTGTTGATACGAAAGGCGAGTTTATTCAGTCTGTTTCTGTCGCTTCAACGATGGGACCCGGCGTATGGGTCGCTATCAGGGACGGGGAATAAGGAGTAACAAATGGCAGTTATAGCTAAGAAAATACAGGAAAATAAAACCAAAGCTATCGGCGATCTTAAGGAATCCCTGGGCGCGGCGAAAGATTTTATCTTTACGGATTACCGCGGTCTTACGGTTGAACAGATCACCAATTTAAGAAAGCAGTTACGCGCAAAAGACGCGAAATACAAAGTTATTAAAAACAATTTCGCGCGCATCGCTTTTGAGCAGCTTTCGTCTCAGAATGTGTCTTCATATCTTGTCGGACCTACTGCGGTGGCAATCACGCCAAGGGATCCGAATGAAGTAGCGAAAATATTTTTTGACTTTTTAAAGGAAGCCCCCGCATTAAAGGTAAAAGGCGCGCTGATAAGCGAAACAGTTTACAACGCTGTTCAAACCGAGGCTTTCTCAAAATTACCGGGAAGACTGGAACTTATTTCCATGCTCATGTCGGTAATGAACGGTCCTGCGCGCAATCTTACCGCGGCGTTAAATGATGTTCCGGCAAGAGTGGTAAGAACGATTAAGGCGATTGCAGATCAAAAAGCGGGATAATTAATCGGAAACTTCAGTTTACGATTAATTTCCATAAACCTGTCAGACTTCTGCAGATGAAGTTTTAAATAATAAATCTGCAAGCTGCTGTTCTGTCAGGTAAAAAGATGATTCGGTGTATTGTTCGTTGAATTTGATGCCGGACATAACAATTTTTAGGAGAAGATAATATGGCAGCCACAAAAGAAGAAATTTTAGAATCGATCGCGTCCATGACAGTTCTGGAAGTGTCAGAACTGGTAAAAATGATGGAAGAAAAATTCGGCGTTTCAGCCGCAGCCCCTGTCGCGATAGCTGCAGCCGGAGCAGGAGCCGCAGCGGCGCCCGCGGCGGAAGAAAAAACCGAGTTTAACGTAATTCTTAAAGCGTTTGATGACACTAAAAAAATTGCCGTCATTAAAGAAGTCCGCGCTGTTACAGGCCTTGGACTTAAAGAGGCAAAGGATCTGGTCGAAGGCGCGCCAAAACCGCTTAAGGAAGGTGTTTCCAAGGATGAGGCAGGCAAGATCAAAGAACAAATCACCGCGGCGGGCGGTACAGTTGAGATTCAGTAATCCAGCTCTTAATGCAGTATTAATCCAATACTTAGTATTAAGTGTTGGATTAAGCACTGGATGTTTTTCTTAGTATGTTTTCTCACTTAGCGCGCAAATATAAAATTTTTGCGCGCTAAAGCGCTATTTAAAATGTTTTATTGTAATATGCCGGTATCAGGCATTTAATAACTGATGCCAAAGGGGAGAAATAAATGAACAAGATGAAATCGACCGATACGCGAGCTTATATTGGAAAAGATATACAGGATGTGATGGATCTGCCGGATCTGATTGATATACAGCTTAATTCTTATGAACGTTTTTTACAGAGAGAAAAAATTAACAAAGGCGAGAAACCCGCGTTACAGGGACTTCAGGAAGTTTTTGAAACTACATTCCCCATTAAAAGCCCGAACGAAGATATGAGGCTTGAATTTGAATATTACACATTCGATGAAGATAATATAAAAGTAACCGAGCTTGAATGTAAGCAAAAAGGATTAACATACGCGGTTCCGCTTAAAGCGCGCGTTAATCTCGCGTTTCAGCAGACAGGCGAAATCAGGCAGAAAGATATTTACATGGGCGATATTCCTCTTATTACAGAGAGGGGAACGTTCGTAATTAACGGCGCGGAGAGAGTAGTTGTCTCGCAGATACACCGCTCGCCCGGCGTTATATTCAGCAAGGACAAGGGAATTTTTTCTTCGCGGATAATTCCCTATAGAGGAAGCTGGCTTGAATTTGAAATTGATCAGAAACGCGAATTAATTTACGCGAAGATTGACAGAAAGAAACGAATCCTCGGAACCATCTTTCTTCGCACGCTTGGTTTTTCATCAAGAGAAGATATTATCGAAGCTTTCTATGTTACAGAAACCCTCAAGATCAAAGATGACCGCGAAACAAAGGAAAAAATTTCCGGAAAAATTCTGGCGCAGTCTGTTTTTATTAAAGACGCGAACGCTCCCAAGGGAGAAAACAGGCTTCTTTACAGGGCGGGAGAAAAACTTCATCCGCATAATGTAGATGAACTTATTAAAAACGAGATTAAATCAATTTGTTATATTAATTTTGAAGCCGAAGATTCGCTTAATTCAACGATGCTTCTTAACTGCTTTGAACGCGAAGACATTAAATTCGTAAAAGACGGATCGGGAAACGAGCCTTCAAAAGAAGAAGCGTTAATGGCTGTTTATTCGGTTTTAATGCCCGGCGAATCCATCACCGCGGATCAGGCTGAAAAAGATTTAACCGGAATGTTCTTTTCCGAGCGCCGTTATGATCTTGGAAAAGTCGGCCGTTATAAACTCAATAAAAAATTCAGCCTTGCCGGAGATAAAAAAATACTGACTCTTGATAAAGAAGATATTGTCGCTACGATGAAGCATCTCATCAAGGTATATGTCGGCGATGAAAATATCGACGATATTGATCATCTTGGAAACAGGCGCATTCGTTCTGTCGGCGAGCTTATGGCAAATCAAATGAAAACCGCTTTCAGCAGGATGGAGCGGATTGCCAAAGAAAGAATGAGTTTGAAAGAGACTGACACGATTAAACCGCAGGAGCTAATTTCCATAAAGCCGATTGTCGCGGCTATCAAGGAATTTTTCGGGTCTAGCCAGCTTTCGCAGTTTATGGATCAGGTTAACCCGTTAGCTGAATTAACCCACAAAAGGCGCCTTAACGCTCTGGGTCCCGGCGGTCTCTCACGCGAAAGAGCCGGTTTTGATGTGCGCGAAATTCACTATACCCACTACGGCAGAATGTGTCCCATCGAAACTCCCGAAGGTCCGAATATCGGTCTTATCGTATCGCTTGCCAATTATACGCGCGTTAATGAATACGGTTTTCTTGAAACGCCGTACCGTAAAGTTGACAAAGGCGTTGTAACAAAAAATATCGAGTATCTTTCCGCGATAGATGAAGATAAATATTTTATCGCTCAGGCTTCGGCGAAAGTTAACAACAACGGATCGTTCGCGGACGATCAAATTTCCTGCCGCCGTCAGGGCGATTATATTACGCGTACCCCGGAAGACATTCACTATATGGATGTTTCGCCCAAGCAGATTATTTCTGTTTCCGCATCGCTCATTCCGTTCCTTGAACACGATGACGCTAACCGCGCGCTTATGGGTTCCAACATGCAGCGGCAGGCTGTGCCGCTTGTTTTCCCTGAAGCGCCGCGCGTCGGAACCGGAATGGAAGGAAAGTGCGCCTACGATTCGGGCGTGCTTGTTAAAGCAAGAAGAAGCGGGACGGTTCTTCGCGTAACATCGCAGGAAATTATCATAAAACCGGAAAAAACCGGCGCCGTTAAATCCGCCGCGCAGGTAACGTTAGACGAAAAAGGAAATGACGTTTATCAGCTAGTAAAGTTTCAAAGAACAAATCAGGATACATGCTACAACCAAAGACCGATAGTTAAACCCGGCGAAAAAATTACTTCAGGACAGGTTATTGCAGACGGACCCGCTACGCAAAACGGAGAGCTTGCCCTTGGAAGAAATATCCTTGTAGGTTTTATGCCGTGGAACGGCTATAACTACGAAGACTCGATTCTTATTTCGCAGCGCGTTGTTAAAGAGGATATGTTTACCTCGATACATATTAAAGAATTTATTGTCGAGGTACGTGAGACAAAACTAGGACCTGAAAAAATCACCCGCGACATTCCGAACACCTCCGAAAAAAGCCTTGACAATCTTGACGGCGAAGGTATTATCCGCGTCGGCGCGAAGGTGCGATCCGGCGACATTCTTGTCGGTAAGGTTACGCCGAAAAGTGAAACCGAGACAACGCCTGAGTTCAAGCTGTTAAACTCAATTTTCGGCGAGAAAGCGAAGGAAGTGCGCGACAATTCGCTGAAAGTGCCGCACGGGATCGACGGGACTGTAATCGACATACAGAGGCTTAAGCGCACTGAGCATGACAGCCTGAGCCCCGGCGTTGATGAAGTTGTAAAGGTGTTAATCGCCACGAAGCGCAAACTGCGCGAAGGCGATAAAATGGCAGGCCGCCACGGCAACAAGGGTGTAGTCGCTAAAATTCTTCCCGAAGAAGATATGCCGTTTATGGAAGACGGAACTCCGCTTGATATCTGTTTAACTCCGCTGGGCGTTCCGTCGCGCATGAATATCGGGCAGCTTTTAGAAACTGAACTTGGCTGGGCAGGCTCAACACTGAACGAATGGTATTCGGCGCCGGTTTTCCAGTCGCCGTCTACCGATCAAATAGAAGAAAAATTAAGAGAAGCGGGTCTTCCCGTTACGAGCAAGGCGACTTTAAGGGACGGAAGAACCGGCGAGACGTTTGTCAATCAGATTTTCTGCGGAATAATTTACTTCCTTAAACTGCATCACTTAGTTGATGATAAAATGCACGCGCGTTCCACAGGGCCCTATTCGCTTGTAACGCAGCAGCCGCTCGGAGGCAAGGCTCAGTTCGGCGGACAGCGGTTAGGTGAAATGGAAGTATGGGCGCTTGAAGCGTACGGCGCGGCGAATACATTGCAGGAACTTTTAACGATCAAGTCCGACGATATGACAGGGCGTTCAAAAATTTACGAGGCGATTGTAAAGGGCGAGCCTTCCACAACGGCGGGCATTCCCGAATCGTTTAACGTACTTGTTCAGGAACTGCGCGGCCTTGCCCTTGATTTATCAATCTTTGACATTAAGGGAAAACAAATACCGCTCACCGAAAAAGATGAAGAATTAATAACCAAGTCAGGAAGTAATTTTTAAAGAGGGGAAGAAGCATGCGCGACATTCAAGATTTTGATTCGATAATGATAAAACTCGCCTCGCCTGATATGATCCGGTCGTGGTCATACGGCGAAGTAAAAAAACCGGAAACGATCAATTACCGCACGCTGCGGCCGGAGAAGGAAGGGCTTTTCTGCGAGCGCATTTTCGGCACTACAAAGGAATGGGAATGTTACTGCGGGAAATTTAAATCGATTCGTTATAAGGGCGTTATATGCGATCGCTGCGGCGTTGAAGTTACCCACTTTAAAGTCAGGCGCGAAAGAATGGGGCATATTGAGCTTGCGGCTCCCGTATCGCACATCTGGTACTACCGCTCCGTTCCAAGCCGCATGGGACTGTTACTCGATCTTCCGACAAATCAGCTTCGCTCTGTTCTGTATTATGAAAAATACATCGTGATTGATTCAGGCGATACTAATTTGAAAAGGAATCAGCT
>Ga0209755_10003996_pt1 | contig 17855 bp, 18 predicted proteins | sample TergutCo191P1_FD_187301 | JGI IMG/M metagenome (GOLD analysis project Ga0209755, IMG submission 187301) | Cornitermes sp. P1 segment gut microbial communities from Petit-Saut dam, French Guiana - Co191P1 (SPAdes) (version 2) | ecosystem: Host-associated > Arthropoda: Insects > Digestive system...
TGGATTTTTATTTATCTGGCTCCAGTGATTTTCATGTCTTCCGATACTCAAAATTCCTGGTATGTTCGCTATAAAACTACCTTGCCGTTTCTCGCAACGCTATTAGCTTTTTATGCAAATTATATCTATTTAATACCGAAATATCTTTATGCAAAACGAATATCTCTTTATATAGTTCTAAATTTGGCCATGTTCCTGATAGTGTATTGTTTAATGGACATCTGGCAGAGCAATGCTGTGGCAGCCGGAGTTATACCGCCACCTCCGGAGTCTAAGCTTCCATTCGGGTATCTTTTGAAGGGTCTCGCAGGGCTTTTGTTCATAAATGGCATTGCTATAGCGGTTCGTTCAACTTCAATGTGGTTTCATTTCAGAGAACAGGTGCAAAAACTGGAACTTGAAAATACGCTTTCCAAATTGTCCTTTTTAAAAATGCAAATATCGCCGCATTTTCTGTTTAACACGCTCAACAATATCTTGGCTCTTATAGACGAAAACAAAGAGTTGGCCAAGCAATCCGTGCAACAGCTCTCAAAACTGCTTCGCTCGGTGATTTACGACTCGGAAGCCAGTTCCGTTACAATAAAGCAAGAAGTGGAGTTTTTAAATAATTATGCGGATTTGATGAAACTTCGCTACGGCCCGGAGCTTAATTTCAGTTTGGAAGCGGATTTAAGCGAGCCGAATGCTCCCATAGCCCCTCTTTTGCTGGTACCGATTTTGGAAAACATTTTCAAGCACGGCATAGGAGCTTCTGTGGAAGATAGTTCCATAAGCATAAAAATACAGGCAAAAAGCGGGAAAATTATCTTTGAAAGCTCAAATACTTATTTCCCAAAGACCTACCAGGACAAGAGCGGCAGCGGCATAGGCATTGCCAATATGCAGGAAAGGCTTAACATGCTTTATGCAAAGCGCCACTCTTACGCTTGCAAAATTGCAAACGGAAAATATATAACAACACTTGAATTGCAATATGAGCCGTTTAATTGAAATTCGCAAAGCCAAAGAACACAATCTCAAGAGCATAGATATAAACTTGCCGAGAGATTCCTTTGTTGTTATCACGGGAGTCAGCGGTTCCGGAAAGAGCAGCCTCGCTTTTGACACAATTTTTCAAGAAGGCCAGAGACGCTATATAGAATCGCTCTCGGCTTACGCTCGGCAGTTTATAGGCACAATGAAGCGCCCGGATGCGGAAAGCATAAAGGGAATTTCGCCCACAATTTCCATAGACCAAAAAACAATAAACCGAAATCCCCGTTCCACGGTTGGCACTGTCGTTGAAATATTTGATCACTACAGACTTCTTTTCGCAAGGCTTGGCATAGCGCATTGCCCAAAGTGCGGCAAAGAGATCAAAGCGCAAACCTCGGAGCAAATTGCAGACAATATTTTTCAGGAAAGAGCGGGGCAGTCTGCGGTTGTAATGGCTCCCATAGTCCGTGAGCGAAAGGGAGAATATCGCAGGGAAATTGCGGAATTAAAGGAAAAAGGCTTTGCTAGAGCGAGGATTGACGGGGAAATGTATGAATTGGGAGTTGAGAGTGGAGAGTTGAGAGTTGAGAGTGATAAGAAAATTCCTGAGCTTGCTCGCTATGAGAAGCATTCTATAGATGCAGTTATAGATAGAATTTCAATTGATCCTAAAAATAGAACACGATTTATGGAAGCCTTGGAACAAGCATTTAAAATTAGCGGAAATAAACTAGTATCATTCGTTTTTTCAAAACTTTCAACTCTCAACTCTCAACTCTCAACTGAATACACAGTGATCAGTGCAGATTTGGCTTGCGCAAAGTGCGGAGTCTCGTTGCCTGAAATTGAACCCAGGCTTTTTTCTTTTAACGACAAGCAGGGTCAGTGCCCAACCTGTAAAGGGCTAGGAAAGAACTATCAGATAGAAGCTTCAAAGCTGATAAACCCGGAGCTTTCGATAGAAGATGGCGCAATCTTGGCAAGCACAGCGGAAGGCAGGCTGATATTCAGCGATATTGGATATGCAGAATATAAGGCTATAGCGAAAAATCTTTCAATTCCATGGAAAGAATTGTCGGAAAAAGCGCAAAGTGCGATTTTAGAACTGATAATTCCAACTCTTCAAGGTCTCTGGGACCAGTGGCATATTAGTTTATTGCAAAAATATATGTTGATTGAGCCGTGCAGCGAGTGCAAAGGAGAGCGAGTGTGCGCAGCGGCCAGGGCGATGAGATTTCATGGAAAGGGAATAAGCGAAATTTCATCTCTTTCCGTTGATGCTTCCGTGAATTTTTTTGAAGAATTGGATTTAAGCGGAAAGGAAAAGAGAATAGGCAGGGAAATTTTCAGGGAAATAAAAGGCCGTCTGAAATTTTTGCAAACAGTGGGCTTGGGGTATTTAACGCTAAACCGAGGCTCCGCAACGCTGAGCGGCGGCGAAGCTCAGCGTATAAGGCTTGCCGGCCATGTGGGCGCAGGTTTGCAAGGCGTTCTCTATGTCCTGGACGAACCCAGCATAGGCCTCCACGCAAAAGACAACGAAAAACTTTTGGACATCTTGGAAAAACTAATAGCGCAGGGCAACAGCCTGATAGTAGTAGAACACGACGAAGAAACCATTCGCCGAGCGGACTGCGTGGCGGACATAGGCCCGGGCGCAGGCAGCGAAGGCGGCGAATTGGTAGCAATAGGCACCGTAAAAGATTTGCAAAAAAATCCAAAATCCATAACAGGCGCATATTTAAGCGGAAAACGAAAAATTGAAATTCCCAACCAACGTCGCTCTGGCTGCAAAAAAATCACAATAACCAAAGCGAAAGCTAACAATCTAAAAAACCTGACTGTAAATTTCCCTCTAGGCGTATTAACTGTAGTAACAGGAGTCAGCGGCAGCGGAAAAAGCACATTGGTAAACAACATCCTGAAAAAAGAACTGGCAAACAAAACCGCAAAAGGCGTAGAGCATATTGACAAAGTGATAGAAATAGACCAAAGCCCAATAGGCAGAACGCCTCGCTCAAATCCTGCTACCTACACAAAAATCTACGATGACATAAGAAGCTTGTTCGCAAGTTTGCCCGAAAGCAAAGCGAAAGGCTTCAACAAAAGCCGCTTTAGCTTTAATGTGCATGGCGGTCGCTGCGAAAAATGCTGCGGAGCAGGCGTAATAGAAATAGAAATGCAAATTTTGCCCAATGTGCAAATAACCTGCGACCAGTGCGAAGGCAAACGCTTTAACGATGCAACACTTGGCATTTTTTACAAAGGCAAAAACATATACGATATTTTGGAACTCAGCATAGACGAAGCTTTGAAATTCTTTGAGAACTTGCCAAAAATGGCAAAGCCCTTAACCGTTTTGCAGGAAATTGGGCTTGGCTATGTAAAGCTTGGGCAGCCCAGCACAACGCTTAGCGGAGGCGAGGCTCAGAGGATGAAAATCTCAACCGAGCTTCGCAAGCTCGGTACTGACAAAACGCTTTACCTGCTTGATGAGCCCACAACGGGGCTCCATTTTGAAGACATTCGCCGATTGCTTGAATGTTTGCAAAAACTGGTGGACAAGGGAAATTCAATGATTGTGATAGAGCACAACCTTGATGTAATCAAATGCGCAGACTGGATTATAGACTTGGGACCAGAAGCAGGGGAGCATGGCGGCTATCTGGTAGCGGAGGGTACGCCGGAGCAAATTGCGAAATGCAAAAAGTCTTGGACCGGAAAATTTCTACATTCAAAACATGCTATACTTGCTTGAAACGCGCGGGCTGTCTAAGGTTTACACTGAAACCGGCGGTACGCTTGAGATTTTGAAGGATGTGAATTTTCGTCTCACAGAGGGTAGCATAGTTGTGCTAACCGGAGCCAGCGGCTCTGGCAAGTCAACTTTCTTGAACATAGTCGGCGCTTTGGACAAGCCTACCAGCGGCTCGGTTTTCTTTTACGGAGACGAGATGTCCAAGTTCTCAAAGCGGTCTATAAATATGTTTCATCGCAAAAGCTTGGGTTTTATGTTCCAGTTTCATCACTTGCTCGCTGAGTTCACCGCTTTGGAAAACGTGCTTATGCCAGCCAGAATAGACAAGCGAAATGAGAACGAAAGTTGCAAAATGGCTATCGAGCTTTTGAATGCAGTTGGGCTTTCTGATAGAAAGCGGCATTTGCCGCGCGAACTTTCCGGCGGAGAGCGCCAGCGAGTCGCTTTGGCCAGAGCTTTGATGAACAGGCCAAGCCTTATTATAGCAGACGAACCTAGCGGAAATTTGGATGAAAAAAATGCCGAAGTCCTTAAATCGCTGATTTTGGAACTCAACAAAAAATACAATCAGGCTTTTTTAATAGCCACTCATGATATGGACTTGGTAGAAATAGCCACGCACCGCTGGACAGTGGCGCATGGCACTTTAAAGCAAACTACTCACTAACCGCAGTAAACTTGCCGCTGCTTCTTGTATCTATAGGCTCGTAATGCCTTATGCTTTCTCCAATGTAAATCTGGCGCGGGCGGTAAATCTTCTGCTTTGGATTATCGTGGATTTCTTTCCAGTTTGCAATCCAGCCTGGCATGCGGCCAATGGCGAACATCACCGTGAACATGTTCAGCGGAATGCCAATGGCTTTGAAAATTATGCCGGAGTAAAAATCCACGTTTGGATAAAGCTTGCGTTCGATAAAATAATCGTCTTTCAGAGCTATGTCTGCAAGCTCCTGAGCTATATCCAAAAGCTCGTCGCTTTGCCCCTGCTTTTGCAGAACTTTGTGCGCAGCGTCTCGCAAGATTTTTGAACGCGGGTCAAAATTTCTGTAAACCCTGTGCCCAAAGCCCATCAGTTTAATTCCATTTTCCTTGCGCTTGACTTTTTCCACGAAATCCTTGACTGAAATGCCGTTTTTGCGAATCTCTTCCAGCATTTCCACAACCGCCTGGTTTGCACCGCCGTGCAAGTGCCCCCACAGAGCGTTCACGCCGGCAGCAACGCTTGCGAACAGATTTGCGCCGCCGCTCGCAACCATGCGAACCGTGCTGGTACTGCAATTCTGCTCGTGATCCGCATGAAGAATCAAAACTAGGTTCAGCGCTTTTATTATATCCGGGTCTGCAATATGCAATTTATTTGGCAAAGAGAACATCATGTGCAAAAAGTTTTGCACATATCCGTATTCTGGAACGGCATACATAATGGGCCGGCCAGTGCTCATCTTATATGCGGCTGCCGCTATTGTGCGGACTTTTGAAAGCAATCTTGCAGCAGCTTCTTCGAACTCAGATTCGCTTTTCAAGTTGGTAAGCAAGTCGTGATGATAGCAGCTTATTGAGCTTATCATTGCGCTTAGAATTGCCATTGGCGGGGCGTCAATAGGAAAGCCGTCGTAATGGTGCCTTAGACCTTCATGTAAAAGCTCGTGTTCGGTTAAAAGCATGGAAAAGCGCCGAAGCTCGGTTGGAGTTGGGAGCCTGCCCCAGATGATTGTCCAAGCCGTTTCCACAAATGTGCTTTTTTCGGCAAGTTCTTCGATGGGGTAGCCCCGGTAGCGCAGAATGCCTTTATCGCCATCTATATAGGTGATTGCGCTTACGCAACTGCCGGTATTTGAAAAACCATCGTCCAGGGTAATATAACCGCTTTGGTCCCTGAGCTTGGATATATCCATAGCAAGTTCGTTCTGCGTTCCCTTCACTATAGGCAAAGAATATTCTTTGCCATCTATATTTAATTTCGCTGTACTCATTTAACAGTATCCTCCATATCGTGACATAACCTGAGACATGGTTGTAATGTAGAAATTTCAAATTTCTAGTTTTTCTGCATGGCAAAAAAACTATGCGTGAATATAGACCACATTGCTACAATTAGAGAGGCGCGCAAGGTACGCGAACCTGAGCCTGTAGCAGCGGCATTGCTGGCCGAGCTGGCTGGCTGCAGTGGCATAACAGTCCATTTAAGGCAAGATCGCCGTCATATAAACGATGGCGATGTCCATTTGCTGCGCCATACCGTTACGGGGTCATTGAACTTGGAGATGGCTCCGTCTGCGGAGATGGTGCAGATTGCCAAGCAGGTTCTTCCGAATATGGTTACCCTTGTTCCTGAAGGCCCAAACGAGCTTACAACCGAGGGTGGTTTAAATGTAGAGGCCAGGATTTCCGAGATTGCAACTGCAGTCCAAGGTTTGCACAGTTCCGGTATTTTGGTGAGTTTGTTTATAGAACCTAAAATGGAACAGGTAAAAGCGGCCCGCAAAGCTGGCGCAAATTATGTGGAATTTCATACGGGGCATTATGCAGATGCTTTTGAACGTCGCGATGAAAACGAAGTGGAGCTGGAGCTTTCAAAACTGCAAGAGCAAATAAGCTTCGCTGTCAAAAGCGGATTGAAAGTAAACGCCGGTCACGGATTGAACTACCGCAATGTAAAGCGCATTGCGGAATTAAGCGACATAGAAGAGCTCAACATAGGCCACAGCATAGTAGCCAGAGCTGCTTTGGTTGGAATGGGAAGAGCGGTTAAGGAAATGCTGAAACTGATTGCGAGCCATTAGCCGTAGCATCAAGGTACTTTTTCTGCTAGTAGCCTATCGTAGATAAACTTGCTTAGCTTGGCTTGGCGTTCTTCATTCAAACCTGTAAATTGCACGCCTGCTTTGTAATTGAAAACATTGGTTATCTTCAAATCAACATATAAGTCCAGGCTTTTGGCTATTAGCAAGCAATTCATCAAAGAATCTCCCACCACCATCTTCTGTACGGGCATTTTTTCCGGAGACCATACGATTTGCAAGCCTCCCATGGAAATGTTGCTAACTCGCACCGGGTATTTGTTGCCGTTTTTTGCCGTGATCAGGAGCTGGGCATTTTCATATTCCGAGATTTCAATGCGAGCGAATTGTCTTTTATCGCGCACATCGCCAATGGATTCAGCTATGGCTTCAATTTTGTCTATTAATACTTGCTGACCTGCGCTTTGAAGTACAAAGTTTGTGCAGCCTGCCTTTATCAAGTCTGTGATAGTCTCCTGAGTTGGCTTGAGCATTATTATAACGGGAGTAACCGAGCGTATTTGGCTATCTTGCCTCATAAAAATCAGAAACTCCATAAGAGCTTTATCTTCTGGAGCGAAGGAGCATAAGAATATTGGGTATTCCCCAGATGCCAAAGCGAGTGTTATGTAAGATACGGATTCGACGGCTTTTGGCACAAACTTTTGATACATGAGTATGCGTATGAGTCTTTCGCTCTCTACCGTATCATTTGAGTAAACGAGAATTTTAGATCCTATTGGCATAGCTATATCACTTTTGGGATTGCAAAGTGGTGATTTTCTTCGTGGGGGGCGTTCATAAAGGCTTGCTGGTAGGAGAAGCCTTGTTCCGGGACATCATTTCTTAGAGAGGAGGCTGCATCTGCAACCATAGGTTCAACATTTTTCAAATCCAACTCTTTTAAATTTTCCATAAGTTTAAGCAAGCCTTGCAGCCTGTCTTTGGCCTGCGCAGCTTCTGCTTCTGAAAGAGTTAGCCTGGAAAGTTTCGCCAGTTTCTCTATATCGATTTGAGTCATGGGAATAATGTAGAAAAAAGTCTGAATCAGGATTAGAACCAAATATGCACCGCAATCCCCGCCGCTAGCAAGCCGCCTCCTACTACCAGCCCGATGTTCCGCATTTGCTTAGCGTCATTGGCTTTTTGCAATGCTTTTTTGTCATTGCTTGGCATTTTTTTGTAGTCGTCGTAGAGCGAGTTCGAGTTTATGTGCTGATAGATTCCGAATCCAAGAGCGGCGGCTCCGATGAGGTCGAGGCTCAGAGCGATGTAGAATGGCGTTTTGGACTTCTTGTCTAATTGAGAATTGAGAGTTGAGAATTGAGAATTGTCGCTTAGCTTCTGTTCTTCGACTGCCAAGCTTGCATTATTTCCACTGCGCAGCTTTCAGCCAGGCATTCTCTTGCTTCTTCGTCTGGGGGTAGCAATGAGATTATGTTGTCTCTTGTGAGGATTGAGTATCCTGTTCTGGGTAAGGCTTCACGGGCTCTTGTTCTTAGCTCGTCTGTTAGGTGGCGGTATTCGGAGAGTTGCAACTCTATGTTTTCGTTGTTTGGAACGATTTCTAGAACAGCCACGACTTTTTGTGCGTGGGCAACGGCGGCGAGGATGAAGATGAGAATTATTCTTTGCATATCATGTAAATCCCTAAATCAAGTTAATCATGGTTCAGACAATTAGTCTAGCAAACAACGAACAGAGAACAAGTTCACCTTATAGTTTGTGAACGAGTTGGCGTGATTGTTGTTGTCGTTCATGTGCCGGAGGTAGCTGCTGTTGTTATTGGACTGAGTGCTACTCCACCAGCGGCCGTTTCCGCCGATACCGCCGAATGTATTATTGTCAGCTCCGTAGCCGCCCGGTAGAGCCGAAAAGCCAAAGTCATCCGTGCCGTTGCCGTTGCCATTCCAGCCGCTCGCTGCCTTCAATTTAGTTCCTGCACAATTAGAACAAGAAACTTCTTGTTCTTCAACATAATTTTGCAGCGTTGTCCATTCATCATTGCTGGGAAAATGCCAGCCATCGGGGCATACGCCTCGATACTTAGCTTGGCTTGTTGCGCAATGAGTGGAATTGCAACTCTGCTCAAGGTTCATAGCTGTTGCCCAATTGTACAAACGACCGTAAGTACCACAGCGACCGCCATTATCAATTAATGTGCCTGAAGCACCTGAGGCTTCAACGCATTTGCTGCCTGCTGTAGCATAGTTCAAATTCTCTGCCATCCAGGTTTGATCGCCGATTTTTACAAACGGGTATATTGTGTTATCGCGAGAATCGCACAATTGGCTTTCCGTATTGTAAAAATTAGAAGGTCCTCCACAGGAGCCAAAAATGATGCCATTTCCTGAGCAGAATTGCCCAGCATCGTATTTTTTGCCGCCGCATTTGTTCTTTATTCCATTTCCCAAGCAGAATTGGGCTTCAGCATCATAAGTTTTTCCGTCGCACTTTTCATACCCAAAACCATTGTAACAGAAGTAGTTTGCAGCGTAAACGCCATTTTTGCAAATCACAACTTTAATGCCTTCGCAATTCTCCATGTTCGGGTCGTATTCTTCGCCATCGCAAAGATAAACGCTTTCGTCGCTTGAAGAAGAGCTTGACTGCTCAGCCGAACTGCTGCTTTGCTCCTCAGAACTAGAGCTGCCAGAGTCGCCGCTGCTCACTTCAACACTGGAAGAAGAAGCTTCTTCGCTGGCAGAAGAGCTTGACAGCTCCTCAGAACTGCTGCTTTGCTCAATGCTTGCGCTGCTGACTTGCTCCGAGGAACTGATGCCTGGCTCAACGCTGGAAGAAGAAGCTTCTTCGCTGGCAGAAGAGCTTGACTGCTCCTCAGAACTGCTGCTTTGTTCCTCAGAAGAGCTACTCTGCTCCTCAGAACTAGAACTGCCAGAGTCGCTGCTGCTCATCCCAATGTCGCTAGAGCTTGAAGCCAAAGCCTGCCGCTCCTCATCGGTAATCTCCTTGAAATCGCCGGCGCAAGACAAAAATAAAGCAAGAATGGAAGCGGGTAAAATACGCTTAAAACAGTTCATAATTAAACTCCGTTGGGGCATAAGATATTAAAAATAGAATTTTTTTTGACAGAAGTTAAACAATTGGTTTTTCTAACTTTTCCCCATGCTCCTTGCGCTTATAGGTTTGGACGAGTTCGGAAAAGATGAACGGATTGCCGAGTTTTGGAAAGAAGCTCTGGCAGACGGCTCGCAGCGAAGAGTGTTTTTTGCTTCCGAATATGCAGAAGGATCGCTCGTTGCAGACGTGGCTCAGGCTATGACCCCCTCGTTTTTTGGACCAGGCGCAAGCGTTCTTATTAGACATTGCGAATTTATGCCGGCAGAAGAACAACGCAAACTGACCGGCTTTCTGGAAGGAGCACAGGGAAATTTAGCGCTTGACTTTCTCGCCGACGTGGATAAAATCGATAAAAGGGGAGTCTTGTGGAAATATCTGGAAAAACAAAAAGCTACCGAGCTTTTTGCACCACCAAAATATACCGAAGGCATTCAGAAATGGATAATGACGCACGTCCAAAAGTATTTTAACAGAAAAATAGAACCTGCCGCAGCCCTTTACATCGCAGACTCCATAGGCGGAGACACAAAATGCATACACAACGAAATAAAAAAAATATTCCTCTACGATAACAGAATACCGGAAATAAAAATGCAGCACTGCTCGCTTTTCGTAAAACAAGACCGGGACATTCCAAGCTACGAACTGCAAGGACCGTTTGGATACAGAAATCTGGAGGTGTTTCTGCCCAAATTCCGCAGAATCTTGGCCGAAAAAGGAAACAAAGCCTTTATGCCCATAATTTTTGAACTCAGAAACCACTGCCTAACCCTTTTGCATATACAATCCATGCGCTCAAAAAATATACCGGATTACGAAATAAAAAGCAAAATTCTGCCTCCAAACAGGCTTTTTACCTACGAAAAAAACAAACTGCCGGACCAGAGCTCCAGGTGGAGGCTCGGAAACCTTCAGAAAACCATTCTGCGGCTGGATGAGATTTCTTATGGCATAACAATGGGTTCTTATAGCAGTTTGCCATCTTTTGAACTGGCTATTTGTGGTCTAATGCTCTGAAAATTACTATTTTACATCAATAATGGCACATAATATTTGTTTAGGCGTGGAAATTAGCGAAGATGAGTTAAAAGTCGCCTTGGTAGAGCCAAGCCGAAAGCATGTTATAAAAATAGACGTGCTCCCTACCTCTGGCAACTCCATAAGCGATACCTCTATTTACGCCTCAGTTCTGAGCCCCTGGATCCGTAGCAATCTGCGCCAGGAAAAAAACGCTGTAGCAGTGGCCTTTCCGGCAAGCAACGGCATAATTCGCCTGATTGACATTCCAAAAGAGATGGAAGGCGGCTACTATGACTATGTAAACTGGGAATTTGAGCACGCAACCGATTTAAAAGCCAGCGATTACCAAATGGATGCGGCTTTTTACCCGAATCAGAAGAAACCCGAACGCGTGATAACAACGGCTATAAACAAGAAACTGGTGAGCTCATTCAGTTCCGACCAAATTGAAAAAAGCGGTTTTAGCCCCAGCTGCTTGATAGCAGATGTTTGCGCTTTGCTCAATATTTTTGAAGCCTCCGAAGGCTTGGGCAGCCAGCCCAAATGCGTGCTGAAAGCAGACGATAAATTTGCCGTAGCTATTTGGGGCAACGAGACTGGACCCCTCGCTTTTAGGTTTTTGCCAAAAGATTGCATTTCTCCCAAGGCAATTGCAGATATTTTGGAAGACGGATTCAAAGAATATCCCAAGGCTAAGAAAAATGTCAAATTGTGCGGAAAACTTTCTGCAAATGCGCAGTTCGTTGCGGATATTACAAAATGCGCAAAAGAATTGAAAGAATCGATAGAAGTGCAATCGTGGAATTCTTTATCCAAATTTTCCTTGGAAAAAGGGGATTTTTCGAAGCTATCGCAGTGCGTGGGAGCTATAGGCGCAACCTTGAGCTGCGCATAAAATTATGAAATGGCACGCTTTTTGCTTATTCATTATATTGGAAAACGGAGCTTAAAATGATAAAGTCCAATTTAATGCCATCCCGTCCCAAGGGTACTGCTGCCGTCGCTAACGGCGCGCCTCAGGCTCTTAAGGGAAAGGGAATAAAGATAGGTTCAAAGAAGCCTGCTAGCAAAGGTCGTTTCAGTTCCATAGTCAATATTTTTTACATGCTGGTTGTCTTTATGATAGCGGCTGTATTGTATTTGCAGCTTTTTGGCGTGCCGGGCTTTTTGCGCGGATATCTGCCGCAAGAAATCATTGATCTTCTGGGTTTGACCGAAGAGACTGCCGCTTCGCAGGTATTGCGCGAGGCCGGAGTTGTGAAATTAACTGCTTATGGCACCAGAGCAGACGACCCTTCAAGCCCGATTAACGGTACTGTTGAAGAAGTTGTTAAAACAATGCGTCCAGATATCTATATTACGGACAAACTTCCAACAAATTACAAGGAACAGGCTTTGAGCAATAGAATTCCGTATCAAAAACAGGCTTTTCATATTATGTTGAGCACGTTTTACAAAGCGACGCCCGATGGCATTGGTTATCTAGACCTTGCATACCAGGCTCCAAATTTTTATTTTGCCCGCGCTGTAGCTCTTGATTCCCGCACTCGCAATACTTTTTTGAATCAGTTGAGAGCCAAAGTGAATCCGGATATAGTTGTGAGAGATTCATCCATGACAAAAGACGGCCTCATTGAATTGAGCGTTCTTGGCAGCATTGTGCAACCTGATTTCGACTCGCTTAAAAGAATGCCATTGATAAAGCCTTCAAGGGTGAAATCCGAGATTATGGCATTGCGTACCCTGGCAGTTGCCAATCAAGTTCGTTTGATCGGATGGGAAAAACCTATCGAAGAAGAACTTGAAACTTATCGCCGCGTAATTTTAAGAACCACCACCGAGGCTGATTATCCTTCACTTTTGAATTTTGCGGAAGCTTTGCAGAAGTCTGACCTTGCCTTTGGCGTTCAGCAATTCGTTTCCAGACCTCAAGGGGTAGAAAAGATGCAGTCCGCAATAGAGTTTGTGTTGTATGCTACGATGTAAAATCTTACTGTTAAGCTTCCTTCTGCTTTCGTGCGAGCTGGAGTTTTGGAAGAACCCTTCCCCGGTTATAGCCGAGGTTGAAAATGCCCGTTTGCACTTAAATGAACTTAGAGAGACTGTTGCGGATGGCGATTCTCTTTCCAAAGAAGAGTGGATTCGCCGAATTGAGTTTTGGGTTAATTTTGAGGTTATGCATAGAGAGGCTTTGAAAAGAGGATTTCAAAAAGACCCTGCGGTGCAAAGGCTAATCAGAGATGCGGAAAAAAAGATTTTAGTGGACAGATTGAGGCTCTCGCTGGATAGCGCAATCACTGTGGAATCGGATAACGAGTTGCGGGATTTTTACGAGAACAACAAGGAAAAGTTCCGTTTGGACTCCGTTGCTTATGTACCGTTTTCAGAGGTAATGGAGCAAATACGGAGCATAGTTCTCTCGGAGAAAAGGCAAAGGCTGGAAAAAAAGTGGCTAACGGAAACGAAAAACTTATATTCAATAGAAGTGTATCCCCAATATTTGGATTCACTACGATAGAGGCTACTATATGAAGGTGATTATTCCTGTTGCTGGAATAGGACTCAGAATGCGTCCTATGACTCTGAACATGCCAAAATGCCTGCTTCCAATAGCAGGCAGCACTATTTTGGGGCATATTCTGGCAAAACTTGAAAACCTGAACGTTTCGGAATACATATTTGTTGTAGGTTATTTGGGCAAAAGCGTTGAAAACCATATAAATGCCGAATATCCGCATATATCGGCAAAGTTCGTTTGGCAAAACGAGCCGCAGGGGCTAGGTGAAGCCATCAACTTGTGCGAAAACCTGTTAATAGATAACGAACCTGTGCTCATAATTTTGGGCGATACTCTGTTTGAAGCGGATTTCTCATCGCTGAAAACAATTTCCGGCAATCTGCTCTATGTACGCGAAATCGAAGATCCCAAGCGGTTTGGCGTTGCAAAGGTAGGCAAAGAAGGCAAGGTTGAGCTTTTGGTTGAAAAACCTCAGGAATTTGTGAGCAACAAGGCTTTGGTTGGCATTTACTTTATTTCAAACATAGCTGAATTGAAAAAATCTTTGAAATACTTGATTAGCGGCAATATAAAAACCCGGGGCGAATATCAGTTGACGGACGCTTTGCAAGGCATGCTGAAAAACGGATGCGAATTCACCACGGCTTCCATAGCCCAGTGGCTAGACTGCGGGACTCCTGAGATATTGCTGGAAAGCAATCGCTGCATGTTGACAAACGTATCTCAGGAAGAGGAAGACTTGGAGGCCAGGTTCCCGGATTGCAAATTTGCGCATCCTTGCCATGTAGGCAGCCAAACGGAACTCAGCAACTGCAGCATAGGACCATTCGCAAGCATTGGAAAGAACTGCAAAATAAAAGGAACCGCCATTGAAAACAGCATAATATCAAATGGGAGCACGCTTTTCAATACCTCCATACGCAACTCCATTTTGGGGGAAGGCTCGGCTGTAAACAATTTTTCCGGTTCGCTCTATGCAGGGAATTTCTGTGTCATTAATCCTGGCTAGCAACAGCCCCAGAAGAGCGCAAATTCTTGAGCAATTGGGCTTTGAATTCAGCATAGAGCCATCTGGCTGCGATGAAAGCATTGCGGGCATTCAAATAGAGAACATTCCCAAAGAACTGGCAAAAAGAAAGGCTTTTGATGTTTCGGCGAAATTTCGAGACGCTTTTGTGCTTGGCGGCGATACCCTTGTTTTTTGCGGAGATGAGCTTTTAGGCAAGCCGAAAAACGGAGAAGAAGCCATAGAAATGCTAAAAAAACTGAGAAATAGGGCCCATAAAGTGATTAGCGGGGTAGCCCTTTGCAAAGATGGCAAGCTATTATTTGCCGGCGAAAGCCAAACTGAGGTGCATTTTAGAGATTATAGCGATTCAGAAATTCTAAATTATATTTCAACAATGGAATATGCAGACAAAGCAGGTGCTTATGGAGCGCAAGGAAAAGGCGCGCGTTTTATTGAATCAATAAACGGGTGTTTTTACAATGTTATGGGGCTTCCCGTGGCAACTACTTTGGATGCACTTAAAAAAATGGAATAAATGGAGGCCTTGTGGCAACAGAAAATGAAGATGTTTTAAGCTTAGGCGCTAACGAAAAAGTTGGCGATTATCTGCAGCGTATTCGCAAAGTTCGCGGCATAGAATTGGAGCATTTGGCAAAAGCCATTCGCTTGAGCAAAAATATAGTGGAATCCATAGAAGAAAATCGCTGGAGCGACTTTCCTACGGAAGCTTACCTGCGAAGCTATATTATTTCCATTTGCGAAAAATTGCTCATTGACAAAAGGGAAGTTATCAAAAGGTTCTCAAGCGAGATAAATTCTCGTTTTGCGGTCTCTCAATCAAATATGATGGGCGATTCCGAGCAAGAGAGCAAAACTTCCAATAGCAATGTTTCAAAAATTGCCATAGCGGTTATTGTGGTAATTGCCTTGGCTTTGTTTATCTCCAAAAAAGTGCTTTACTCTTCGTATGAAGGAGAGCCTGTACATGAACCTCTAAACTCGGATATCGAAGAGCCTGAGGTTCAGGTTCAAGATCCGAGCCATGCAAACGAATCAGGCGAAGCCTTTGCTCAAGAGACGGCAACTGCAGCTCCGGAAGTTCCTGTGCCAGCCGAGCCTGCAAACGATACTCTTCGTCTTGAATGCTCGCATTCTGCTACGGACAATACTTGCGGAGTCTCTCTCAAAGGCTTGGATCCAAAAATGTATTATTTCACAAGGCTTGCGAATCGCTATGTCTCTCACAACGATACAATGCAATTAACCATAACGGTTCCGGATCGTACGAAACTGTTTGTAAACGGCGCGAAAACCGAATACGGAAAGTTCAATACGCTTTTCTTCTACAACGGAAAAATTGTCAACAAATTGAATAGAGATTTGAGGTAGCATGACCATTTACATGGTTTTGTTCTTCTTTGGTTTTATGCTGGCAGTGGGCTTGCTTGCTTACACCAGCACGCAAGTGACGGAGCTGAACAAAAAAACAGACGAATTTGGCAAAAGCCTGGAAGAGCGCTACTCAAAACCATTGTCGAGCTTGGATGAACTTTTGAAGAGGCCTGAGGAGAAAATCGAGAATGAGAATGTCTGAAATTTCGAGAAAGACAGCAGAAACCGATATTGAATTGCATTTAAATTTGGATTCCAAGAGTCGCGGAGAGATAAGAAGCGGAAATGCATTTTTTGACCATATGTTGAATTTGTTCCAGTCGCACGCAGGGATTGAGCTTTCGCTTGCCTGCAAAGGTGATACCGAAATAGATTTTCATCATAGCATGGAAGACATAGCCATAGTGCTGGGAACCGCTTTGAATCAGGCTCTTGGCGATAAGAAAGGCATTGAGCGTTTTGGTTTCTATTATGCTCCTATGGACGAGTCGCTTGCAAGAGTAGCTTTGGATTTCAGCGGTCGCAGCGCTTATGTTTTGCGAGGGAATTTGCCTGCGAGAATAGGCGATATGGAGCTCAGTCTTTGGGAGCATTTTTTCAAGAGCCTTGCGGAGAATGCCAAATGTAATTTGCACATAGAATTGCTCTACGGGCAAGACGGCCATCACTGCATGGAAGCTATTTTCAAAGCGTTTGCCAGAGCGGTTGCAATGGCTATAGGAAAAGGCAAAAATGCAGATGAAATTCCGAGCACTAAAGGGGTTCTGAATTAAACGCTTAATGAAGAATTGAGAATTGAGAATGGAGAATAGGCAAGTTTAGATTTTGAAAAAGGCAGATATGCTAAATAATTCTCAATTCTCAATTCTCAATTCTCAATTTAAAAAGCTTCCATCAAAGCTTCTCCAAATCTCAGAGGATATTAGCGCTGCGGGCGGCAGGGCTTTTTTGGTTGGCGGCTTTGCGCGAGATTCCTTGCTTGGGTTTAACGGAGAGCATAGAGATTTTGATATAGAGGTTTATTCAATCAATCAGGAAAAGTTGCTGGAAATTCTTTCTAGGCATGGCAAACCGAATTTGATAGGAAAGGCTTTTGGCGTTATACATCTCGCAAGAAATGGAGTTCACTACGATTTTTCTTTTCCCAGAACGGAGAGCAAAACCGGAGCCGGACACAGAGCTTTTGATGTTCAAACAAACCCGAATTTGACCTTTGAAGAAGCCGCTCGCCGCAGAGATTTTACCATCAATGCTATGGGCATGGAACTCCCGAATTTGGAGCTTATAGATCCATACAATGGGCGCAGAGATTTGGAAGATAAAATTTTGCGCCATGTTAGCGAAGCCTTTTCCGAAGATTCGCTCAGAGTGCTGCGAGGCGTTCAGTTTGCGGCTCGCTTTGGGCTTAGAGCGGCAAAAGAAACCATTGAGCTTTGCAGAACTCTTTCTTTAAACGATTTGTCCAGGGAGCGAATTGAAGAGGAATTTCGCAAGTGGCTTTTGAAAGGAGTTAAGCCTTCGTTTGGTCTCGATTTTTTTTGCGAAGTCGGTTTGCAGAATATGTTTCCCGAAATCCGTACCAGCGGGGAAATTCTGGATTTTTTGGCAGAGCGAAGAGCAAGCTTAAATCCGCAGGAAGCGGAAACGCTGATGTTCGCTGGACTTCTGTGCTTGCCTGGCGCAAAGCCTCTTGAGTTTTTGAGAAAATGGGTTCCTGTGAACAACTTGCTAAAAAAAGTTCCAGCGCTATTGAATTCTCTTTCTCTGTTCGATAAGCGAGATTTGCGCAGATGCGCTTTGAAAGCGAATGGCTTAAAGCTCCCGGCAATGCTGAAAAGCGCGATGGGAGATGATGTTTGCAGCGAAATGCAAAAAACAGGTACCGAAATGGGAATTTGGGAAGCTGCTCCTGAGCCTTTTATCACAGGGCAAATGCTTTTGGATAGAGGTTTAAAGCCTGGCCCTGAGCTTGGAAGAATTATCAAGCGAGTTTTTGAAATGCAGCTTAGGGGTGAAGTAAAGACTGCGGAAGAGGCAATTTGTCAATTATAACAGCTTAAATTAGCTCTAAACGTACTTTTTTTTAGAAAAAAATGTATATTAATAATAATACGCTTTCTTATAGGAGATTCCTTTATGAAAATACAGAACATTCTCTTGATTTCTTGCCTGCTTTTATGCTCTTGCTTTTTTGTGAACTGTCCCGGAAAAAATGTAGATTAAGTTAAGCGACAGATGAATTGTTACTCACAAATATAGAATCTTTTTCCTCCGGTGTCAAGTAGTTATTTGAAGAGTGTTTTCTAAATCTATTATAAT
>Ga0209755_10003997_pt1 | contig 17848 bp, 18 predicted proteins | sample TergutCo191P1_FD_187301 | JGI IMG/M metagenome (GOLD analysis project Ga0209755, IMG submission 187301) | Cornitermes sp. P1 segment gut microbial communities from Petit-Saut dam, French Guiana - Co191P1 (SPAdes) (version 2) | ecosystem: Host-associated > Arthropoda: Insects > Digestive system...
ATACTATTTTTTATTTATTATAACAGGCATTATCGGGCTAATTTGTCATTGGATAAACAATGGTATGGATAAACCAATACATGAAATGGCAAAAATGATAATTAATATAACATCTCATATAAAGTGACTAAGCCACACGACGACTCATTTTACATTTTCTGATATTATACAATATGATTTATTCTCTTTTATTTCAATTGTTTTTATTGTTTTCATTCCATTTTCCTCTGTTAATTTTACCATTTCTTCCTTTGAATATTTATTAAATCCATATTTAGAAAATTCTGTTTTATCCAAATATTCTTTTGTATATATTGCATTAATAAATATTCCATTAGGTTTTAATATTCTTTTAATTTCTGAAAAACATTTCTTTAAATCATTCCAAAAATAAACTGTATTTACTGTATATATTTTATTAAACATTTCATTTTCAAATGTTGTTTCATTATTAATATTTTCCATTAATAATTTTAAACAATCATTTTCTATATATTGTTTATATTTTTTTGAAACATTATTAACCATATCATTTGATATATCTATACCATAAATTTTTATACTATTATTCTTTTTGAATAATTTATTTATTAAATATCCATTTCCAAATCCTATATCCAATAAAATGTCATTATTTTCTAAATTTATATTATCCAATACTGCTTTATATTGTTTTTGGTTCATAATATTCATTAACTTTGTTGTAATTTTTCCACCTATTCCATTAGGATTTCTGAAATTATTACCTACATGTTTAATGAAATTCTTAATCATAATATTTTATACTATATTATAATCATTATGTCAATATTAAAATTTTTAAAAAGAATCTTGACTTAGTCTTTCGTCTAACGCACATTACACAAAGGCTATGTGTGCAATTTTTACATCCCAATGAATGTAATACATCCGCGCTAATTCGTAATAAAAAAAAGAGGCTGCCCTTCCGGACAGCCCCTATTATCGGTTAAACCAATTAATTACCTGGACATGCGCAATCCATGCTGCATATAGCCTCACTGCAGTATACGCAGTCATTATCACAGTCATAACAATATTCACAGCCTTCTTCGACACCCCAGCCCAATTCATAAATACACATAGTATGAAGACCTGACATTACAGATGCCATATTCACTGTCTTTCCACATATTGGACAAGGGAATGAATGTCCCTTATAGATGTGCTGTTCTACCTCATTAACTGTTGTTAAAGTTTCACCGCAAGAACAATCTATTGTATCGTCAACAGGAGCGCTGGGTACGCCGGCAGGTTTTCCGGGAACATCATCATAACCTTTTCCATATACTTCTGCCTCAACTCCTTTTAACTTCGCAATATCAGTTGCTTTAAGAGGATTGCCGTTGTCACATGATGCTATCATTCCGAAAACCAGCATCAGACAAAATAATACGCTAATTATTTTTTTCATTATTATTCTCCTTATTTCCTAGAATTCTACTTTAAAGAAAAGCGGAATACCTAATTTGAGTTCTGTGCTTGACCCTTTATTGCCGTCTTTAACAGCATTAGTATATCCTACAGCTTCAAGCGATAAACCTGCTCCGAATGTAACAAGACCGATATTGTATTCAGCATTTAAACCCGCAAAGATAGTGTTGCCGGTATCTGTTGTTTCGTCTTTATCATATTTATTGGTGAATATACCCAATTGATTTACCAATTGAAGGCCAAGCGTGAGAGCTTCTGTTACTTTGAAATCAACGCCAACCCCAGCGTCCCATCCAAACCAGTTTTGAGAATATTTATCAACAAGCGGTGCGCCTAAAAGACCATTAATTACATTTTCACCATCTTGCGGCTTTGCGTCTTTTCCTGTTACCATGGCAAAGCTGACATTGTTGTTAAAGGTAATATTAACTTTTCCAATTTCCATATTCGCGTTAACATGTACTGAACTCCAGAGCGGGTTCATAACGTTATAGGTAATCCATTCATCCTGTTTTTTCTCTATTGCCTGTGTTTCAATTATATCCAGGGCGCCTGAATAACCTACGCTGAGTCCGAGTCCATCAAGAATATCCAATCCTGCATAAATGCCAAATCTATTTTCATATTTAGCGGCATTACCACGATCATTTAAATTATCATCTTTGCCTCTAATTCCGTAAAAAACATCAAAGGTAAGAAGATCAAAAAGCCCTGATCCGGAAGCGATAGCTCCCAAATTAACACTGCCTGCGGAAGCATACGGATTTTCAAATCCGGTGAAAGATACACCAAGATCGGTTCCCAGAGCAAACCTGAAGCTGTCTAAAAGGTCAATGCCAAAACCTAATGAAGCGCCGTCGCTCCATAAGTTCATAGTGTTGGTTCCTACGCGTTTTCCCATCTTGTTTACATAGAACCCTTCAAGTCCGGCATCTTTATAATTTGACCAATCGTTAAAAGTAGCGTATGAGTCGACGAGACCGCCGAAACCGGTATTGCCGACATAGCCTTCAAACATTCCGGCAGTGCCTGTAAAATACCAATCGCCGATTTCAAAACCCTGTATAATTCCTTCAAAGAACTTGGTGTCATTACCTGCAAACAGGTTTTGTCCGCGGATATTCTGTGATTTTAATAACAGCTCTAAAAAGATATCATAGCTCCAGTCGTCGCCTTCATTTTTGTTACCGATTAACAGATAAGTCATGATGCCGGGCGACTGTATTGACGAACTGCTTAACACGTTTAATGAACCGTCAATGTTCGATCCCCATTCTTCTTTATCTCCTGTTTTTGGTTCGATTTTCCCGGAACCATGTGAAAAATACATCAGGTCTGCAGAAACCTGAGCGCCGCCGGAAAATGTCCATCCGGATCCGCTTTCCCCTTCCTGAGCAAATGCCGGTACTAACAAAAGCATGAACAGAACAGGAAAAACTACGATTTTATTCATAAAATCCTCCTAAGAATAATTAATACGCTGAATTTTAAGCGTATCTAATCATATAATAACGATTTTTTAACGAAAATTCAATACTTTGCTGAAATTTTTTTGAAATTGCAAGAATTAAATTGGGTAATTAAACGCCATATTACCTCTATAAAATAAAAAAGCCCCATACCAGGAATACCGCGGCGCAACAAACCTCCACTTACCGTTGCTTCCTTCCGGACCTGGCGGGGTTGGGCGGCGTTTGCTCGCACGGTTCCTGATACAGGGTTATTAATGTTAATACGGAAAAAACATATTGGTCAAGACTAATTCTAAATATTCAAAACAATCTCATTTTCCGCCTTCAATTTTGACGCGGAAATATAATTGCCGTCAACCGTTTCACCGTTAACTGTCATTTTTTTGTTTCCGTTATTGTTTATTTTGATATTTAATTTACAGCCGCGGAATACTTTCTCAATTGTGACGGATTTCCACTCAGGCGGAATTGCCGGCGACAGGCGCAAACCGTCAATGTCCGGTCTTAGTCCGAGGATACCTTCTATACAGCCGACCATGACTGTGCTTGCGGTGCCGGTCAGCCAGTGTACATGGCTGCGCCCTTTAAATGGGCTGTCTGTGCTTTCAGTAAATTGAGAGTAAACATACGGCTCCTGAAGACGTTTTTCCGCGATGTTGTTTTGAGCGGCAGGACAGCTCTCCAGGTAGTATTCGACCGCGCGGGCGCCTCGCCCAAGTAACGCTTCAGCTAAAATTATCCACCCCTGCGATTGAAGGAAGATGCCGCCGTTTTCTTTGGTGGAAGGATTGAATAAAAGCGCGAGCGCTCCGTCAAAGGCATGTCTGCGGTAGGATGGCGCCATAAGGCGCGCTCCGTATTTTGTGTTTAACTCTTTATGTACCAGATCGAGGACTGCTTTCCCCCGCTCTTCTCCCGCGAAACCGGAAATAACAGACCAGCTTTGCGGATTAAGCCATAAACTTGCCTCCGGGTCTCCCGGCTTGCCGACTGTAACATCATTTTCGGTAATACCGCGCGTAAAACGGTCGGTGTCCCAGCATTTCTCTTCTATAATTTTGCCGAAACGGTCTTTTAAAGCCGCCATCTTCGCTTCTGTCTCAGCATCTTTTCTGTGCTTCGCGAAACGGGTCATAATTTCGAACGCGTAATAAAGCTGGAAAGCGACAAATACCGAGACGCCGTTAGCGCCTAACCTGAGACAGTCGTTCCAGTCCGCGTGAAGCCCCGCGGGAAGGCCGTGAATCCCCAGATGGTTCAGCGAAAAGTCAATCGCTTTTAACAGATGGCCGAACAATGTGTCCCCGCCTTCATCGGCGTAGGGGATAATTTCGTCTAATAGAGCTGTGTTACCGGTTTCCGCGATATATTTCCACACAGTAGGGAAAAGCCATAACGCGTCATCCGCGCGGTATGAGGGATGCCCCGTTTCCTTGCGGTACGATTCGTCTTCGGGCTTGTTCTCATGTCCCGGATTGTGGCTGTACTTTACAAGAGGAAGAGCGCCGCCGTGGCTAACCTGCGCGGAAATCATGAATCTTATTTTCTCAAGGGCCATTTCAGGATCAAGATGGATGATGCCTTGAATATCCTGCACCGTGTCACGGTATCCGTAACCGTTGCGCTGTCCGCAGTAAACAAGGGATGCCGCGCGCGACCAGACAAACGTTATAAAGCACTGATACGCGTTCCATGTATTGATCATGTTGTTAAAGTTATCATCCGGCGTTGTTACATTAAGATTGGCAAGTTTTCCGTGCCAGTAGGTTTTTAATCCGGCAATTTCTCGTTCCGGCAGGCTTGAGTCTTCGTAGCGTTTAACAAGTTCTTCCGCCTGGGTTTCGCGTTTCTGTCCCAGCAGGAAAGTAAACTCCGCGCTTTTGCCGGGAGCAAGTTCCGTTACCGTGTGCAGAGCGCCGCAGGGATTCATATTGTAGTTTAAAGTGCCGTCAAGTCCGCCATTTTCTACAGACAGCGGATTTCCGTAATCCCTGTAATTACCGAGGAATTTCGCGCGGTCGCCGCAGTAGCTTTCTACTTTGGCTCCCGCAAGACCGAAAAAGCGCGTTTCTACCCTGCTTTCGTTTACCGCGTTCAGGCAGTTTTCGTTGATGGTTTGCAGGATGAACTTTTCCTTAAAATATGTTTTTGTGATGAACTGCGTATATTGAAGGTTAACCTGATCCTGCTCATAAAAACTGTCGCAGGTAAATTCCACAAAACCAAAGATTGAGATTTTTCGCTTTTTAGTTCCCTTATTGGTTATCCTGACTTTCCATACTTCATGATCCGCGCCGTGCGGCACATAGTAGCAAACCTCTGACAGTATGTCTTTGTATTCCGCTTCCAGCAAAGTGTAGCCTGTCCCGTGCCGGCAGATTGACTTATATTGATCTAACGGTTTGCCGACCGGCTGCCATGAGGCCGACCAGTAATCGCCGTCTTCATCATCACGGATGTAGATATACCGTCCTGGGCGATCCTGCTCGTTAAAGCGGTAACGTATCAGCCGTCCCGCGGCTCCGCTCTTTACAAAACTGTAACCGCCGGCATTATTGGAAATAATCGCCCCGTACGCCGGAGAGCCAAGGTAGTTTGCCCAAGGAGCGGGCGTATCAGGCTTGTTAATAACATATTCGCGTTTATTAGCGTCAAAATATCCATATTGCATAATAATCCAATTATATAACAAAAATTAAGTTACTGCTACCATATATTGATAATTAAGGCACTTAGATATATTTACAAAGTAATAATGAGTAATAGCGGAACTTAAGTGACCAAAATATTACCCGACCCTTAAAACCTTCGTTTCCATATTTATTAAGATTCCATTAAATTTAATAAAAATTTGTTAATCTGCTTTTTAATTTTGACGTTTTATGTATTATAAGGGCATCCGATTAAAGAAAGGATTTTCGCAGCCGTAGGCTGTTACCTTTCTAAAACACAGGAGGGATTGAAAATGAAGAAAATTATTGTTTTAGTAACAATGATTGCGGTATTGACAGGAAGTATGTTTGCGCAGGGCGTACCAGGCGGTTTCGTGTCGCCGCAAAACGCAGCAACCAATGGAAGAATTCGCAGTTTCGCGGACGACTTTATCAGGCCGGACGCGTATCAGAATGTAAAACTTGAGAACTGGTTTGGCTTTGCGTCATTTGCTTCAGACTCGAGAGCAGCTCTCGGATGGGCAACTAAACTGGGCGAAGACAATTCAGGACCATTACTTAGCTTGTTTTACACCGGCAGCGCCTTGGCGGGCGTGCAAAACAGCACAACAACGGAAAGAGACGGCGTAACTTATTATAACCCAAATACACAACTGTCAGGCAACCCAAGCAATCAGATTGCTGTCCTGCTCGGACTGGGAAACATGGGTTTCCGTCTTTCGTTAATCTCAACATATAATTCAATTAATCAAAAAGATTTTTTATGGAATCGACAGGCAATGATAGATGACGATAATGACCCGAATACGCCGGACGTTCCTGTAACAATAACAGATAAATACAAAAGCTATGAAGTAGGAAACGGCTTAATTTCACCTCAGATAGCCTGGTCAATGACAAATAACCTTATCGACGGTGTCGGCATCAGACCCTGGGTTACTTTAGATGTAGGGTTCAATAATAACTTCAGCAAGATTCAAGGAGGCGGAGATAACAATGTAATAATTAACCAGTCCGCAAATTATATACGGCCTGAATTGCAATTAGGTCTTGGCGGCATAACCCTTGCTAATAAAAACAACTGGAGAACTTCGTTTGATTTTGAATACAGGCTAAGATTGGATCTCTATGACAATGAATATAATGATACTAACGGTAAAGTTGCCAAAATCAGCGGCAGATACAGACCTGATAATCCTGCTACACCACTAGTGAATGAAGGCATATTGGAGGAATATTCCTGGATGGATCACCGTATTCGGCCCAGTATCAGCACCCAATGGAACGGAGATAAACTCAGACTTAGAGCAAAATTTGACTTGAATATGACATTAACAAGCGCAGATACCGCTCAGCAAACTGACGATAACGGTACATTGAAGAAAAACGGTGACGTTACAAACGCATTCGCATTCGGCCTTAATCCCGATCTGGCGCTTGCCGCGCAATGGCAGGTTACAGAAAAGTTTTTCATCAATATGGGCGGACGGCTTAACATTGACGCGTTGACTATTACTACCACCGACAGCGAAAGATATACCGATGGTACTGCAGTTGCAGATTCAAAAAGCACAACAACTGCTTTTACATTTCGCGGACTAAGTAATTTGTTAACTCTCGGCGTAACTCTTAACGCGACAGATAATATGTTCTTTGAAGTAGCCTGCGGCGTTGGAAAAGATAACAGATTAGATCTGTTCCCCACTACTTCTTATTCCAGAGATGCTTCAGGTGATTTAAATCCATCGACAAACAACAGTGTATTATCCTTCGCCAACATTCTGGTAGGATTTAAATTCTAAATAATACCGTCTGTACAAACCGGCGACTGATATCGGTCGCCGGTTTTTTTATCTGATCCGAAATAATTTCTTGATTAATTATTCTGCTTAAACAACTTCTTAACAACTTTTTAATATGGTATAATAACTTCGAGCTAATATGACGCTTATTTCATAGTCAGGGAGGAAGCCTGTGATTACAATCATGGTCGTTGAAGACGACGCTAAGCTCAATAAAATCGTCTGCGCGAGTCTTGACGCGCATGGATACCGTTCTGTAGGCTGCTGCGATACCAATGAAGCTTTTGATAAAATGATTGATATTAAATTTGATCTTATCATCTCAGATATAATGATGCCGGAAACCGACGGCTTTAAGCTCGCTTCGCTTGTAAGAGAGCAAAATAAAACCATTCCAATTTTATTTATGTCCGCCCGTGACGATATTTCCGCAAAGCAAAAAGGATATAGTATCGGCATTGATGATTATATTGTAAAACCTTTTGATATGGAAGAATTGATTCTTCGCGTCGGCGCTCTGCTTCGCCGCGCGAATATAAAGAATGAAAAAAAATTGACAGTCGGCTGTCTTACCATGAACGCGGACGAAATGACAGTATACCTCAATGAAAAAGAAATAACTTTAACCGTAAAAGAATTTCAAGTGCTTTATAAACTCCTTTCAAATCCAAAAATCGCATTTACACGCAATCAGCTTATGGACGATATATGGGGGCTGGAAACGGGAACAACTCCGCGCTCGGTAGATGTGTATATCACTTCATTGCGGGATAAATTCTCGGAATGTAAGGATTTTGAAATTGTTACTGTTTACCGCCTGGGATATAAGGCGGTATTAAAATGAAAAAAAACAAAGACAGCCGCATCACAGGGCGTTATGCGTCATTTAAAGAATACGCGGTCTTGCTGTTTATATTGGCGGGTTTTAACGGTTTTCACATGTGGATTTATCAATCAATGTATCAAAGTGAAATATTACATGAAAATGTAAGAACTGTAATAAATATACTTGGACTATATGTATTGGTTATGGCAGCAATTGCGACTGCGATAATTGGATTACTTCGTTACCGCTTTTTTATTGATCCAATGAGAAAACTAAGCGAAGCGGCCAGAGAAATTGCCAAAGGCGATTTTTCTGTTCGTATTCCTTCATTGCGCAGCGACGGAAAAAAAAGTTTTGTTGACGTACTATACGATGATTTCAACACTATGGCGGAAGAACTCGCCAGCATAGAAACATTAAAAAACGATTTTATCGCAAATGTTTCACATGAAATTAAAACGCCGCTTTCTGTTATTCAAACTTACACAATAGCTCTGCAGAACAGCAATATAAGCGAAGAAGAACGAAAAGAAAATATACAAGTAATTCTTGAAGCGACACAAAAATTATCATCACTTGTAACAAATATCCTAAAACTGAGTAAATTGGAAAATCAGGAAATTTCAGGTGAAGCGAAATATTATGATTTAAGCGAGCAGCTTCGCCGCTGCGCGTTAATGTTCGCGGATCAGATGGAACAAAAAAACATCCAATTTGATGAGGATATTGACGATATACAGGTTTGTTATGATGAAAATTTACTGGAAATTGTATGGAACAACCTTCTTTCCAATGCAGTTAAATTTACAGCTCCCGGCGGAAGTATTTTTATAAAACTAAAAGTTGACGTTAAAAATACACAGGATTTTGTTATCATCTCAATATCTGATACCGGATGCGGAATGGATGAAATCACGCAAAAACGCATTTTTGACAAGTTTTTTCAGGGAGATACCTCACATTCAATACCGGGAAACGGTCTTGGCCTTCCATTAGTCAAAAAGACTTTAGATTTGTCAGGCGGAACCATCACAGTTGAAAGCACGCCGGGGCAAGGATCAACATTCCATGTTATCTTGCAAACTAATAACACTTAACTCTTGTGTAGGAAACGATTTAATAACTTCTTAACAACTTCTTAATATCTAATAATATCAGCCGCCTATATTAAAAGCATAACTAAGAGAGATAACAATCTTTTAGAAAACCAGTCTCTGTACGGAGATTGAACATTTTTAAGGAGGTTTTCAAATGAAAACTTTAACAGCGATTTTAATCATGGTAAGCTTGTGCGGAGCAGCACTTTTTGCTCAGGATGCGGATTTAATAACGGAAAACAAAGGTGTTTTTTCTACTATCGCTAACGGCTTTGCGGAAAGCACGCGCGCAATTCACGAAATCAATCAGGAAAATATCGCGGCGGTTAAAGCGGAATCAAAAGCCAATTTTGAAACGGCAACCGCTCCGAATTCCAGTTTAGTAAAATTAAACGAGACAAAAGGATTTTGGAATAAAGTTAAAGTCATTTTTGAAAACTTCATGGATAACGCCAACGCTAACGCGGAAAATGAAAGAGCGCGCCGCGCGGAAATTCAAAGTCATAGTTCCTACAGGACCATTATAGAGAATCATAGAGCAGAATAGCAAATATAAATAAATTAATGATTTATCGGACAAGTAAACGTAAACCATCCGTCAGCAATGACGGATGGATTTTTCGAGTAATAAACTGCCCAACATTTGTATAGAGGGAGAATTGATCATGCGTTATCCATCGGTGAGTTTAGTAACTATACTATTAGCAATTTTAATTATTTGTTCGTGTTCAACTACATCAGCCTATTCGGACAAGGAAACAATTCTGGATCAGCAATATCTGATTGCGTTTTTGGAAGACATTGTAAATTCACAGAAAGAATTTTCGGTTAAGTCATTTACCAGACGAACTTTTAGTCCATTAATTAAACAAACAGATCTGCTAAAACACAGTTTTTATCTAATTGATTTAAATGACTGGGGATATCATACATTAAGCTTTTCCAGTGCGGATTTAAAATTATTTACTGAAGGAATGTGGGTATTAAATAAGGAAACCGACATATCATCATATAGATTATTTGTTGAAGGGAATAATATTTGGGACGTAAGTAATCTATTTACGGAAGATTTAATAGACTCATATCAAACAATAAAAAACATTATCAGCGCTATAAAAAGCAGCGCAAAGTATTATTACAGAGATCATTTAAAGAAAAAACAAAACTCCTTTAACTGCAATTCGGCATTATATGAGACAGTTGTGCTTAAACAGGAAATGTGTCCGTAAATAAAGAATGCCGTAAATCCCCTATAAAGAGGTATTATTTTATGATACTTTTGCAATAATTTTCTCATAAATGCAAATTCGACCCTCTCCTGCCCCCCTCAAACCTCCATTTCGGGTAAATTTTCCGGAAAAAGCCATATATTTTTGCGTTATTCCTTGACAATTAGACATTTTTAGTTTATTCTTACAATGAATTTGAATTTTCTTCGGTAAGGGGTGAAGCAATGACTTCGTGGATATGGTTTACTATCCTCCCTATTGCCGGGTTAACCTTAGGCTGGATAATTAGATGGCTTTATGCTAGATATCAACTTACGGCATCTGAACAGTTTGCTGAACGTATAAAAACCGATGCGATAAAAGAAGCGGAGGCAAAGAAGAAAGAACTTCTTCTTGAAGCGAAAGAACAAATAATCCGTGAACGGAACCAGCAGGAGAGGGAGACTCGGGAACGCAGGGCTGAGTTACAGCGGTATGAACGCCGTGTAGTACAAAAAGAAGAAACACTGGACAAAAAAACAGCTCAGATTGAGCGGACTGAACAGGTGTTTATCGAGAAGGAGAAATCCTTTCAACAGCGGGAAGACGCTATTTCAAAAGAAGAACAGCGTTACCGCGCGGAACTTGAGCGTATTTCCGGGCTTACCTCTGATGAGGCAAAGGCCCTAATCATCAAAGATCTGGAAAATGAAGCCAAGCATGACGCTCAAACGATCATCAACAAGATTGAGCAGGAAGCGAATCTTGCGGCTGAAAAACGGGCGCGTGACATACTCGTAACAACAATCCAGCGGCTGTCTACGGAAGTGACAGGCGATGTTACGGTAACAACTGTTACGCTGCCCAATGATGAAATGAAAGGCCGTATCATAGGAAGAGAGGGGCGTAATATCCGTACCCTTGAAACCCTGACAGGCGCGGACATTATCATTGACGACACGCCGGAAGCTGTCGTCATTTCCTGTTTTGATCCGGTGCGCAGAGAAATCGCAAAGATAGCTCTGGAAAGACTGATCCTTGACGGACGCATACATCCTGCCAGAATTGAGGAAATCGTCATCAAAGTAAGCAAAGATATTTCACAGAAGATCTTTGAAGAAGGCGAAAAAGTTCTCTTTGATCTCGGCATTCACAACATCAAACAGGATGCCGTCCGCGCTCTTGGGCGTCTATATTTCCGCACCAGTTACGGTCAAAATGTGCTTCAGCATTCAAAAGAAGTGGCGATAATCGCGGGTATGCTCGCGGCGGAGGTTGGCTGTAACCGAGACCTTGCTAAACGCGCCGCTTTGCTGCATGACATCGGAAAAGGCGTAGAGTCGGACTCGGATCTGAATCACGCCGAGATTGGCATGGACATGGCGCGCAAAATGGGTGAGGATGCCCGCATTATAAACGCCATCGGAAGCCATCACAATGACATTGAGCCGACATGCGTAGAAGCCGTCCTTGTGCAGATTGCGGACGCAATTTCCGCAGCCCGTCCCGGCGCCCGTAAAGAAACGCTAGACAATTACATGAAGCGCCTGGAAAACCTGGAGAGCATCGCTAACGCCTTTAACGGCGTAGAAAAGTCCTTTGCAGTCCAGGCAGGAAGGGAATTGCGTATTATGGTAAACAACGAAGCGGTTAATGACGATCAGACACGGGAACTGGCAAAAGAAATTGCCAGGAAGATCGAAAATGATCTTCGATATCCGGGGCGTATCAAGGTTACGATGATACGTGAAACGCGCATAACAGAATACGCGCGCTAACGCGGTAATCAGTATCCAATACAGGAAAGAGGGAAGAATGTATCATGACTGTATTGGATACGATCACCGCAAGGGGATTCTCCGCATATCTGTACGGAACAGGCGCGATTGATTTTTGGCTGGTAGGGAAAATAGCGGCGAACTTTATTCATATTCTAACTAATGCGGATATAGCGGATCTGGCAAAACTTTTTGATAATTTGAGATATCCCGGAGTTGATCTTGCCGACGCGGCGCTGGATGAAGAAGATAAGACTTATTATTTTCGGTGTGTGGATTCAATTAAAGGTTACAAATTACCTTTTCCATTGCTGGATTTTTATTGGGATTATAAAAGAAAGGTTTTTATCGATCCGCACGGGATTTATCCGCTCTTAAAAAATATTAGAAAGAATGTTAATACGCAAAATACCAACAAAACAGAGACCGACAGTAATTATTTACATGATATTTTCAGTGAAAGTTTTCCTTCCAATTCAGAATATAATAATGCGCTGACAGACGCGGCATTGATATTAGCTAAGTATTTTCCGTATGACTTTGTAACGAAAAAGGACATTAAAAAAATCGCCGCGCGGTTAAATGGCAACAATAATGAACCGGGGCAGGAAGAGCAGCATATTTTTCTCTCCGAGCTGATAACCTCGCCTAATCCTGAGCATGGGTTTGAATTATTAAAGGCAAGCGGATTTATTAAAAGTTTTTGGCCCGAATTGGCAATTCTTGAAGAGGCGGATCACTCAAAGGAGTTTCATCCTGAGGGAAACGCGTGGGAACATACGATGGAAACTTTCCGTCACAGAAAACCTGGCGCGTTAAACACCTGCGCGCCCGGCAGCGCGGGAAACTCTGCCGCGAGAAACGGCGGCGCTTTTGATTTGCGCTTGTCTTTAGGGCTCCTATTGCACGACATTGGAAAACCGATTTCTTCATCAACAGGAAATCACCGTTACAACGGCCACGCGGAGTTGGGAGAAGTTCAGGCGCGGCGCTTCCTTGAACGGCTGGGATTTAACGCCTCAATAACGCAGGATATCTGCTTTCTTGTCAGAAATCACATGCTCCCCGCCGCTCTGCCTCGGCTGCCGTTATTCCGCACTGAAAAGATAATGTCCTCCCAATTGTTTCCGCTTCTTATGGAACTGTACCGCTGCGACGAATCGTCATCGTTTAAAGGCTTAGACGGCTATTACGAGAGCAGCGCGGCGTATCAGCAGTTTTTAAAGAACAGGCGTAACCCTTACAGGGCTTCGGACGGAAAAAAATTGGACAGGAAGAAGAGCGGCACTTAATTTTTCGGGATAATTTTTAGCCCCATTTCATTTATAAATTTTTCATTGTTTATTATTTTATTTTCTTCTAATTCCATATTTTCATAACTTTTGTGCAGCTTTTTTAATAATTTAATTTTCGCAATTGAATCTTCAAAATACGGAGAATGAGGATACTTTTCAATTATTTTATTAAAATAAAATTCTGATAAATTAAATGATAAATATATTTTATTTAATACAGAAAATAATTCATTATAGGTCTTTGTTTCAAATGTTGTATCGGAGTTTCTTTTATAAAACTTATTTGGATGGATGTTACGGTAATATTTGATGCCTTGTTTGTAATAAATATAGTCCTGGTTATGATGCATCTATATTTTCTTCACAATCCTCATCACAATCTCCGCGGAATTTTTGGACGCAATCGGCAAAAACTCATCAAAACTCATCGGCGATTCGGCACCGGCGATGTCGGATAGCGCTCTTATTACAAGCACGGGCACGGAAAAGAGCTTGCAGCAATGGGCAATTGCCGCACCTTCCATTTCTACCGCAGCTAAATCGGGGAAAAGCTTTTGCACCGCTTTGATGCGTTCCGGTTCGTGCATGAAGATATCACCTGAACCAATCAGGCCGCGGCGGTGATTGAACGAATCGGGAAGGATTTTTTCGCGTTTTAATTCGTCAACCGCGTCTTCGGCAAGTTTTATTAGTTTTTCTTCTACTGTAAAAATTTGCGGCTGCCCCGGAAGCTGCCCCGGCGCGTAGTTAAACGCGGTAACGTCAACATCGTGATATACAAGCCCTGTGGAGATTACGGCATCGCCGAAATTGAGCTTTTCATTATTGCTTTGCAGTTTGTTTATTCCGCCTGCCGAACCTGTGTTAATGACGCAGGACAGATTATACTTTTGAATAAGAAGCGCGCAGCCGACTGCGGCGTTAACTTTGCCAATTCCGCATTGAAGGATAATAACGTCTTTTCCTTCAATCTTCCCTGAATGAAATTCAAATGGGCCGACTTTTTCGGTAGTAAATTTTCCCATTGTTTCGCAAAGAAGGCTTACTTCTTTTTCCATCGCTCCGATAATACCGATCATAATCACTCCTAAGTTAAAGAAAAATATTCGCTAATGGGCTTGCGCCACTCGTAGTTTTTCTCTTTAATTTCCCATTCAAGGATTTTTTTGACTGTAAAATCACGCATATCCGGCGGATTATTATAATGGATGACTCCGAAACGGCCGCCGCCGATATAGCAGACACTGTCATTTCTTTCGAGGTGTTCCATCTCGACAATTCGCGCAAGGACACAGTCAAAATGAACAGGACAGCCTGACTCTTTGTCGGAAATCGCGGTGGTAATGTCTTTAATCGGTTTCCCGCACCATGGACAGTCAGGGGTGGTGATGGGGTTGGCCGGCAGCGAGGGAGCTGTCCAGCGGGGACGGTCTTGTGAACCGGCAGAGGGAGCGTTTTCGCGGTTTTTATCAAACTTTGGCTCGGAAAAAAAGGTGTCTTTTTTAGAAGATTTTTGATGATCGTCTTTCCGCCCGGAGAAACGATGCCGGTTCTTACGGTTATTTCCGCCTTTTCCGCTCATAATAGCCGCCTTCCTTGGTAATATCCATTAATTCGTTGCTCATAACAAGAGCCAGCCTTTGAATTGCGGCGCACAGATATGTCTCGTCATTAACGCGCTGCCGCAGTGCTTCCAGCTTATTATCCAAAATCGAAGGTTCGAAACCACTGGATCCGTGATATCCGGAACTCAAAGCCTGTTCTGTAATCATACACTCTCCGTGAAGGCAGACGCAAGATGGTTAATAGAATTATTATGTATAAAAACAACATCAAATCTAATTGTCATATTACTATATTTTCGATTTTCTAACAGGAAAAATTTAGCTGTTTTAATAATTTTACGCTGTTTCCTGATATCAACGCCGTAAGCAAGATCTTCCATGCCGTAAGCCGACCATGTTTTAACCTCAGTAAAGACGACAGTTTCACCGTCAATGGCAATAATATCAATTTCTCCGGTTTTTGAACGATAATTTCTGACAATAATATCCATACCGGCGGCTTCAAGCGCCTCGGCAGCCTGCTCTTCTCCTTTCCTGCCCGTATCAGTATTAAAACATTTTTTGTCAGCCATATAATTTTTTTAATTCCGCAGGCTCCATCGCCTGTTTAATAAACAGTTTTTTATCGGCTAAAAGATCGATGGGCTGCGTTTTATCGGAGGCAATATTCTTGCCTTTGTTATCAATCAATATTTGAATTACAGGCCGCATCGGAGCGCTGGAATGCACCTTGGTGACCCTTGCGACAGACTTGTCATTCAGCCTGACAATTGAACCGATGGGGTAAATACCCATAATTTTGGTAAATGCCATGATAACCGCGGGATCAAAACGGCGCGCGTTATCGGCTAACAGATTTTTAACGGCCTGATAACCGCCCATTGAAGGTCTGTACGGCTTCTTGCTGACCATTGCTTCAAACGCGTCAGCCACCGAGACAATACGCGCGCCGATATCAATTGCCGGTCCCAGAAGCTTGTCGGGGTAGCCCCGGCCGTCCCATCGTTCATGGTGATGAAGAGCAATCAGATTGACTTCCTGCGATCCAAACAGCTCCTTTTGAACAATTCTTGAAGAGTGTAACGGATGACTTTTAATTTGCTCCAGTTCCGCTTCGGAAAGACTGCCTTTCTTTTCGGTAATACCTTTTGAAAGTCTGAGCATTCCAATATCGTGCAGCAGAGCGCCTGAAACAATATTATGTATTTTATGATTGGGAAGTTTTAGTTCAAAAGCTGTTAATGCCGACAGGATTGCGGTATTAACGGAACTTTTCGCCAATTCACTGCCGGAAACTTCACCGCCAAGAATAAAATCAATAAAACTGTCAGGATTATCACGTAAATGCTGAAGCAACAGAACGGCGATATTATCAATCGTGCGAATTTCAACATCACCTCCGGCTTTAAAACCGACAAAAACGCCGTTTATTTTTTCAATCAGACTTTTATAGTCCCGGTACGGGCCGGAATTCTGCTCAACATCACTGATTAAAAATTTATAAACATCCTTCTTTGACGACAGATCATCATCTTTTGGCGAAAGATTAACTTCGTTTTGCCTGCTTTCTACAACTTCCTCGATAATGTTACCTTCCGTTTTAACAACATCAATACCCCAGGAAACAAGAAGATCGATATCTTTCTGACGCAAAGGAAAATGAGAAGGAACCAAAATATTAGTTCCTTCCGTATAGACAGGCTCGGAAAAAATCAATCCCGGCCTAAGATCATTAGTATTAAAAAAATTCATATTTCCTTCCTGTCAAATACTTACTATTTATAAACAGATAGCTTCCCATATATATATCGGCATAAAAAAGAGATTAATCAATGATAAGAATGAAAGCCCAGCTCTTTTTTGAGAGCGCTCTATTTTAGAGAGCGCTTTCCTGTACTGCCGCTGCTACAGGAGCTCCTTTAACATTTTTCTTTTTGATAATAAGTTCTTTAATCTTGGCACCTTTTCCGATCTTCTCACGGATGTAGTAGAGTTTTGCGCGTCTGACTTTACCGGGGCGGACAACCTCTACTTTTACAATACGCGGTGAATGAATCGGGAAAACTCTTTCGACGCCTACACCATAGGAAATTTTACGCACGGTAAATGATTTTCCTACTTTGGAATTTTTCATAGCGATTACAAGACCTTCATAGATCTGTACACGCTCATTTTTTCCTTCTACGATTTTAAAGTGAACTTTAACCGTATCGCCAACTTTAAATTGGTCAAGTTCTGCTTTCATCTGTACGGCTTCAATTGCCTGAATTTCGTTCATCTTCTTCTCCTCTGTTTTTTCGGTCTATAATGCCGTTTATTTCTTTATTAAAAAACCCAAATTCCCTGCCGCGCTGTATTAAGTCCGGCCTCCGGCGCAGGGTTTTCTCAATCTTTTTTTCCAGCCGCCAGAGACGTATCTGCTCATGGTGCCCTGATAGCAAAACTTCAGGAACTCTCATTGTATCAAATTCTTCAGGTCGTGTAAACTGGGGGTACTCTAAAAGTCCGTCTGAAAAACTCTCCTCTTCAAGCGATTCCGGACAAATTACACTCTCCACAAGCCGGTAGGTAGCGTCGATAACCGCAAGCGCCGCAACCTCGCCGGAAGACAGGACATAGTCTCCAATTGAGATTTCATCATCAACATAGAGGTCGATTATCCTTTGATCGATGCCCTCGTA
>Ga0209755_10003998_pt1 | contig 17840 bp, 12 predicted proteins | sample TergutCo191P1_FD_187301 | JGI IMG/M metagenome (GOLD analysis project Ga0209755, IMG submission 187301) | Cornitermes sp. P1 segment gut microbial communities from Petit-Saut dam, French Guiana - Co191P1 (SPAdes) (version 2) | ecosystem: Host-associated > Arthropoda: Insects > Digestive system...
GCCTTCGCCACCGCTTCCTCGATCTTCGCAATCCGGCGGTAAGAGACAACATTTTACTTCGCGCTCAGATAATCACTTTCCTGAGAGAAAAAATGCAAAAACTCGGCTTCACGGAATTCCAAACTCCTATTTTAACTTCGTCTTCGCCTGAAGGAGCGAGGGACTACCTTGTTCCGAGCAGAAAACATCACGGAAAGTTTTACGCTCTGCCTCAAGCGCCGCAGATTTTTAAACAGCTCCTCATGGTGTCTGGTTTCGACAGGTACTTTCAAATCGCGCCGTGTTTCCGTGACGAGGACTCACGGGCAGATCGTTCTCCCGGCGAATTCTATCAACTTGATTTTGAAATGTCCTTCGCAGAGCAGGAAGATGTTCTAAAAACCGCGGAGGCGGTTCTCTTCTCCGTGTTTAAAAATTTTTCAGAAAAAACAGTGAGCCCCGCGCCCTTCCGCAGAATTCCTTTTGCGGAGTCAATGTTAAAATACGGAACGGACAAACCAGATCTTCGCAATCCTCTTGTCATTGAAGACCTGACTCAATTTTTCGCCGATGTCGATTTCGCTCCGTTCAAAAATATTCCGGTGCGCGGCATTACCGCGCCGGGAGCAGCTCTTCAATCAAAATCGTTTTTTGAAAAAATGCTTGCGTACGCGACAGAGATTGGTATGAAGGGTTTAGGTTACATATCGGTTTTAGAAGACGGCTCTTTAAAAGGACCTATCGTCAAATTCCTTTCCGAAGAAAAACAAAACACTCTGAGAAAAAATCTTTCTCTAAAAAATAACGATACCCTCTTCTTCATCGCGGACGCTCCGAAATTTGTTGATAACCTTGCGGGACAGATTCGCACGGCACTCGGCACACAGTTGAATCTGATAAAAAAAGACAGTTTTGAATTTTGCTTCATTGTTGACTTCCCGATGTTCGGCACAAACGAGGAGACAGGCGCGATTGAGTTTACGCACAACCCCTTCTCCATGCCGCAGGGCGGACTCGAAGCGCTTCAGACAAAGAGTCCTCTCGACATTCTCGCGTGGCAGTACGATATTGTCTGCAACGGAGTTGAATTGTCGTCGGGCGCTGTCCGTAATCATCTACCCGAAGTGATGGTCAAAGCTTTTGAAATCGCCGGCTACACACAAGCCGACATCGAAAATAAATTTCCGGCTCTCTTCAACGCGTTCCATTACGGCGCTCCGCCGCACGCGGGTATGGCTCCCGGCATCGACCGTATCGTGATGCTGCTCGCCGAAGAAGAAAATATCCGAGAAGTGACGGCATTCCCGATGAACAGCAACGCGCAGGATTTACTGATGGAAGCGCCCTGCGAAGTCACAGAGCAGCAGCTCAGAGATGTGCATATCAGACTGAGACAGAAAAACTAGAACTTGTAAACAATCGCCGCGGCTACACGGTAGAATTTCATAGTAACCGGATTTAAAGTATCGAGCTCGCGATTCTTGTAATACACATTTTCGTTTTTACCGTAATTATAGTTCTTAAAATTCCTGTACGTTTTAAATTGAACAAGCAGAAAAACTTCTAAATTATCGGTGAATGAAAACTGAAGAACAGGAGCAAGCCGCCAGCGCATTAGATCATCTCCCCATCTTTCACATCCGGGCTCGTCATAAAAATACATTTCCATTTCCGCCTGAAGCGCTATCATGTTAAGGAAGATCGGTCTTTTCGGCATTTGATAACCAAGAGTGATATTTCCGAAATACATAACGCCGTTTCGATTTTCGCCGTCGTCATTTTCGTAGTACCATGACTCGCCGTTCTTCGCGCGCGTATTGGCGCGGTAGCTGATTTCATGATAGGTTTGCACAACAACATGAGTCCAATCGCCGGGAACAAGCGCCGCTAAATCAAACTGAAACAATCCGCCGCCGAACACTCTCCAGTTAAGAGCGTCAAAAGCACTGCCGTCATATTTTGCTTCGCCGTTTTCATCTGCGAGATTAAACCCAACTCCGTAAAGATCCCCGCCGAAAAGATTGATACTCCAACCCGACCCAAATCTGCTGCCAGCCGAAAACTGAAGAAAAGCGATCGGTTCCCAAACCGCCTTTACAATTCCGTCAAGTGAAACCGGAGTCACTTCAGTGGAAACAACAAGATCGATATTATTGTTTTTAAATAACGGATTTGATCCGTCGCCTTGCATCACAGGAAATTTAAAATGCTGATTAAAACCGATTTTCGCTTCCGGTAAACTTGATAATTGCAAAAACAGCTCGCTAATAAATTGCACTCCGGGTTTCGCAAATTCAACGCTGCCAACAACCCCCGCATGTTCTTCTTCCTGCGCAAAAACCGCAGGCGTAAAAAACGCCGCAACAAGCAATAAAATAAAAAACTTTTTCATATCTATCTCCTTAAAATATTATCGGCGTTATACGCAACAAATATATTTGCTCTCAGGATTAATCATTGTACCACCAAAAAAGGTGTCAGTCACCCCAAAAGGCGGCAGCCGCCTTTTTCGCTCAGTCACCCATTAGCCGCACATGAACTTTTCGCGTACGCGGTCCGTCGTATTCGTTAAACCAGATCCCCTGCCATGTACCCAATAGCAGCCTGCCGCCCGTAACAATCAGGGTTAGAGAAGGACCTACAAGGCTTGTTTTTGTGTGCGCGGCTGAATTTCCCTCGCCATGACGGAATTCTCTGCGATCAGGGGAAATCATATTCAGCGCGAAATTAACATCACGCGGCACATCGGGATCGGCGTTTTCGTTGACAGTTACCGCCGCCGTTGTGTGAGGCACAAAAACCACGCAAATACCTTCGCTTATGTCTGATGAAGCAACAATCTTCTGCACTTCATTCGTAATATTTATCCAGTCAGTTTCGCCGCCTGTACGAACGCTAAATTCACCGAGTTTTGTCATTTGAACCATTTTACAATTTAATGGTGCGATGTCAAATAGGTAGCAGCCATTTTTTTACTTTCATTCAAACTTATTATCGTAATAAACTACCCAAAAGGTGGCAGCCACTTTTTTTTTACTTTTATTCAAACTTGCTATCGTAATAAACTACCCAAAAGGTGGCTGCCACCTATTTTTAGACACCACTTTGTTAAATTTACCCTTTTTTTTGCGTTTCATTGACAAAAAATCAATAAAGCTCCATAATGAATCGTGTATATTACATGAATAAAAGTCGGAAGTTATCCGTCTTTTATTATTACTCTGTTGGGGTAAGTAGAAAAACGCGGGAAAACCGCAATTTAAGGGGTTTAAAATGAAAAAATTTGTAATCGTAGCTCTGATAGCTGCAATTTTGGTGGGCGGCATGATAATGGTAAGCTGCGCCAATCCAGCGTGTCCGGGCGATGGTAAGTGCGAAACACCTTCAAGTCTTTTAGATATTTTAAACGAATTTACCAATTGCTATTGGAGTAATTCTGTTAATGAATCTGATTGTCTTCCGGGATCAACATCCAAGTGCGCTTGTAGATAGCATAAAAAACGACGGCTGCCTTTTTGGTATTTTCATCAACTCACAATCGTAATAAACTACCCAAGAGGCGGCTGCCACCTATTTTAAACACCACTTTGTAAAATTTTCCCTTTTTTTTGTGTTTCATTGACAAAAAATCAATAAAGCGCCATAATGAATCGTGTATATTACATAAATAATAGACGGAGGTAGTCTGTCTTTTGTTTTACCTCGTTGAGGTATATAAAAAATGACGGCGGGAAAGACCGTAAATCAAGGGGTTGAAAATGAAGAAATTAGTAATCGTAGCTCTGATAGCTGCAATTCTGATCGGAGGCATGGTAATGGTAAGCTGCGCTAATTCAGCGTGTCCGGGCGATGGTAAGTGCGAACTAGGTTTAAATAATCTTTTGGGTGTCGGAAATTGCTATTGGGATGTTAGTTCTGTTGGTGTTTATGATTGTATGCCTGGATCAACAACCAAGTGCGCATGTAAATAACTTTGGTTATTACTGAATGTTGAAAAGTTGCCGGTAGTCTATTAGGCTATCCGGCGCTTTTTTTTGGGAATGTACTTTCGATACAAAAAGGCATCCTGAAGCTTATTAAAATAATTAAAACATCAACATGGAAAAAAATGAAAAGAAACATTATTAGCGGCGGCGGTGCGATTTTATTTGGGCTGCTTATTGCCCTTGGTCCTCAATTTTTATTTAAAATGTGCGGTCAGCATGAAAGCGGATATTCCGCCTGTCACTGGGCGGGTCTCGCGGAATTGTGCATGGGAATTTTAATTGCCTCTGTGGGCATTTGTATAGTTTTGATTTCCGATATCAGAATACAACTGGGATTAACAACCGGTTTGTTTCTCATGGCAATTGTCGCAGGTTTAATTCCTTACGAAATATTTTTCGGCGTTTGCGACAGCGATACTATGACATGCAGAAAAAACGCCCTGCCGGCATTGACAGTGGTAAGCGGCTGTTTATTAATCGGCGTGGTTTATAATTTGATTTACTTGGAGAAAAAAACAAGAACATGAAAAATACAATCATTTTTTGCATTCTTATCATAATAACAGGTTTAGTTATAGCTCTCGGACCGCAGTACATTTTTAAAGGATGCCCCGCCGGATGCTGCGGCGGAAATACAATTTGTCACTGGTCGATAAAATTGATGCTTGCTGTCGGAATGATAGTCACTGCGTTAGGCGCGTTCTGTTTTGTTTACAGTGATCCTAAAATTCAATTAGGCATGACAATCGGAATCTTCCTTACAGGAATTATATCTTTGCTGGCTCTCCATGTAATAATCGGCGGATGCGAGATTAAAAGTATGAACTGCAATCTTATTGTTATTCCGATATTAACCGGTCTTAGCATTCTGGCAATCATAATTTCGGGAATTAGAATTCTTTCATTAAAAAAGAAAATAAACTAATGCAGGATATAAAACTTAACACCGTAACATTGTCAATTAAAAATCTTATGGCAAAACCGGTTCGTACCGCTTGTCTCATTCTGGTTACGGCGATTCTAGCTTTCACAATTTTTTGCGGATCGATTATCGCGCTTAATCTTGAGCAGGGGCTTGCGGCGATTACCAAACGTTTCGGCGCGGATATAATGGTAGTACCGCGGGATTCAGCCGAAAAAGCGCAGACAATTCTTCTTCGCGGAGAGCCGGATAATTTTTATTTTGACGCAGGCGTAATTGACACGATTAAAAATATGGACGGTGTTGTTCAAGTCTCTCCGCAGTTTTTTCTCGCGTCTCTTTCGACCGATTGCTGCGACGATCATGTTCAGCTTATCGCCTATGATCCTGAAACCGATTTTGTAGTTCAGCCGTGGATAGCTGAAAAATACGGTGATAAAGTATTAGACGGACAGGTTGTTGTCGGCAGTCATATAACTATAAACGCGAACAGAACCATAAAGTTATTCAATAACAATTACGCGGTGGCGGCGCAGTTATCACCGAGCGCAAGCGGTTTTGACACAACGGTTTTTATGACGATGAACACCATGCGCGATCTTGTCGAGCACAGCAAAACGCTTGATAGTTCTATCGCCGAAAATTATCAGGATGGAATGGTCTCCGCAATCCTTGTAAAAACAGACGCGGGCAAAAATTCTTCCGAAATAGCGCATAACATTAAAGAACAAACCGAGGGTGTGGAAGCTCTTGTTTCACAGGGAATATTTACGAAAATTGCCTCGTCATTATCCGGTTTTACCAAATATATCAGGATTATATCCGTAATACTTTGGGTATTAGCGGTTATAGTGCTCGCGGCGGTTTTTTCGGGTTTAATTCATGAACGCAAAAAAGAATTCGCTCTTCTGCGCATCATCGGAGCGGCAAGAACGCGCCTTGTCGGTATAGTGTTAAGCGAATCATCTCTTGCGGGAATTGCAGGCGGAATCGCGGGCATCATCCTCGCGGGCATTACGGTTTTTCCGTTCGCCAATATTATCAGCGCCCGTCTTGGATTACCGTATCTCGACGCGTCCTTTGTAAATATTATTTTGTTAATTTTAATCTGCCTGATTATTTCAGCGCTTTCCGGAACTATTGCGTCTTTGTATTCGGCGCTTAAGATAAGCAAAGCCGAAACATATTTTACCATGAGAGAAGGTGAATAATTTTGCTCGAACTAAAAAATCTAACAAAAGAATATAACCGCGGGGGACGCTTTTTTAACGCCGTCAACTCCGTAAATCTTACTGTGCAAGCCGGAAATTTTATCAGCATAATCGGAAGAAGCGGCAGCGGAAAAAGCACTCTTCTTAATATGAGCGCGGGTCTTATCGTTCCTACATCAGGAAATGTTTTTTTTGAAGGAATCGATATTTATAAATTAAACGATAAACAAACATCGCTTTTCCGCAATGAAAAAATCGGATATGTTCCTCAGGGACAAAGCCTTCTTTCAAATTACACCGTTTTGGAAAACATCTGTCTGCCCTGGTTTTTAAAAAAACGAAGCGGAAATCCCGCGGAACGCGCCCATTCTCTTCTTGAAAAAATCGGCATAAGCGCTCTTTGTGAATCGTACCCGAAAGAGCTTTCAGGCGGTGAAATGCGCCGCGTTGTAATCGCCCGCTCTTTAATCAACAGCCCCTCTCTCCTAATCGCGGATGAGCCGACCAACGATTTAGATTCCGAGACAACCGCGGATGTAATGAAACTTTTAGGATCAATCGCGCGGGAAGGCACAGCCGTGCTAATCGTCACCCACGAACTCGACACGCTTTCGTATGGCAATCAGACATACGTAATGAACGACGGAAATATGTCATTACAGGCGTAATATTTTTATTATTTCGCTAACAGCCTGTTCAGCCTTTTAACAATGTCCCCGGACTTTGTCCGTTCATTTTGAAAGCAAACGATTTAATTTCTTAACGAAGTCCGAAGGATCGTTCAGTTTCAATCCTTCGACTAACAGCGCCTGATCGAGTAACACGCCTGACACGTCGGCAATTCGCTCTTCATCATCGATGTCTTTTAAACCTAAAATTATCGGGTGATCGCCGTTTACTTCGAGGATTGGTTTTATTTCTGTCATCGAAGACTGCCCCATAGCTTTTAACATCTGAGCCATTTGAATTGACGGATCATTTTCGTCCGCTACGATACATGAAGGCGAATCGTGAAGGCGGCGGGAAAGTTTAACGTCCTTTACGCGATCACCTAACGCTTTTTTTATCTTTTCGATAACAGGTTTCGCTTCTTTCTCCGCTTCTTTGTCTTTTGTTTCACCTAACTCTTCGTCCGCGCCGGCGCGGTTAACCGCTTTTAATTCCCAGCTTTGCGTTTCTGTTTTTCCGTCCGCGCCGGGAATTTCTTTTCGGTAACTGTGCAGCATCGGAATTACAATGTCGTCGATTTCATCGGACATGATGAGAACTTCGATTCCTTTCGCGCGGTATGCCTCAAGCAGCGGAGAAGCGCGTAACGTTTTTTCTTCGGACGCTCCGCCCGCGCCGCCTGTAATATAATAGATATATTTTTGATCGCTTTTCATTCGGCTGACATAATCGGAAAAACTTGTCCATCCGGCGCTGCCGGATGAGCCTTCAATGGTCGTACTCTTGAAACGCACAATTTCCTGAAGAGTTTCACGGTTCGTGTAATCCTGATACAATCCTTCTTTAAGCGGACGGTTAAATTGATTAACAAAGTTTTCCCATTTTTCTTTCGCTTCATCTCCGCCGGAAACAGCGTTATCCGCCATTTGTTTAAATTCGGAAAGCAATTTTTTTACGGAAGCGTTTTTTATATTTAAAAGAATTTTATTCTGCTGCAGAATTTCACGGCTCACATTGAGAGGCAGATCCTCTGAATCGATGATGCCGCGGACAAAACGCAGATATACCGGCATCAATTCTTTATCGTCATCGGTTATGAAAACTCTTTTTACATATAATTTAACGCCGGGTTTATAGTCAACATTGTATAAATCAACCGGCGCTTTTTTCGGAATGTAAAATAATGTCGAATACTCAAGAGTTCCTTCCGCTTTTGTATGAATGTAGTGTAACGGATTATCGCTGTCATGTCCGATTTGTTTGTAAAATTCGTTGTAGTCTTCTTCTTTGAGTTCGGATTTCGCGCGCCGCCATATTGCTGTGCCTGAATTTATTCTGTCGGTTTTTGATTTACTGCTTTTTTCATTTCCTTTATCATCATACTCTTTCTCATCATAAGTCAGATAGATCGGAAAGGCGACGTGATTTGAATATCGTTTGATAATATCTTCGATTGACCAGCGGTTTGCGTACTCAGTTCCCTCATCGGAAAGATAAAGAATCACAGTTGTTCCCTGACTATCACGCGCCGCGCTCTCAATCTCGAAACCTTCTTTACCGTCGCTTGTCCATTTCCATGCCGCGTCTTCCGCGGCTTTGCGGCTGATAACTTCGATTTTTTCCGCGACCATAAACGCCGAATAAAAACCCACGCCGAATTGTCCGATCAAATTGGAATCTTTTTTCGCGTCTTCCGCGAGTTTTTCCAAAAACACTCTTGTGCCGGATCGCGCAATAGTTCCGAGCGAGTCGATTAAATCCGCTTCGTTCATCCCGATTCCGTTGTCGGAAATAGTCAGGGTTTGCTTATGCAAACCAGTTTTTCCATCCTTATCAAAAGAAATGTCGATTCGCGGATCGAAATTGAGCGATTTGTACGCTTCATCCGCAACTGTAAGATACTTCAGCTTATCCAGCGCGTCAGAGGCATTGGAAACAAGCTCCCGAAGAAAAATCTCGCGGTTTGAATACAACGAGTGAATGATAAGATGCAGCAGCCGGCTTACTTCGGTCTGGAATTGGTGTTGTGCCATTTGTGGCTCCTTGAAATAAAAATATGATAGAAATAGATAGCATATATTTATACTTTTTTCAAGATGAGAATGTCTTCACACGGAAGATCGTGTCTCAGCTAAAACTTTACGATACTTTGATATGCTTCGCGATTTTTTCTTTTAATTCGCAGTCTTTAAAAGGTTTTACTATAAAGTCGCAGGCTCCCAAAGACATGGCTTCTTTAACCTGGGAAACCGTTCCGTCCGATGTCAGCATGATAATCGGAGTGTCTTCATATCCGGGCAATTCGCGTATCATGGGAATAAGTTCAAATCCGTTAAAAACAGGCATTAAATAATCAAGTAGAATTAAATCAGGTTTTCTTAATTTTAAAAAATTTATAACAGATTCGGGTTTTGATATTGTATGCACCATATAATTAGCGTGCAAAATTTTTTGAATTGTTTTTAATACACTGACAACATCGTCAACAACAAGAATGCGCTGCCTTGTTTCCTTTTCTTCATCTTTATCTGACTTGCTCTCCGCCGCGTGTTTTTCTATACATTCTATCAGGCTCGTTGTTCCAACAGGCTTTATTAAATAATCAGCCGCGCCAAGCGCAAGCCCTTTAATCACGCTCTCCCTGTCGCGGCTGCCTGTAATGAAAACGACCGGAATATTGGCATATCTTGTATCAGCTTTTAAAGTTTGTATAACCTCATAACCGTTCACACCGGGCATATTTATATCCAACAGTATTATATCAGGCGTCATTTTTTCCAGGGCTTTATACAATATCTCAGAAGACTGCGCGGGAAATACATTATAATGCCCCGACAATCTTCTTTTAAGCGTTAAAAGACTGCTGGAAACATCATCAACATAGATAATTTTAAAACGCTCTTTTCCGTTCTCTTCGCTTGATTCTGCGCCTAAAACGTAGTTTCCAGCCTCTGAGTTGTCCATAAAAACCATCCTCTGCAATATTACCTAACTTCATAATAATATCAGGTTTTTAAATAAATTTGTACTGGAAATTTAGATAAAGAGCAAAGCGGTTTTTAGAATTCCTAAATTTAAGTATGCTTTTTCAGGCAAATTAACGCTTAATTCTTCCGTTCATGCGGTTAGCGATTAATAAAAGAATTAAGCTTCAGAGAAATCTCCTCAAACTGCATGTTGTCAACAGCGTTCCGCAGCCAGTCTATAAGATCGTTATCCGATTCGTATTTGTATTTTTCCAATTCCTCAATCACTTCGTCCGCGCCGCCCATATCAAAATCGTCGCAAGCGTCAATAAGTTTATGAAATAATTTTATATCCGGTTTTTCCTTTAGAGGTTTATCGTTTTCATTATCAATGTTTGAGCACATCTGCTGAATATCGGAAACAAGTTTCCTTGCCTTTTCCATAAAAAACGAATGATTCGCATTAATATATTCTATGTTGTTTTCTTTTCCGGCTTCTTCAAGATCTTTCGCTTCATTGGCAACCTGTTCAGCGAAAATATCAAAACTGGTTCCCTTAATACCGTGAACTTTGATTATATAACCGGCAAGGTTTTCCTCGCTGAAGGCTGCTGAATAAAGTTCGGCTTCAATTGTATCAAGCATTGAGCTTATGCCGGCGGCGTAAGAGCGCAGAACATCAAGATATACTTTTTCGTTACCGTCAAAACGTTTAATACCTTTTTCTATGTCTAACCCGGGAATATCCGCGCCAAAAAATATTGAGGCTGATGAATCCCGCGCTGCGGCAGGTTTATCTTTTTTTTGTCGTTTTTCCTGCGCGTACTTTCGGGCTTCATCTATAATTTCCTGCGGCTGTTTATCACGCACATAGGTATTCATAATAATGTTCAACTGACGCATATCAATCGGTTTTAATATAAAATCATTAAAATCATTCTTTATAAATATATCCGCCTGTCCGCCGATGGCGTTGGCTGTCAGCGCGACAATCGGCTCTTTGTATCCTGTTTCGCGTATTTGTCTGACAGTCTCTATGCCGTCCATTCCCGGCATCATGTGATCCATAAATATTACATCGTATACATTTCCGTCTTTTATTTTTTTTATCGCGTCAGGTCCTGAGTTTGCGGAGTCGATTTCTTTCAACATGTACGGCAGCAATAATCCTTTAGTGACATAAATATTCGTATCAACATCATCAACAATAAGAATTCTGCCGTAAGGCATCGGCTCAAAGGATACTTGAATATTTCTTAAGTAAGCGCGGTTATATATGCGGAACCGGCGCAAATTTTCCGATGTTTCTTTGCCTATCACGGCGGAATCGATTCTCCCCTGACGCAAATAGATATTAAATACAGAGCCTTTGCCAACTTCACTTTCTACATCAATTTTCCCGCCCATCATATTGATAAGATTACGGGTAATGGGCATACCAAGCCCTGTGCCTTCCATTGCGTTATTCGTATCCTGATTGAACCGGGCATATTCGTCGAAAAGTTTTTCTATCTGCTCTTTTGACATTCCCTGACCTGTATCACTTACAGTGAATTTAAGCGTTACTTTACCGCCCGCGGCTAAATCTTTGTCCGCTGTTTCAGACGCGCCGTATGCGTTATCAGCATCATCAATTACGACAGAAAGAGCTACCTTTCCTGACTCTGTATATTTAAACGCGTTACTCAGTAAATTATTAAGGATTTGTTTAACGCGAAGTTCGTCACCAAATAAAATAACAGGAATATTTTCTTCCACATTAAGTTCAAACTCTACTCTCTTGCTGCCTATCCTCATCAAATTCAGCTGAACAGTATCGCTGATCATGCTCGAGAATTCATAATTTTTCTCCAGCAGTTCATACTTGCCTGATTCAATTTTTGAAAGATCAAGAATATCGTTGATAATGCTCATCAGCATATCGCCTGAAGAATAAATCTTTTCAAACGCTTCCATGACATCCTGCGTAAGATCCTCATGACGGAGCTGGACCTCCGTGATACCGATAATCGCGTTCATCGGCGTGCGAATTTCATGGCTCATAGTGCTGAGAAAATTGCTCTTCGCTTTATTCGCGGCGACAGCCGCCGCGTGCTGTTCTTCAGCTTCATTGATGCGATCATTCAATATTGTTACCATTGTACGCAGCGCGCTCGCAAGCTGACCAATTTCATCTTTACCTTTAACCGTTATCTCATCATCAAGATTGCCATTCGCTACACTGACCGCGAACTCGGTTATTTTACGGACAGGCTGACTTATTTTTCTTCCCAGAACGCTTGCCGCTAAAACAAAAATACTTATGATACCAAGCGAACAAATAAGAATAATAAATAAAACCCTGTTTGTTTCTCTTGTTTGCAAATTCATTGGCATTGCGGTAGCCCACATACCAATTGTTTCTCCGTTATAATCTTTTATCGGCCAATACATTGCCATATACGGAGAGTCGAAAATCTCCGTTTGAATTATCACGCTTTCGCCTTTTTTAAGCACAGTGTCTGTTATCTGCAAATTTTCAAGTTTTACTCCGATACTGCGTCTGCCGGTTTTGTCCTTTAAACTGGTAATTAAAATAACATCATTTTTATAAAGGGAAAGATGTATGCCTGTCAAATTGTACAGGTTATCAACATAATCTTCCGAGCAGATGTTTGACCCCAGAGATAAAGCGCCTGCCAGAACCCCGTCTTTAAAAATCGGCGAAAAACAATTGATAGTGTACGGAACCAGAGCGCTCTCGTCAAAGAAAAAACCAGACGATGTATTTCCTCTTAGCGCCAGCTGTATAACATCGCGTCTTGAGATATCGTCTCCGGTTAAATCAGCGTGGCTTCTGAAAATAACAACGCCTTTGGAATTGGTGAAAGTCATAGAATCAATATCGCGCCTCAGCCATGAAACCTGTGAGTTTTGCATAACGCCGTTTGTATCCGACCTTTGCACAGCGTCCACAAGATCGGGCAGCGTAGTGAGAAACTTAACATTCTGCAATAGTCTGTTTTCTTCCTGCTGATGCATCCTTTTTATCATTGATTGTATAGCAGTCATTTCCTTCTGTATCGTGTAATCAAGCAGTCTGCTCATCAATATTACGGTAATAAATAATACGGTTAAACTGGACGCAATTACGCCGGCTACGGCGATTAGGATTATTTTTCCGGAAATATTAAGTTTCATGTTGATTTTCCTCCTAATAACAGCGCCGGTTACCCAACAAAATTGTAACATGATATATTTTAGATAGCAATCGGGGAAAAGCCTCACGGGAGACCTGTCACTTTTTTCGTTTTTATTCTAAACTTAAACGATATGTCTGATATGATGAAGGCGCTGATTGTGCAAAGCGACAGAACCCTGCTCCTCGATGTTCACTGTGAATCCGCCGAATCGGCAAGACAGGCGATTATGCCGTTTGCCGAGCTTGAGAAATCTCCGGAGCACATTCACACTTACCGCATCACGCCTCTATCCCTCTGGAACGCCGCGAGCGCGGGTCTGACACCCGAAGATGTTGTTAAATCTCTAAAAGAATTCAGCCGTTACGAGATTTCTTCCGGCATTATCGAAGGATTTTCACTGCTTATGTCGCGTTACGGAAAAATCAGAATGATTCAAAATAATGATGACGGCAACTGGCTTTCACTTCGAATTGACGATGAGGCAATCCGCGCGGAGATCGGAGAATTAAAAGCGTTGAAAAAATATCTTACAAAATCATCGAACGGTTTTTCTCTTGAATTGATAAACCGTGGAACCGTTAAACGCGAGCTGATACGGGTTGGTATGCCTGTGCAGGATGAAGCGCCGCTTGTAAAAGGAGAAGATCTGCAAATTGAAATGCGCGAAACCTGCCTTTCGGGATGTACGTTTATTCCGAGAGATTATCAGAAAACCGCGGCGCAGTCTGTTGTCGGCGCGGGAAACGCCGGCAGCGGTTACGGCGTTGTTGTTCTTCCCTGCGGATCGGGAAAAACAATTGTCGGCATGATAATAATGTCGATGCTTAAAACAAACACTCTTATATTGACAACTAATGTCGCCGCGGTGCATCAGTGGATAGAAGAATTATTGGATAAAACAAAATTAACGCGCGAACAAATTGCCGAATATACCGGCGACTCAAAATCCGTCGCTCCTGTTACAGTCGCGACATATCAAATAATTTCGTGGAGACCCGCGAAAAACGGAGAGTTTCCTCATTTCCGCCTTTTCAGAGAGCGCGCGTGGGGGCTTGTTATTTACGATGAAGTTCATCTTCTTCCCGCTCCTGTATTTCGCGTAACAGCGGAACTGCAAACGATCAGACGGCTTGGTTTAACGGCGACTTTGATCCGCGAAGACAGAGAAGAAGACGCCGTATTCAGCCTTGTAGGACCGAAACGATACGATGTGCCGTGGAAAGATCTTGAAGGGAAAGGGTGGATCGCGCAGGCGCTATGCACGGAAATAAGACTCGATCTTCCGCAGGAATTGAAAATACCGTACGCGACATCTCCTCAGAGAGAAAAATACAGAATTGCCGCGGAGAATCCGTTAAAAGAAAACATTGTAATTCAATTGATCGAAAATCACAATGATGATCAGATTCTGGTTATCGGACAGTATTTATCACAATTGAATTCTATCGCGAAGCTTATTAATGCTCCGATCATCACAGGAAAAACACCTAACGCGGAAAGGGAGCAGATATACAACAGTTTTAAAAAGAAAGAAGTGCGCGTAATTGTCGTTTCAAAGGTCGCGAATTTCGCGATCGATCTGCCGGACGCTTCGATGGCAATACAGGTCTCGGGCTCTTTCGGATCGCGTCAGGAGGAAGCGCAGCGCCTTGGACGCATTTTAAGACCGAAAGGACGCAATGCCTATTTTTATTCGCTTGTTTCCGGCTATACGTCGGAAGAAGAATTCGCGGCTAACAGACAGAAATTTTTAACCGAACAAGGTTACAAATATTCAATTCAGAAATGGACGGACAACAAATGAAAGATATTTTCCGCTCGGCGGCTTTTTGGAAATCTTCGATTTTATCCATGACAGACAATTCATTTTTTGAATTGATGAGAAGCGTATTCGGTAAAATAAAAACACCGTTCAGTAAACAACAGCTTATAAACGACCTTGAAAATTTTCTGTCTCGTGATGAAATAAAAAGTACAATTTCATTATACATTGACGAAATTGACGAAAAAATAATTACGGCAATTGTTCTGCTCGGAGAACCCACTCCCGAACAGCTTGCGACTTTTTTCTTCGGCGAATACAGTTACGCGCAGCTTCAGGACATAATTGTGAACATGGAAGAACGATTTATTTTGTACCGCTTCATAGAAGAAAAGAAACCGGAAGTTTATCATTACGGTTCAAATATGTATACGCGCAACAATCAGGCGGATAACAAAAAGAATTCAGCGCGTCTTGCTTTGAATCCGATTTTAAAATCTACTCTGCTGCCGTTCACAAAAGATGTCTCTTCGCTTTTCTCTATGCTTTCCGGGGACGAAACGGCGGCAGACGGTTCCGGCGGCGGCGGCTCCGGCGGCGACTCTTCCGCGGCGCAAAACAACCCGGTAATTTTTAATGATTTAATTTTCGCTTCTATTTTTTCTTTTGCCGCGAACAGAGATTCATTTTTCAGATCGGAAAATTCAAACAAATCATTCATAATACGCAAACGCATTATCGAAGAGGCGAAAACCTCCCTTACAAAAATTGATATGGAACATCTTGTTGGCAGTTTACTGATTATGGGACTGTTTTATATTGACGTTGAAAAACTGTCTCCCGATAAAAAACGCATTGATGAATTCGGATTGCTTACCGCGCGGGAAAGACGCGAATATTTTACCGCGGCGCTGCTGGTTTTCCTTGAAGCAACCCCGAACGAAATTTTACCGCCTTTATACAGAAACAGAATTCGCGAGCTTTTAAATTTTATTCACAGTTTTGTAAAAATAGCCGTTGATTTTCAAAAAACGGCGCTCGAAGATGAAAATACACCGAATAAAAACAAACCTATTTTCCCCGTAAAAACATTAATAAGAATAGTGGAAATTCTTAAATCGCAGACCGGAACAAATATAATTACGGATACTCTTATTAAGAATATGGAAAAAGCGGGACTTCTAATAAAATCACAAACAGGATTTATTTTGAACGTCAATGACGAAAACAATACAAAAAATAAAAATCCCGCGATCGCGCTTGATTCGGATTTTTCAATTTTATTATATCCGGAAATTGAATTTAATGACGCGATTTTAATCGCTTCTTTTTCGGATATCAGCGAGACGGAGTCATCTTCAATGTCTCCTGTTACGCGCTTTGAACTGGAAAAGGATTCTGTTGTACGGGCGTATAACAACAATATCACCGCGGATAAAATTATCGAATTATTAAAAAGACTTTCCGGTAAAGAACTCAATGAAACATTAATTTGGAATTTAAAAGACTGGGAAAAACGTCACGGCGAGGTTACTTTAAGAAAAGGCGTTATCTTGAATCTTTCGGAAGAACACCGTTATCTGACAAATACAAGACCGTTCAAAGCTCTTATAAAAGAAACCCTTGCTCCCGGATTATATTTTCTTGAAGAAGACGCGTCTGACGACGCTGAATCGGCGCTTCGTATAGCGGGCATTGATATAATCGGACAGAAAAAACGCGAGCGGACGGAAGATGATTATATAAGTTCATCAACAAATCATTTTACAAAACCTACAATGCTCGATACTCAGTCTTTTAAAATAAATTTTCAATCAACCCCTAAACCGGAAAAAAGCGCTTCTGTTTCCAAAAAAAGCAGACAAAAACCGGCAAGCGTCGAAAAATCAAAGTATCAGATACAATTGGAAGAGGTTTACGCGCTTACTGAAAAATTTCATGGCTTACTTGAAAAGACACAATTAAACGAAACAGAAAAAGCCGAACTTTCCGCGAGAATTGACAGAAAGCTCATCCTTTGCGAAACCCAATTAAAAGAATCAAGTTTACGCTATGAAAAACTTGAAGCGCGTCACATGGATTATGCCGGAAAACAAAATATCGCGAAACAGGCGATAGCGCAGCAATCACCTGTGGAGATTGTCAGACTTAGCAAAGGCAAAGAAGGAAAGAATACAACTGTAGAAGAAGAAAAAATTTACGGAATACCGAAAGCTCTGGAGAAAGAAGGTACTCAGCTCATTCTTGTATTGGATACAGAAAATAATACCGGCAAAAAACAGAGCGGATTAGACGATGAATTACTGCGCGTACCGCTTGCAAAAATTAGTCTTTTGCGTAGAATTAAAAAGTCAATTTTTGAAATTTAACAAACAGAGAGAGATATCATGAAACATTATACAGCGCAACCTGACATGACCGCGCAAAATAGAGGTTATTAATGCCGTTATTTCCATTTTCAAATTTTCAAGCGCATGAAAGTCAGACTTCAGAAATAAGTCAGGCAAAACTCGCGGTTTTAATCGACGCGGAAAACGCGAAACCCGCGATTATAGAAGGACTTCTAAACGAAGTCGCGAAATACGGAGTCGCAAGCGTAAAAAGAATTTACGGTGACTGGACGAACAGCACGCTTCGTTCATGGAAAGAAAAATTACTGCATTTCGCGATTCAGCCGATACAGCAATTTTCGTATACAACAGGAAAGAACGCGACAGACTCCGCGATGATCATCGACGCGATGGATCTTTTATACAGCGAAAAACTTGACGGTTTTTGCATCGTATCAAGCGATTCGGATTTTACGCGTCTTGCGGCGCGGTTACGCGAAAGCGGACGCATCGTTTACGGTTTCGGCGAAAAGAAAACGCCAAAAGCTTTCGTATCAGTCTGCGATAAATTTATTTACACCGAAATACTGGATGACAGTCAGGAAGCCGAAGACGAAGAAATCCGCCCGTTGGTAAAACAAAAAAAAGAATTTAAAGTAGACAAAAAATTGCTCAAACTATTACACGACGCTGTGGATGACATAGCGGAAGAATCCGGCTGGGCATATCTCGGAGCTGTCGGACAAAAGATCAACAACCGCTCAACGGATTTCGATCCGCGTAATTACGGTTTCAGAAAGTTAGGCGATATGTTCCGCGCTATCCCTCAATTT
>Ga0209755_10003999_pt1 | contig 17839 bp, 3 predicted proteins | sample TergutCo191P1_FD_187301 | JGI IMG/M metagenome (GOLD analysis project Ga0209755, IMG submission 187301) | Cornitermes sp. P1 segment gut microbial communities from Petit-Saut dam, French Guiana - Co191P1 (SPAdes) (version 2) | ecosystem: Host-associated > Arthropoda: Insects > Digestive system >...
CCCCCAGTAACAAGGAAAATAATGACGATAAAATAGCGGTTTTTAAGGTTTTAAAAGACATAAGCCCTCCCCTATATAGAATCCGTGCCAAAATCGGCAGGTATAACCCAACTTTTGTAATAGGCGCGAGAAGTCTACAGCGAGATATTTACTTAATTATACTCTGGGATTATAAAATGTGTCAATTAAAATTATTAATAATTTAACAAAAAATGCATTAAAAAGGCAGACAGAAGCCAAGACAGCAGTAGATATTCTACTGTCCTGGCTGTCTTTTCTATTCGCCGATTGGGTATGCAAACTCGATATTTGTGCTTAAATACCCGATTATCGGCGTATGGTCTGTTCTAAAACCAAGGTTTACTTTTTGAAACTTGCTTGATCCGCCTTGAGGCGCCGTTATTGCCGGTATGGAGGCATATTCCCATTTGCCTGTCGTAAATCCGTTTGCGTCCGCGCCTGAAGGAATACCGTTTACGCTGTCCAGGGGGTTATTTCCTATACCCTGATTCAAATAGGCGATTTTGTTGCCGTCCCTGCTTCCGATATCAGCCATGTTAAAATATGCAATGTACGGAACAGAGGAAGCACCGCTTGTTCCCGGTTTTAATTTAATGTCAGTCCAGTTTCCTGTTGTTCCGAATTTATCCACCGCTGCAGCCCGGTAATCCTTTTTTCTGTAATCGGGAACATATATGTACATTAAATCGCCGTTATTGCTGTCGTTTGCGCTTAAATGAAGCGCGTTACCGTCTGATGTCATCGAAACATACATGCCTACATTCAACGGGAAATTAATGCTTGAATCTATCCATGTTATGTCCTGAACAGGAGCTTCGCCTTTTACTTCCTTTTCGCTGTAGCGCATAACTAACCTTAACAAAGATTGATCATAATAAACAATTACAACAATGTTATCGTCCGTTACGGTAAAATCAAAAAATTTGGACGCATTCTGCGCTGCTCTTTTCCTTGCTTCCAATGACTGCGCATTGTCATATTGATTTTGCGGCACTCCGCTTATATTGGAAAAACCGGAGCCGTCATAACCGCGCATATTTGTATGATTGTAGTTATACGAATTTCCTTTCATATCGTTTCCTATGCTGCCAAGATGCACCCAGTTTACTGACGGATTTGAGGTACTTGCAGGAGGCACTGCGCTCTTATTGTTAATAATTTTAAAATTTCTGAATGCGAGTTCTTTTTCTGATTCATCAAAGTATAAAAGATAATAAGCCGCTCCTTCCTGAGAATTTGAATCTCCTCTTGCGTATAATTTAGGATATTGATACCTGAAAATATTTAAAGAACCTTTATAATTAACGGTTTCCAGAGAAAAGGCGTTGTTACCCGGAGTGTGGGCAAAAGAAAGCCCTCCTGTTCCGAATGATACTCCGGTTCCCCAGCCTAAACCGGTTGCCGGCGTATACAATTCGTTGAATCTGTCGTAAATCAGGTGAAACGTTGATTGATCGCGCGCAAAGGTAGTCGCATGAAGATAACGTCCTGAATTGTCGCGCGTCATTCCCATGCCGTCCCACATACTGCCCTTAATTAAATATTCAGTGTATATTTCCGCTCCTGTAACGCCGTCAGTTTCCCTTCTCTGAACTGCCGCATATGTTGGGTTTAACGAACCTGCACCTGTGCCCGCTTGAATTCCTGCCGCGCTTGACGGTCCGCCGTTATCTTTAATATATCCAAAAACTGGATTATTATCGTTCATAATCATTACAGGATATCCGCAGTTGCTTAAATTTGTGTCTACTACGCGGTAAAATTGAATATAGCGGTCATCGGTTAATCTAATATTTTTTGTTGTATAACGGTCAGCCTCCCTATTGGGCATGTTTTCTTCGTTGTAACCGTTAGCTGAATTGCTGCCGCTTGTTATTGTTTTAAAATTACCCTTTGCATCGTTATTGTTGATATTATTAAGCGTACCTATGCCGTTTGTCCATATTGCAAGATAACCGCTTTTAAGAGAATCTTTATTTTCTATTTCTATTTTGCAGTAATCTTTATCAGCAGATTTTATATTTAAAGGAATAACGCCGTTTGCCGCGGAAGGCGGATTTGAGAACGGCTCATATAGGTTTTCGTTATAATGCGATGAAAGTATGCGCACTCCTCCCTTTGCGCCGTCCGGGTTTAAATTAAACCCTTCAATTGCAATTGTATTTTTATCGCTTTGTCTTATAGAATATTTGCCGTTTGCAGACCTGATATTAATATCCCTTAACGCTCCTTCTGTTCTGCCGGAAGCTTGAATTTTTTTAATATACGGCACTATATCCATGCGGTAAAAAGAAGTTTTTTTGTTTATAGTTGTCTGTACATTTTCTTCATCGCTTGTATTGGGCTTGTTTTCCCTGCTGTCCGCCGCGCTTACTTTTAAAATGCAGTCCAATTGCGCTGCGTTAATAAATATTTTGGCAGTATCGATATCGAGCTGCCATTCAACATGATGTCCTTGCGAATCATACTGAGCATTTGTAATTAAGAATTGCCAGCTTTCGCCTTTGCTTAGATCTCCGCTTGTTTTCCATGCTGAATTTTTTATGTCAAAAACAGCGCCTTCCTGCAAAATATTTCCTGCGTTATGTGTGCCGTTAAACGAGAATAATATTTTACTTATGGTGTTATTGTCATAAGCGCTTCCGCGCACGCTAATAATGCCTGAAACTTTGGGGTCTGTATCCATAAGACCTGAACCGGAAGCAAAGAATTTTGTTTTTAAAAGATCAGATTCCAGTTCAATATGACCGTTTTCTTTTGAATTTTCGTATAAAGAGTTATCTGATATACTGTTCCAATAAAACGGAGCAATTTTAATTTCCGGTTTTTTAGAATCAATGTTGTCAATATCTACGGCTATTAATACTGCATGAGCGTTTTGATCCTCTGCAGGTCTTAAAGGAACCGCGTTATCATATACATTAATAATAAACAGGCGCTTGTTTTGATTTGCAGAGTTTATAACTCCGTTTGAATCCTTGATTGAATCCGGTATAAGACCGTTTTGTTCAAGCCCGAAATCGGCTTCTGTAAAGTTAACCGCGCTTAAACTTGCATTGCCGGTTCCGATAGTTCCTGTTTTTGTACGGTATTCGTTATAAGAAATTGCTTTTGCGCTTGTTATTCCTGTATACCTGCCTGTTGCAACAAATGTCGTGTTTAAATTGTTATTGGGCGCGCCGTATTTTACCCAGTCAATTCCGCCGTGTTCCGCAATTGTGTATACTTTTCCGCGCTCTAAAGCGGATGCTAAAACTAAAACAGGATTTTCTGTAACATAAGAAACCTTATATGTTTTTGCTCCGTTGCCTCCTGTTGTATCAAGCATCAATGTAAATCTGTTATTGCGTACCCTGAATTCAGGCGCGAAATTAATTTTGGAAGATGCAGCGGTAGTTAAACCAATTGTATGCTTTTCTTTTAAAAATTCGCCCGAGGAAGTATTATTTATATACGGGTCTACTTTTCCGTTTCCGTCCCAGTCAGTTCCAAGATTTATCTGCGTTATAAGCGGTTTATTGTTCTCGATAAAAATTTCTTTTGTATAACGCGTTGCATTTCCCGCCTTGTCCATTAAAATATAATGAATCAAAAGGGGACCGTCAGAAAATTCCGAAATTTCTGTATTAAAACGCGCCATCCATTCAATATCTGTTTCTCCGTCCCACACTTCTCCGAATGTTCCGTCCTTATCAATATCTGTATTCTCTCCGAACTCCTGCCTGTCTATAACCATTGCATGGGGAGATTCCCATACATCGCCGAGATTTCCCTTGTTAACTGCATTTAATGCAGGGAAATTATCAAAGTTTTTTACATTAGGTCCGTCCGCGCCGCCGTAACCGTCCGCAATGGTTGTATCTCTTACATCAGGATAAATTACCCTTGGCGCAAGTGCCGACCAGTCTTGACCGTGCTGATTAATAAAGACGCCTGTTCCCTTAACAACTCTCGCTTCTCCTGTTCCTGTTATCTGCGCTTTTTCAAAAAATACAAGCATCCTATCCAAACCCTGTATTGAGCCCGAGAAATCATTATAATCTTTTGCTGTTCCGTGAATGCTGAAAGAACTTCCGCTTGCTCTGCTGTGCGTTTCTATTATTGCCCTGGGATAAAAATTATCAGCGCCTATTGTAAAGGAAGCGTTAGATGTATACATATTTAAATTCATATCGATTATCTGTATATCAAGAATTAAATTTCCTGTTTTACCGTAACCGAGAGAAGGAAAACTTGCCTTATCTGCAGTATCAGCAGTAATTGATAAAGTGCGCTCATATTTTTTTAAACTTGAATTATAAGTTTGCTCTGTTATGCTCCATCCCGAAGGAAGACCTGTAAGCGTACTCCCGTTATCTACAATTTTTGTGTATTGTGCGCCGTTAAAACGCGCCTTAATTAGTCTAATTCCGTCGTCATCGCGCAATACTGTTGTAATTGTAAACTTTCCGGATACGCGTATACTGTCATAATACGCCGTATCTTTAAAATTTGCTTTTTTTATAACAGGGTTGCTTATTGTAGGAACACCGGAACTGAATAAAACATTTAAAATTGATACAGGTCCCGCTTTATCGGGTTTTATGCGGTTTATAATATCTTTTGTATCAATTGCACGAACCTGAATTTCTGCATGTGCCTGCGTATCAGAACCTTGCGGATCGAGACCTCCGTCTGCGTTAATATTATAATACCAGTTAACTATATTTCCTTCTCCAATTATATTTGCCTTAAACCATCCGTCTTTATCTTTTTCATCCGCAAAAACAGGAAAACTTGAATTCGGATAAAAAGGAGCTGTGCCTGCCGGTATATAGTATTTAAAACTTCCGTTATTCTCATATTTTTTTATTCTTATCTGCACAGTATGCACTGCGTTATTGTCATTAGCCAATCCTGACAATCTAATTTCGCCTCCTGCAAGCGGATACTCTCCGGGTGCAAGTCCTGCATTTGAAGGATGACTTATACTTACCATGGGAATATCAAGATCTGGATCGACACAGAGCTTATAATGCGCAACACTTACGTTACCTGCATTATCAATTGCCTTTATATAAAAGGGAATGAAGTATCTTAAATGCGTCTCTGTATTCTCAAAACCCAATTCCATTTCGCTTTGTATTAAATTTTTGTAATTTAGGAAATTGTTAAAATTACAGGTATATGTCCAGGCATAGACAGTACCGCTCCACTTTCCGCCGTAATTATCCGAAACAAGAGGCGAAGGAGTGTGCAAATTTGTATTTTTCCAATCGGCGTTATTATATATCACTTCGCGCTGTTCATCGCTTAAATTATTATCATCTCCCAATTTTCCTATATGATAATATATTTCTTTAATACCGAAAGCATCGGTACAAAGCGCTCCTATCTGACTTTCGCCTGTTATCCATTTCGGACCCTGCTTTACATCAGGATAATAAATTTCATAGCTGCCGTCTTTTAGTTTTCCCTTAAATTTCGGGAATGCAATATTTACAGGTCTGTCAAAAGTAACTTTTACGCTTTCTGTATCAAAAATAAAATTCCTGTAAAATTGAGGGCTTGTTCTCTTGTTTGAATCTTCTGCGGACAAAAATATAAAAAGGTTTCCGTCTTTTGACGCAATCCAGTCCTTCTTAACTGTATCATGCGGAATTTTTAATTCGTAATTATATGTATTTCCATTTTGATTTACCAATTTAAAGTATGAGTTTCCTTCGTAGTGTAAATTTAAACCATGATTTCCATCATCCTTGTCGCGTATGTAAGCTTCAATTTTTGATAAATTGCTGGAACTTGTTAAATTAAATCTTACGGAAAAATCATCCGCGCCGTTATAGTACTGCAAAATATTAGTTATCGAAATTATAGGAATTTCTGCCGCCTGATAATTTATTTGGATATAATCGTTAGGATTATACGGATAAAAATTATTTTTACCTCTTATATCCTGTATCCAAATTTTAAATTGATATTCTCCAGTTCTTAAATAGACAGGGCTATTTTCATCGTTTTCATTAGGAAGCCTGTATCCTCCGGGAAAATTTTCGTCCTTTACAAGCTCATACATCGGCCATGAAAATTTTGTCATTGTTAAACCGTCATCCCTGCCTGGTACAGGCATTTCGTGCCAGTCATTATATCTGTCATCGGTCGGTATTTTTTCCGTATTTAAATAAGCGCCTTTGGGCCAGATCATTATTTTCGGAAATCCTTTTGCAATGCCCAAATTATCATAGGCAACACCAATTAATTCCATGCCTATATAAATTGTTTCATTTTCAAGCTTTTTATTTAAATTAGGATCATCAAAATCTTTGTTAATTGACGGTATAGTCAATTGAATTTGGGGCGGAGTATTTTTAATATAATAAACGATATCTGTAGAAGTTGTCTTTTTTCCCGTACTGTCAACTGCTGTTGCCCATGCTGTTATTTTTCCGTCTTCCATATCTAAAGCAATAGTATCGATATTTACTGCCCATTTGCCTGTGTTTTTATCAAGGTAACCTGCGATTGTTTCTTTTTTTTCTTTACCTTGTTTATCCTTAAATTCCATTGTTAAGTAAAGGGAATTTATTTTAAAGCTCTGCGAAGGCATAAAAGCATCCAGTAAAATAATATTTTCTTTGCCTGACAAAAAAGAACCCGGCGCGCTTACGCCTCCCGGGTCTTTAGGTATTTTTATTACCGGAGTATCGACATTAACATTTTTTCCCAATCCAATCTCGCATGTGATAAATATGCAAGAAGCCAATATTAAGATTAATTTACCAATTCTTTTTACTAACATAAAACACCTCTTTGTTTTTAAGTTAATAAAATTGGCTTTAACCGGCATTATTTATATATAATTATTCTAAAAATAGTTTTATATATTGAAATATGGTACAAATATATATTTTCTAAAAAAAGCCGCTGTTTTTGTAAAAATCGGCTTTGTATCTATTTCATTTTCTTGTCATAATATATTCTTGGTTTGTTGCTGCCTTACAAAATATTTTCACTTTTTTTATGAATTTTCTCAAAATGGATAAAGCAAAATGCCACTTTCAACCCATATATAGGCAGAGAATCTTCGCTTTTGAAGGTTCTCTGCGAGGGTCTTTTGATACCCCTCGTTATATTACTATGTGAGGTATATTCATGGACCTTAATTTTAACTTGAAACACAAAGACAGTGTGTTTTCTAAACTCTTCAGCTCCCCGGAGATCTTACGGGAACTGTACTCGGCTATCGAAGGTATCGATGTCCCAAAGGACGCTATCGTCGATATCAATACTCTTTCGGATGTTCTCTTTATGAAAAAGATAAACGATTTATCTTTTACTATTGATGACAGACTCATTGTCCTGTTCGAGCATCAGTCAACAATAAGCGAGAATATACCGCTTAGGGTCTTGATGTACATAGCCAGAGTATATGAAAAGATTATTGAAAAGGAAACAATCTATCATAAAAAGCTGGTAAAAATCCCAAGACCTGAGTTTATTGTTCTTTATAATGGTAAGGATGAGTACCCTGATCAACATATGCTTTTTCTTTCTACAGCTTTTAAAGATGTAGCAGGACTTAAACTGCCTGAGAATATGAGTATGCCCTTAGAGCTTGTGGTAAATGTCTTTAATATTAACCATAATCGTAACCCCGAGATATTAAAAAGAAGTGAAACCCTTAACGGATACAGTATCTTTGTTGAAAAGTACAACGAGTACAGGGAATATTTATCGGTTGATGAATCTGCCAAAAAGGTGATAGAATATTGCATTGAGCATAATATCTTAAGAGAGTTTATGGAAAAACATGGTTCGGAGGTTGCCAATATGCTGTATGAAAATTTCACCATTGAAGAAATTGCAGAAATTAGAGCTAGAGAGGCAGCTGAAGATGCCAGAGAAGAAGGTCTGGAAAAAGGGCGAGTTGAAGGCAGCAAGGAAGAGAAACTAACAATCGCCCGAAACCTGCTCGCAGAAGGTTCAACTCCTGAGTTTGTGCAAAAAATAACCGGGCTTTCCCTCGACGAAATAGCAAAATTGTAACCATATATTTTCACAACAGACCCCACGCGCATCCCCCTGCCTTAGCTGCCTTACCGCATCCCATAAAAAAAAGCCGCCGGCGAAAAATCGCTGACGGCTTTTATATAATTTAATTATCTAAGCTCTACATATCCGAAGCAGTCTCAGGAGCCTTTGCACTTGTTTGAATTACATTGCCGTGATCACCGTCCCACTGCGTACCGCTATTCCTGGATTCTGCAATTGTTGTTCTTCCCGGATGTACAGCATAGTGTTCTTTTTGAGGAACCCATGCCTGGAAGAACTGTCTTATATTAGCAGATGGTGCCGGATAACCTGCTTCTGCTGCAGGTAAGTCCCCGGTATGCAAGTCAACAAACGCAGGTACGTTAATCCTCCATGTTACCCATACCCATAAACGTCTGCCGCTGTCCAGATTATCTGTAGTAGTTGAACTGATTACATTTGTGTTTGTTACTGTTGAAGTAGCGCTCGCAAAAGCAGTTGCGTTAATTGGAGACATAAGTTTAACCTTCCGCCACTTTGTAGGATCGCGCGAGATCGGGAAATCAGGAATTGTCGGATCGCCTTGAGTTGAATTTCCGCCTCTCAGCCACACGCGGGTATTTGCAGTATAGCTGTCAAACACTCTAGCGTTCGCATTATTTAAATCATTTTGATTATTAAAAATAAACATGGAACGATATGCCGCTTCGTAGGCATAATCTGAATTAACATTATTTGCAGCAGCACGCGCTCTTATGTTAATTTCCATTCCGCCTGAATTATAGTTATCTAAACCAATAGCAGCGCCGCTTCCTGTAGTGGCATTACCTGTCGGCCATGCACCCATAGCAGTAAAATGATTTAACCCCGTTGCTGTTGTCCATGGACTGCCTCCTGATTGCGGACGAAGTCTTGTAGCAACAAATGATGCCTGCCCCGCAGCATTTTGAGTCTGCGTTCCCAGATTTGGAAGTCTCATATAATCTGTGGCAGCTGTGCTTGTACCGCCATTTCTATTTGCCAGCGTATAAACATTATCTGTTGTTTGCCTTGTATGATATGAGAATGTTGAATTTGGCGTACGTCCGTCAATTTTAAAAGTAGTTGTAAGCGGCTGATGTACATTACGGAAATTGCCCGATCCTTGATATCCCGGCGCGTCGTCATTTCCTTTGTCAATGCGGATTACAGGAGCTTCTGTCGCTGTATTAAGGTTTAAAACACGCGCGCTTGTCGTTGTTGTTCCGGCGGAAGATATGTTAGTATCTTTTCCTGTCGGTGTAACGTCTGTTCCGCCGCCTATACCGTTAGCCTTACCAAGAATATCTTTTACAAAGCCGTTGGGGAATATTACCTCATACATAGCGCCTCTTACAGGAAGTCCGCTTCTTTCCGAGAAGTGGATTTCTAAACGCCGCGGAGTTCCGCTTATATTAGTAATTTTTACTTCCGGATCATTTACGCCGAAACTTAAAGCCTCAGCTGCGCGGAACATGTTTCTAACCATTTCCATGGTAACTTGAGTACCGGCAATTGCTAATCCAATTTGCGCAGTGTCAGCTGCAGCGGTATCTACAGTGTATTTTAATACATATTTAATTGTAGTATCTGATGTCAGCCTTGTTGTAGTCGCTTCTGCAGCTCCATTACTTCCCTCTTGATACAAATATTCTCCTATCTGTTTCCAGTAACCTGCTCTTGTTGCTGCTGTACCGGAAGTAAAAGGAGTTCCTGTTAATATATCGCTGTGCTCATTAAATATATCTTCTCTTCCGGAGAAAATTTGCGTGTATTTATCGCTGTTCATAACAGCAGGAATTCTGTAGCTGTTAGGAATCTGTCTTGCGATTAACTTACTTGCTGTATTTCCCCTGTAAATATCGCGATCGAAGATCATGTTTAAACCTGCTCCGCTTGTTGTAAATACCATATTAGCAGTTGTACTTGTACTGGGGGTTAAAACAGCTGTAGGAATTGTTCCAGTTAAATTCGGTCTGCCGGAAAGAATTTGAATATCTTTTTGACTATTAAATTGATTAGAAGTACTAACTCCGCTTATTGCAACCAAACTGTTTATATTATTCCCGGATGCGTCTGTTATTCCGGCGCCGCCTGCAAAATTAATCCCTGTAACATTTAACTTGTTACCGCTTGTTGAAGCAGCAGCGTCAATTGTATATCTGAATGTCCACTTTTTAACATCACTGGCGGGATTCTGTAATATAGCCGCATTCGTGGCTCCTGTTACTTGTCCCATCGTAAGAGTTACGTTTGCAGCCGTGCCTGATAATCTAACCGGAATACGGAATTCTAAATCAATATCTATTGTTGTTTTATCAGGATGTCCGTAAATTCCATCAGGGTTAGCCGAAGTTACGCGTTCGAGAATGTGTCCTATGTTTACCGTTACGTTGTTAACAGTAACAACAGCAGACTGATTCTGAGTTGTCGCATTGTCCAATACCCGCGCTGCAATATTGTATGTTCCGTTAATGGAAAGCGGTATATTATTGGTTATATTATTTGTAACAGTGCCTGAATATGTCAGCCATTCATCGTTTGCTGTGCCTGTGTAATTTAAACAATATTCAATAGTTTGAATTGTTGAGTTATATGCCGCGTTGGCATTTGTATTGATAGTAAAGTTGTTTGTTGTGCCGTAGTAATTCGTATTTGCGGTGATACCGGAAATAGCGGGAGTACTAGGCGTTCTTGTTTCAACCTTAAGCACTCTTCCTAAATTACTTGTATAAGTTATCGTAACAGAGCCGTTACTGCCTGAGCCTCCGGTAGTTGACATAACCGCATTTCCTGCAATATCTGTTATTAAATTATTGCCAACCATGCTTGCAACATTTATTTCAGCGGAATTATGTCCTGTGCCGACCGTATACACAAAATTAACGTTTCTAGGTCCTGCCGTATCAAATACCGCAGTACCAAGCCCTCCTCCAAGATTCAAATAAAGATTAGAAGGTGATGCGTTGGATGCAACTCTAATATCTTCATTAAACGTTACTGTTATGCGCACCTGGCTTCCAAATCCATGAGGCCTGGAGTTAGATGTTGAAGACGTAATTCCGTTAGAAGCCAGAATAATGGGATGTGATTTGTCAATTATAATGCTTTTCTGATTATAAAGGGAGCGGCTTTCGTTTATATTTGCTCCATTGTAAATATCAGCAGGAAATAAGACTGCATCGTCATTCTGTATAGATTTCCATTGTGCCATGGGATATGATCCCCAATGAATACCGGTTACATTTAGTCTAGATACTTCATTACTTGCTTGACTTCCTGCTGCAGGAATCGATCCAACACCGTTAGTAACATTGTCAATAAAGTAGCGGAAGGTAATCCTGCTCGATTTATTGCCGCCTGCATAATATGCTCTTCCATTATTATTCAATATAAGATATGGCGTTGTTGTTGCAGTCGGTTCTGCGCCGGCATGAATAAAATCTATTGTTTTATTAAAGTCAAGGAATATATCAATGTAGCGGGAACCCGGGACATCCGAATATGTATCTTTATAATTACCGTATCTGCCGTCAAAAATAGTGCTTGAAATACGCGTTAACGTAGGATAATCCGTTTCTACATTTAATAAATAGTTTCCTGCTCCCGGACCGTCGTTTAAGTCTTTTAGACTGGCAATTATTTCTACAAACGGGTCTGTATTTTGTGCTGTAAAAGTATACCACCCTGTCGTCCATGTCCCTCCGTCCGTTGTATTTAATATTAAAGCAGGAGACGGCATATTAACTTTATTCTGCTCACCTTCCCATCTAACACTAAATTCTTTTGTCAATGTTTGATGGCGGCTGCTTCCGAGACCTGACCATTTGCCTACAGAATCATCTGACCATGTTCCGTTAATTTTAATTTGCGCTCCCTCAGGGATTTGCGGAAAGAGAATACCGCTTGTTAAATTTATAGTTTCTGTTTTTACTTTATCATTAAATTCTATCGATGTAACCGTTAAAACAGGCGCCTTTTGATCTCCCAATGCCGTAACAGATGCAACGCCTGAAAGAGACGTAGTTCCGCTGCTTATAAACTTAACCTCAAAAGTTTGGTTTTCAAATTTAAATTGACCATCTCCCTGTCCGATACCAATATCGGTAAACCAGTTTTTAGTTAAACTAAAATTCCAGTTTTCCTGCGAGTTGCCGTTTAGATTGCCTGCCGTATTTGAGTCAAAAGTAATATTATTTGCAGGTACTCTAAATCTAATATTTCCCTTGTCGTCTTTAGAAGTATCGCCTGTAAATTCCCAAAGCGGATCGCCCGGTGTCTTGTACCGTGTTATATTATCCTGCGATCTGTCTTCCGGATTTATCCAGACAATAATTACGCTCTCTACCATAACCGAATGTCCTGTTTTACCTGTTTGTACACATTCATCAGAACATTCAATTTGAGCTTTACCGGAAAGAGTAAAATCGCCGTTTGTACTTCCCCAGAGAGTATCGTCTTGATTAAACGTCCATTCCCTCAACGTAGGAGTTGAATTACTGTCTATGGAGAAATAAGCTGTATAATCGTCACCTTTAGTTCCGTTTATGTCTGTTACACTTACGACAATTTTAAATCTTCCTGTTCCCCATGATCTTTCCGCGATAAACGGCCAGTTTAGTCTTGTTGCGCCCGGGTTTATTATCTCAGGAGAAATCGGTCCGAATGCTTCATCAACATTATATGTATTACCCAAAAGCCTGTAAACCGTATATTCTATTGTCTGTACTCCGTCGTCATCAAAAGCTCTGGAATTGTCTCTTGTTCCGCGGAACATTCTTTTGATATCAGCAGTATTTGCCGCCGGTGTCTCGCCTGCCTTTACAGGGGTGCCGAATGTAATTTCAGGATACGGTTTATCAGAATCAGGAAGATAGAAGAACCATCCGTTAGATTTATATTCTGTATTTTGCAAATCATCTTCCAGTATCGAAACCAGCTGAAGAGTCGTTACCTTATCTTTTGGAAGCGCAGCTTTCAATGTACTCTCTAATTCAATTACAGGAAATTTAGAATCACTGCCGTCATGAACACCGCTTTGAGGCATACTGCCGTTAGCAATGCTGTCATAATCCCATTCAAAATAAATTATTCTGCCTTCTTTTGTGTCCAGATTATGCTCATTTGTAATCATCAGCGTTAATTTACTTCCGTCAAGATCGCTGTTTCCCCGTTCAATTTTCCAGCTCAAACCTTTAAAATCATTTGTAAACGTTTTTATGTTATCGTTAGTGTCTACAGGTCTTCCAAACGGATCAAAAACCAAATGATCGAAAGATGGCGCTTTTGGATACGCAAGGGACGTACCTTCGCTGAAATATAATGTAGGAATTCTAATTTCAAGTTTCGGCGCAACATTACTGAATCTTACCTTTAACTGCTTGGAAGAATTCGAATCATGAAGCCCTGCTGAATCCCATGCGCTGACAGTAATAAAATATTCGCCGCTTTCCATTCTTGTCATAAAGACCGGTAAGGAAAAATTCGATACAGTTTCCTGCGAGTTCCATGAAGGATTTTTTATTACATTAAGAGGATCTTCAATTTCATAAGCCTCTCTTTTATATTGCTTCCATGAATTATCGCTGCTTTCTCTTGTCTGCCATGAGCCATCCCATCTCCATTCACGTCCCATTCTTACAATGCTTTTTCCGTTCCAGTGATCAATCGTAACAGTTACGCGCGAGATTTTACTGGGGCTTTCGACTGTTCCGGTTAACTCAAATACAGAGCTTACCAAAGGATCTGTCTCCGCAGGTTTAGGCTGCGGTCCTGTAATGGTTACTATAGGACCTAACATATTAATTTTTGTTCCTAAAGCAACATCACATGTTGTAAAAATAAAGGAAGCTAAAATTATTAAAAATATTACTATACGTTTCATCTTTTTTTCCTCCCTTAGTTATAGAACCCTTGCTGGTAACGGTATATTACACCGCCGTAAGGAGCCGCAACAGAGTTTGCGTTATTCCCTGCGTTATTCATATAATTTCCTGTGAGATTCATACTAAATCCTTTTGCTTTCTGATACCAATCAGTAACAATTTCCCAGCTAACCCATATGTAATGGCTGTTAGCCGCAGCCGGCGTTGTTGTATACGAAATATTAGTGTCATGAGAACCAAGCCTGTAAGCTGATTTTGAGAAGTAGTTATTAAAGGCATCACTGTTTGAATTCGTAGAATCTGCATCCCTTAATGGGAAGCCCGCTACAACAGGTATTACAGGCTGATCAAAACCCTGGACAAGAAAGCGTGTTAAGTTCGCATTAGCGGTAGTAGTACCGCCAACCGTATAGCTTCTTCTGGGCTGTCTGTAAAGAAGATTTGTTTTAAATACACCTTCCCTGCCTGCTTCAGAAACAGTAAGTACGGGTCCTGCCAAAACTCCGTTATTTGTACCATTCGCTGTTACTTGATTTTTTCTTGCAACAGCAATTATATAATCCCTTCGTCCTGTGTATAAGGAAGCATGGGTATCCGGGTTAGTCATACTAGCGGTTACAATTGCAGGTCCTGCACCTGTAGCTGTTATGTTTGCAGGAGCGGTAGTGCCTGTCGCATAAGCGTCTCCGACATACATATACCTTACGTTAGTGCCGGTAGTATAAAAATTAAAGGATTCTGCTCCTGTAGCTGCGGCAACAGTACGATATGTTATGCCATTACTATCGAAATTGCTTCTTATATTGCTGCCTAAGGTGTTCAGATTGCTTATTGCTACAGTACCGTTAGATAATGCAGGCGCTCCCGTTGCCGGCGTTTGAACTGTTCTTGGAACTAAAAGCCCGGAGAAGAAACCTTCGCTGTCTCTGTTTCCAGCGGCAACATCGGCGTTACCTAGATTATTCTTTGTATAACCGACGGTAGTTCCGCCTTGAGTATAATCAGCGCCAAAGAATGCGGCATCTGTAGCACTTGTATCTGTAAAGACAGCTCCGTTGACATTAAATGAATAACTGGTTCTTATCAAATTATATTTTATTGTTGCACCGGGTGTTTCGCAGTCAATGCGCACCCTTGTGTCTACAGGAGGTCTTAACGGATAATTATTTGCATTAACAAAACCTAAAGCAACATTAGGATGGCTTGTTGACCCGAAATTATTAGCATCATAAGAGATTTTTTCTGTGCGTATAACAGGAGCTGCAGTACCCTGCGACCAGAAACGGAATGTTCCTGCGTTTACAGGCTGGCTCGCGTTAGCTGCCATGTCCTGGAACGCGCCGTCAGGCACTATTACTTCCCAGTTCCTGCCTTCTCCCAGAGTTTCAGGTATTGTGACCGTAACTATATTATTACTTATACTTACATAACTTGAAGTAACGCTTATCATCTGCCATTTCCATCTTGCGGCAGTTAATATCGTTCTTACGTTAGTTGCATTTGTTCCTGTGTATAAATCTGTCTGGAAATCCAGCACCATCTTTGTGGACGTATCAGGGCGGACATTCCCCGCTGAGCCCGATGTAAGACCGTGTGTGCTTTTTGTGTACAGATTCCATTCACTTCCCCGCTCTGAGCCAGAGTTTGGAATACCGTTTGCATCAACATCGGTAAGGCGTCTTTGGTATGTTGTCCTGTTTGTGGTATCGGAAGTTCCTACCGTATCATTGGCACTCGCGAATGTTCTAAAATCCGCGTTTAACAGAGAATCAAATTCGTTAATACTAAGAACAGGAGGTATAGCGTAAGTACCATAAGGGCGTATAACTATATTATTACCCGCAACGGCATTTACATTAACGTCAAAATCAAGCGTAAATAAATTACCGTTTAGTATATAGCCGTTTAAATTCTCTCCTGTACCTACAGCCGGAACCTTACCTGTATTAGTTATACTTGGCCTGTTTGGAATAATTTCTACATTTGGTCTTGCAAACTGGAATGCTAATGCATTACTGATAGGTCTGTTTGTATTAGTTGATGATTCTGCAACAGTACCGGAATAAGCTCTTAAGGCATTACCATATTCGTCATTTATATTAGTAAATGTAATGCTCTGCAGTTTAATATCTTTCATGTTTACTGTAGGGTTGCCTGTTGCGGGCACTGTCCAGTTTCCTGTTAACATACTGCTGCCCGCTTCCGCTGTTACAGCAAGAGTACTAATGGTTACAGTCCCTGTAGCTCCTGCAGACGTACCGGTAATGGTTAACGTTACGCTCGGATTTGTTCCTAAAGAAACCGCGTCAGACATATTAATTTTAATCGGTAATACCGAGCCTCTTTTATAAGCGCCGTCCGGAACGCCAAAATCGATATTTCTAAGGTCCGGCCACCTTGATTTAATTGTTACATTTCGCGCAGGTGCCATATTTGAACTGTTTCCGGCTACATCTACCTGCCACGCAGTAATTGAATACTGAGACGGCATATAGGTATTTTCGTTAAATCTGTCTGCTAAATTCGCGTCAGCTATTTCAGGATACGTATTAGCGGCAATTGCCATACTATTATTTCCGCCGTACAGCGAATAACGTCCTCCCGAATGTGTAATTGTGCCGGCAATAGTGTCTGTTACAACTCCGTTAACCCTTAAGAATACTGATGTATTCCTTCTTATATCATCTCCCGTAACAGCATTGGCGTTATTTCCGGCGTTCGCTGACGTAGGATGTAAAGTAAATGTCGGAGCCGCCGGTATTGTTGTTTTAACATAAGCTCTCTGGCTGTTATATTGATTTGTAACAGCACTTCCGTCTATCATAGCCGCAGTTGTTAAATTATTACTGGTGCTTAACGAGTTGCCGTAAATATCTGTTATATCAACACCGCTTGTAAAAGCCGCAAAATTTTGAGTTGCAAGAGAAAGCTGACTTAACGCAATATTATTTGCGGTATTACTTAATGTATGGGTAAAGTACAGAACGTTCTTTTCTACAGGAGGATTTGCAATCGTATATTCTTTTGCCATAGAAGAAAATTCAGCTGTAAGTATATTCGCTGCAGTTTGAATTCCTCCAATTGAAATACGCGCCGCAGGAGTTCCCGAAACCTGTACCTGTTTACTCATATACAGCTTTATAGTTATATTTTTTCCGTTATTAAAGAACGAAAAACCTTCATGACCTGGATTTTGAACAAACGCGGCTCTTTCTACTACAGGTCTTACTCCGTCTAACCCGATATTAGCTTTATTCTGTAAACTGTTTGCATCGTCAATTATAAAGACTGCGGTATCATTAGTTGAAGATCTAATGCTATTATGGTTTGTGAACAACCTGTCAATAGTTGCTGTGTTCGCGCCTTCCGCACACGTTTCTGTATACAATTTTACCGCTAAATCGTTTTCAGCTACAGTGTAAGTAAAAACCGCTGTGCTGCCTGAAGCGCTTTCAAATTGAGCCTGTCTGTAAACTGTAGGATTCGCATTTGCAGTCGGAGAAGTATATAAGCGAAGAGCAGGACGCGCCGCATCTAAATAAATATTAGGAACCTGAACAGGCATCGAGAAAGTTGCCTCAAATTTTAGAACTGTGCCGATTCCGTAAGTACCGTCTCCGTTTGAACATGTAATCGACTCCAGTATAGGTCTATTGGACATAATAATATCTCTTTCATGAAATGTTCTTACACCCAATATATTATAGGCTTCAAAAATATATGTTCTCTTTGTTCCTTCTTCGTAATTTATTTTTATTTTTGCGCTGGATATTGTTCTGTAATATTCACTTCCGGAAACAAGCGTATCGATATCAAATAAATTATCACCGGTGATACTGTCATAAATCCTTGCAGACCCATCCCTAATTTTAACACCGCCCTGCCCGGGAGATACTTTCATTCTA
>Ga0209755_10004000_pt1 | contig 17838 bp, 15 predicted proteins | sample TergutCo191P1_FD_187301 | JGI IMG/M metagenome (GOLD analysis project Ga0209755, IMG submission 187301) | Cornitermes sp. P1 segment gut microbial communities from Petit-Saut dam, French Guiana - Co191P1 (SPAdes) (version 2) | ecosystem: Host-associated > Arthropoda: Insects > Digestive system...
GGGGGGGGGGGGGGGTAATATTCGACATTTTTTCGTAAGATACTACCATTTGCCTTCCCGCGGGAAACATGGCCGTAAACCGGCGGAGCGTGTCAAAAGGGAATTTTGATGGGTCGCTTGCCGCGTTTCGGTCGTTTCCTGCATGATTTCGATCATGTCGCGGAAGGCGGGGGAAAGTCAAGCGGCAGATCGCGGGAATGCGGAAAATTTTCAGAAAAAAGTGTCTGGCGCGTGATGCCAGGCGGCACTAGGGAAGCACTGATTCCGGCATCGCAGATGCTGCGTCCCCATTGGATTTAATAAGTGCTTCCCTAGGGTGAAAAAATTGATTTCCGTGACCTCTTGCGATACTCCATAAGTTTCGCAAGAGGTCCGCAGTTTTGCGAGCCAGAGGCTCTTAAAACTGCATTTTCAGTGGAAGTTCTTGCAAAATTGAAATTTCGCAAGAACTCTAATATCCAAACCAAGTATCCGAACCGACGCCTTGACAAAACTCCGAATGAATTGGTGGTTTTGGGGCCAAAAATAAGACAGGCCCGACGCAGCCGCGCATTATTTCGCTATGCCGCCCGCCAGCCTGAAAATTTGAGGCTGGATTTGACACAGCCTCACCCTTGCGCCGCCCCAAGAATGCTATAATCAGACAATGACCGGTTGCGAGGACATCCACCCACAGGTCAATCGCCGAACTTCCGCATCTTCTCGGCGAAAAAATCCGCGACAAGCCGGCTGACCTCGTCCCCAATGTCCCCAACCGCGGCCTTCTGAGCGTCCCTTGCGATGGTATCCCGGTCGATTTCCTTGTAAAACAGTTCCGTGGGATCAACCCCCAGCGCGCCGGCAAGTTTGTGCACCATCTCCGAGGAAGGAAACTTTCCCTTTATTTCCAGCGTCCCGATATACTGGGTCGAAGTTCCGACCTTTTCGGCCAACTTCGCCTGGCTCCACCCCCGGGCCTGTCGGTGTTTTTTCAGGTTTATGGCCAGTACTTCCCTAATATTTGTCATGCAAACGTACTTTCCCTATTTTTGATGAAGGAGCCGCAAACGGCAATCCGCTTTAGGTTGATTATTTGGCTTGACGATTTGAAACCATGAGGATATAATGACGGAAGCTCTGGAAGAAGGTCGAAAAACACGCGGTTTTGGACGATTTTTTTTGCACTGTCATTTCACGACCGACCCGCCTGTTATGCTGAGGGAAAAGCAAGCCTTTGCGGGGGCAAAAACAAGATCAAGGGGGACGAAAAGGCATGAGCGATTCGACACGGACGGCCGCGCGGCTACTGCGGGGCGTTTCGATGACGGTCAAAGACATCGAGGCGCAGTACAGGGAAACCGGGGAGACCTACAACATCTTCAAGGCCGCGGGCATAGGCGAAAAGGAGACCAGGATGTGCAGCGTACTGGCCGACCTGCTGAACCCAAAGGGAACCCACTGCCGCGGGAGCGCGTACCTTGGGCTTTTCATGGAAATGGCAGTGAAGCCGTTCGCAGCCAGCGCCGGCGCGCTGAGCCTCGGAAAGGCGCGGGTAACGGCGGAACACCAGACCGACGGCGGCAGGCGAATAGACATCGTAATCGACGACGGCTCGGTCTTCATACCCATCGAGGTAAAGATTTACGCCGGGGAACAGGACGCGCAGCTTGCCGACTACGCCGCGTTCTCGCGAAAGATGAACGCCGGCGCGACCTTCGTCCCCGTGCTGTTCCTGACCCCGGACGGCCGCGAGTCGGCCGAGACCCCAAGGGAAGACTACGCCCCCATAGCATTCGACAAGCATATCATTCCTTGGTTGGAAAAATGTCTGGAACTTGAGGAAACCAAAAACGCACTTCCCATAAGGGAAATGATGAAACAGCTTGTCCAGGCGATAAAATCGTTCTGCGGACGCATAGAGGAGGAATCAATGGCAATCAACGCACTCATCTCGGAATCGAGCGACAGCTACGCCGCGGCCGCGGCCATCAGCAAGGCGTACAACGAGCTTGATTTTGACAACATGGCTTTCGAAATCTTTAAAGAGGGCGGGGAGATTTTCAGGCTCGTCAAAAGCAAGGTTCCCGACGCCCAGTACCTTGAGGAGGAGGACTGGTGGTACCTTTTATTCAAAATCGGCAACGGCTTGGAGCTAAGCGTGAACTACGACTGGAAGAAATTCGCGGTGGTGGCAAGCGAGGGAAAAAAGGTGTCAGCCGATCTTACCGATAAGGTCAGGAAGACGATGTCCAGAATGCTCGACGTGCGCAACGAGGACGATGATTCGGTCTGGTGGTCGGAAAGCGGCAAGTACCTCGGCATAGATACGGAGGAGGACGACTTGTATAAGTTCGAGCTGCACAAGGTGTATACCCAAAACCCGCAGACGGTGGCGGACAGAATCGTGTCGATGGTAACGGCGTTGAAGAGCCTTTAGAAAAACAAGGAGAAAGACAAATGAAACATTCACTGACAATCGCTTTTTCGGTGGCCATACTGGCCGTTCTTGCAAGTTGCGCTTCTTCGGATTCAAGCCGTGCCAGACGGGCGGCCACTGCTCGGAGCGAACCGACTCCTGTTTATTTTACGGGGTCAGGCGGCAGGGACATAAGGCTTGGCATTCTCGTGCCAGAAAGCACCGGTTTAAGCGAGAGCGAGGCATATCTACCAAGGCTTGTTCAAGGCGCGCTTGTCGGCAATTTCTCAAGGTTTTCCGCAATATCGGTTCTGGACAGGGTATCTCTCGACAGGGTGATCGAAGAGACGCTTGATCCTACCTACGAAGACAATCTTGACATCGTGCGACTTGGACACGTTGCCCAAGTCGGCCACATGATGACCGGAAGCATAATGCGAACATCAACCGGCTATATGCTACAGATAAATGTGACCGATACCACCCCGGCTGCCAATACCCTTGCCTCTTACATTGGGAATTTTTCCCTTGCGGAAATGAACGACTTTAGCGCAGTCAACCGCGTGTCAAGGGAGCTGCTGAGTAGGATGGGTGTGGAGCTGACCAGCGTGGCCACGGAGACCCTTAACCGGGCAAGCTCGCCGCAGGACATCGGGGCGCAGACCAGCCTGGCGCAGGGCATAGTCGCGCAGGAAAGAGGCACGATTGTCGAGGCGCTGGTTCACTACCACAGTGCGGTTTCCTTTAATCCAAGGCTTCTTGAGGCAACCGACCGGCTTTCCGTTCTTTCCGCACGCGTATCGAGCGGCAACATTGGGGAAGACGTGAGGAACGAAATTCAACTGCGAAACCAATGGCATCGGGTTCTTACTGAAGCGGAGGATTTTTTTTCTACCCATTTGCCTGTTGAGCTTCACTACTTCACGTCTTTATTTCCGGGTCGCATTGATTTTCAAACAGGGGCAGTTCAGCTACACATGGGTCTAGCGGTAGAACTTTCAACAAGCGCTTCTAATGCCTTTCACGATATATTGACAGGGCTTGAAGCAACTGAAAGAAGGGGAGAATGGGGCTGGGGCCGTTGGCCTATGATACCTGCAGTGCATGGTCGAAGAATTCCAATATTCACCTGGGTCAGTGGAAACAATTCGGGGATTGCCCGAAAAGATATGGTTGTGGAAGCTGTTCTGCTCGATGAAAATGGGGTTGCTATTTCGCCTGTGTCTACTCGCCGTTTTTCCGCTAGCGTTAGGTGGCAAGAACAACTACTGTTTCGACCTGATTGGCCAGAGTGGTGGGGCACCGGCCATGACACAACAAGACTTCTATTAACTGGAGGATCCTATATCATCTTCAACGTCAACGCCAACGACATAACGGACAGAATAACAATTCGAATCCTCAGCGTCAATGGCGTCGATGTCGCCCAGAACCCCAACTTCATAAGAATCGTTGCCCATGACGGTGGGGAATTCATTGTCATACCATGACCGACCCGCCTGTCATACTTTGGCTAAACCCACATCGGGCGATACACCCAAGGAGGACAGGCGGTAATGTCGGATTTCATCTCTCTTCTTAAAAAACTCGTCGCCGCGCATGGCGAAGGTGCGGCCCCGAACATGGCGAACTTGGAGCAGCGCAAATATGACGAAGTCATCAAGGATTGCGAAGAGGCTCTAACACTCGATCCCGGCAACGATTTTGCCTATGCGATGCGGGGCGAAGCGCACCGATTGCAAGACCGGTACGACAAGGCAATAGAAGACCTAGGCGAGGCGATAAGGCTAAACTCTGACAACGCCTTCGCCCACGCAAGCCGCGGCGAGGCATACAGGAGTCTTGAACGGTATGACGAGGCAATCATGGACTTCGACGAGGCTTTGGCACTCGAACTGGGAAATTCCAGCATCCACGCAAGCCGCGGGGAAGTCTACCGACAACAAGGCCAATTCAACAAGGCAATCGCCGACTTCGATAAGGCGCTGGAACTCAACCCGGGGAACGCCTTCGCCACCGAAAAGCGCGGGCTGGCGGAAAACAAGGCCAAACAAAAACCCAGCGAAACCGCTAGACTATAGAAGGAGCGTGTATGGAAAAAGGCATAAACCTGTCCCTGACAAAATCGTTGAGCGATTTCGAGACGATGCTGGACAAGGCGATCGAAGAGGCGTCCCCGGGAAAGCTGACGGTGCTTTATGGGTACCCGGATAGCGCATGGAAATTTCAGGTGGGGCGGTACGTCCAACTCGAAAACGGCGATGAGGAAGACGCGGGGCCGATTTTCTGGGTGGGCTACGACTGGGGTAAAAACGATTGCGGTGAACCGATGCTGTGGCTGGAATTCGACGCAAGCACGTGCCCGCCCAAGCACTGGGAAAGGCTGCAAGGGCTTGCCGGGAACTCGGGCAAATACTGTTCCGAAGTAGATTTCGAGTTCGCGCAAGTTTATATGAACGCATGGGTGCATTTCTATCTGGGCGAAAATCATCTTCAACGATTCTACGACGAAAACGCCGACCCAAACGCCCAGCGGGAAATCCTGTCGGGGTTCCTGCGCGAAGTCCTGGAGATGAGCGACCCGGATGGGCCGCCGTTGCATCCGGCGGGCGATAAGCCGGCGGGTATGACAAAAAGAAAGTCGTCGAGAAAATCCCTTCCCCTTCCCGCGCTGGAAAGGTTGTACGTCATCGACAGCGCGATCGCATCGGGGAAATACCCAAACACAAACGATCTGGTCGAGTGCCTGAAACGGGCTTCTGGCGACTGCAAGTCGGCAAGCATCTCCACGATTGGCCGCGACATCGACTTCATGCGGGACAGGCTAAAGGCGCCGATCGAGTACGATTCGTTCAACAAGGGTTATTACTACACCCAGAAGACGTTCAGGTTGCCGGGGATTTTCACCAGCCCATAGGGGGTTGCGTCAATCTTGTGAGTTGATAGATGGCAGAGACTTGACGCGTTATCGGCAAACACGATACAATCCAAATTACCAAACAATTGAAAGGAGCAAATTCAAATGAGAAAATTTTTCGTGTTACTTATCCCAATGGTTCTGGCCATGGGGTTCTTGGCGGGTTGCCAAGACGATGACCGGCGAGTTGACGGCGAGTTGACGGCCGAAACGGTACGTCTGGCATTCATTCATGTCGGCGATCAGGCTGACAGGGGCTACACATATCGGCAGCACCGCGGAACGCTGGATATGATGGAAGCAATCGGCATAGAAGCGCACCAAGTTCGGAATTTCTGGAACATTTCCCCGGGGGCCGCTGTGGATACGGCTATTCTCGAGGCGATTGAATGGGGTGCTGATATGATTTTTGGTACCAGTTTTGGTTTCGGGCCCCATATGCTGGAAGCAGCCGAGGATCATCCAGACATCCAGTTCTTCCATGCTACGGGCAATTTGGCGGTCGCCTCGGGTTTGCCCAACTTCCACAACTATTTCGGCAACATGTCGCAGGCGCGCTACCTTTCGGGTATTGCCGCCGGGCTTAGAACTGAATCGAACATTCTTGGCTTTGTCGCGGCCCATCCCAATGCCGAGGTCATCACCGGGCTTACCGCGTTCTTCATGGGTGCGCGATCGGTCAATCCCGATGTCCAGATGTATGTGATGTTCATGAACGCATGGAACAACCCCACGCTGGAAGCGCAGCTTGCTCAAGCGCTCATCGACCGCGGTGCGGACGTAATCGCCCAGCACGCTGACAGCGCGGCGGCTCAAACCACCGCCCAAGCGGCCGGCGTGTGGAGCGTTGGCTACAACAACGACATGATACCGATGGCGCCAGACGCTGTTTTGGTCTCGCCGATGTTTGACTGGAGCGTCTACTTGACCTATGCGGTGGGAACCATCCTTGACGGCGGTGTCGTGGCGCCCGATTTCCTTGCTGGCCTCAATGAAGGCATGGTTTTCATGTCCGATTTGAACCCCCGCACCGTCGCTCCCGGAACGGCTGAAGCAATGGCCGCGGCCGAGGCTTATATCCGCGCCGGAAGGAACGTCTTTACAGGCCCGATCTACAATGCCGCCGGCGTGCTGGTTTTGGAAGCCGGCCAAGAGTGGGTTGAACCACTGTCGGCTCCTTCTTGGACACACATCATCCACGGCATCACGGTCGTAGAATAAACTTAACAAACACAACAGAGGCTACATTGTCGGGCCTCTGTTGTGTTCTTGATGAACGAACTCCGCCGCGAGCAGCAGGGTATCGTTCGTTCTCCCGTGGAATTGCATTCGGGGTATAAAACCCCTCAGCACGAATAATAGGGGATGGGGTGGCACAGTTGGTTCAGGGGGCGCCTATTATTAAAACCCTCGACATCACAAAGAGATTTGGTCAGGTCGTTGCCAACGACAAAGTTTCTTTTGATGTGCGGCGCGGTGAAATCCTGGCGCTCCTCGGGGAGAACGGCAGTGGCAAGACATCCCTAATGAATATGCTGTCGGGTATCTACTTCCCCGACAGCGGCGAAATAGAAGTAGACGGAGGAAAAGTTTCCATACGTTCACCGAGAGATGCATTCGGGCTGGGTATCGGCATGGTGCACCAGCATTTCAAACTGGTAGACGTATTTACCGCGGCGGAAAATATTGTGCTGGGGCTTCCCGGCAATGTGTTTTTGGATCGCAAAGCCAAGGCGGATGAAATCCGCGACATTAGCAAACTCTATGGCTTTCAGCTTGACCCTCACAAAAAGATTTACGATATGTCGGTCAGCGAAAAGCAGACGGTGGAGATTGTCAAAGTACTCTACCGCGGCGCGGAAATTCTAATATTGGACGAGCCCACGGCTGTGCTTACCCCGCAGGAAACCGAGCGGCTTTTTGTTACCTTGCGTAACATGAAAGCCGATGGCAAGGCCATAGTCATCATTACCCACAAACTTAACGAAGTGCTTGCGGTATCCGACCGGGTGCATATTCTGCGCCGCGGAAAATCTGTCGCCACGGTGAACACCGTCGAAACCAACCGGCAGGAGCTGACGGGGATGATGGTAGGTCGGGTCATCGATCTGAAAATCGACCGCCCCTATGTGGAAAAAAAAGAGAAACGGTTGGAAGTCCAGCGCTTAAGCTGCCGGAATTCCGATGACGTTAAAATTTTGCAGGACGTGAGTTTCACCCTGGAATCGGGCGAGATTCTGGGCGTGGCGGGTGTTGCCGGCAGCGGGCAAAAAGAGCTTTGCGAGGCGTTGGTGGGGCTTTACCCGGTCGCATCGGGAGGCGTGCGCTATCACCCCGAGGAGGGGCCGTCCGAGGAAGTCGTGGGCAAGACACCGAAGGAGATCAAACAGTTGGGCATAAAGTTCGCCTTCGTGCCCGAGGATCGCTTGGGGATGGGGCTTGTCGCCGCAATGGACATGGCGGACAATGTCATGTTGCGCTACTATGACCACGGATCCTGGCCTTTTGTGGATCGCAAACGTTCCCGCTCATTGGCGGAAAAGCTGATCGCACAACTTCAAATCGTTACCCCGGGAGTTTCCACGCCAGTTAGACGGCTTTCCGGCGGGAATGTGCAAAAGGTGTTGTTAGGGCGCGAGATCGCCTCGGCTCCCAGTGTTTTGCTCGTGGCATATCCCGTGCGGGGATTGGATATCAATTCGTCTTACAATATTTACAAGCTCATAAACGAGCAGAAAAAGCGCGGCGTTGCGATCCTGTTTGTCGGCGAGGATTTGGACGTGCTGCTTGAGTTATCTGACCGCATTTTGGTGCTGTGCGGCGGGCATGTCAGCGGAATTGTCGATGCAAGGCATACCACGAAGGAACATGTCGGGCTTTTGATGACCCATGTTCCGGATAATCTGCATGACAAAAAATCGGAGAAAATGGACAGCCAATGATCAATCACAAAAACGCCGCCCCGCCCCGCGCGGAGATGAAAGTGCCACTCATACGCATTGCCCAGCGCAATGCCATCCCAGCGCATAAAGCATGGCTGATCCGCGCAGGTGGATTTTTGACAGCATTGCTTGCAGGATCGGTTTTAATCCTGGTATTGGGAGAGAACCCTTTTGCCGTGTATGCCGAAATGATTGACAGTGCGTTTGGCAGCCAAGTTGGCTTTAGGCAAACCATTCGTATCGCGACCCCTCTTTTGGGAGCGGCTTTGGCGGTAGGGCTTGCCTTTAAGATGCGCTTTTGGAATATCGGCGCGGAAGGGCAAATCCTTATCGGTGGGATTGTGGCATCGTATTTCGCATTGTTCCATCTTGGAAATATGCCCGCGCCTATTTTGCTTGTGGTTATGGGGCTTACGGCGGCGATTGCCGGCGGCATTTGGGGGCTTATCCCGGCATTCTTCCGCGCAAAATGGGGAACAAACGAAACGCTGTTCACGCTGATGTTGAACTATGTGGCACTTGGTTTTGTCTTTTATTTGCAGTCGCTTTCTTCGTGGCAGGCCGATGCCACGGGACACCCGCAGATTGCCAGATTTGATCGCTTGGTACGATTGCCGCAGTTGTTCGGCGTTCATATCGGGTGGGTTATCGTGCTTGTTCTGGTCGTGCTTGTCTATCTCTACCTCATGCATTCCAAACATGGGTACCAAATCGGCGTGGTCGGGGAAAGCGAAAACACGGCTCGTTACGCAGGCATGAATGTGGGCAAGATTATCATGCGCACGATGTTCATATCTGGCGCAATTGCCGGGTTTGTCGGCTATTTGCAGGTATCGGGCGCGGACTTTACGCTCAACGAAACTACCGCGGGCGGCGTGGGATTTACCGCTATTATTGTTGCGTGGATTGCGCATCTGAAACCGCCGGTTATGATATTGGTGGCACTGTTTATCGCAACATTGGAACGGGGCGCTCTTCGCATACAGACCGTCTTTGCGATTCCGGCGACCATTGCTTCCATTTTAATCGGCATCATCCTCTTCTTTATGCTCGCCTGCGAATTTTTTGTCAGATATCATGTAATTTTCCGGACCCGAAAGGAGGGCACTTAGCATGGATGTCTTTGTCTTTTTCTTTAACGCGGCAATCCTGGCCGGGATTCCTATATTGTTTGGCACACTGGGCGAAATCTTGACGGAAAAATCGGGCAACCTAAACCTGGGCGTCGAGGGCATGATGTTCATGGGCGCTGTTTCGGGACTTGCTTCGGTGTTTCTTTTGGAAATAGGCTTGGGCATTGAGATGAGCGGCTTTTTCGCTGTGCTGGTCGCGATTTTGGGCGCTTTCATTGCCGGCGCATTTGGCGCATTGATTTATAGCGTGCTGGTTGTTTCCCTGCGGACGCAGCAGAATGTCACGGGGCTGGCTTTGACCATTTTCGGTATTGGCTTCGGTAACTTTTTCGGCGAGTTTTTGGGGCGGTTCTCGCCGGTCAATTTTGTGAGGATTTCTGGCAGTGCGCAGTCGGGCTTTGCCAACTTGCAGATTCCTGTGCTCTCAGATCTTCCCGTGCTGGGACCGTTGCTGTTTAACTTCAATATCTTGGTCTACTTGGCGGTGGCATTGGCGATAGCGATGTCAATATTCTTGAAACGCACGCGGTTGGGCTTAAATCTTAGGGCCGTTGGGGAAAACCCTGCGGCGGCGGATGCCGCGTCCATCAATGTCACCCGTTACAAATATCTTGCCACCTGTATAGGCGGCGGAATCTGCGGTCTGGGCGGGATGTATATCACGATGGTTACCACGGCCGGTATATGGGTGCATGACGCAGTGCAGGGCTTTGGCTGGATTTCGGTGGCGTTGGTCATTTTCGTTCTGTGGAGTCCGGCCCGCGCAATATTCGGCGCGATTGTCTTTGGCGGGCTTACCGTTATGCGTTTTTATTTCCCCTTGGGAATACCCATGCAGATTTTTGATATTTTCCCCTATCTTTTCACCATTCTGGTGCTGGTTGTTGTCAGCATTCGCCAGAATAAGGAGCATCGTCCCCCGGCTTTGCTTGGCGTGAACTATTTCCGCGAGGAACGGTAAGCGAAGCAGGATAAACTGTTCCTGCGGCATTTTATGAATAGCCAGTGTGGATGGAGCTGGGGTGTGCTTCTGGTCATGACACCTTGAAATCCGTGCGCTTGACATTATTACGCTGGCAGGGTAAAATACGAACATGTACTTCAGAAAAATGACGGGGAAAAAATGCTATCTGTCGCCGATTAACGTGAATGATGCGGAAAAGTTTACCGAATGGCTCAATGATTTTGAGGTTACCCAGAATCTGACCCTCTACGAAAAATCAATAAGTCTTGAAGCCGAAAAGGAAATTCTGGGGCGACTGGCGAAAGAACATAACTATTCCATCATCGACATTGCCGCCAATAAGGTAATTGGAAATTGCGGGTACATGAATTTGAATCATCTCGATCAAACTGGTGAGCTTGGGATTTTCATAGGGGACAAAGATTATTGGAACAAGGGCTATGGAACGGAAGCGCTGAGCCTGCTGATAGACTACGGCTTTCAGGCGCTTAACCTGCACAATATTTGGCTCAAAGTGTATTCGTTTAACGAACGCGCGATAAAGGTGTACGAAAAAATCGGGTTCAAAGTTATCGGAAGAAGGCGCGAGGCAAGGCTGCGGGGCACAGAAAGGCATGACGATATTTTCATGGACATACTGCGCGGGGATTTTTATGAGAAATATAATCCTGCATAGAATGCGAACAAGTTGCATGATTATGTAACATGGCGATGCAAGAGGTCTAATATTCCGCCAGCAACGCCCCGCTTTTTGGATCCCTCTTCCCTTTCTTGAAAACGGCATTTACCAGCGTCCCAGAACCAGCTTTTCCTATGGAACTTTCCTCTCCCCCAAGCAGCACCAATCCCTGCGCAGAACAAGCGTAACGACCAAACTGTTGACGCGGCAGGGGAAAAGCATCGGAGATTACCCGCAGTGGTTGCTTTTCAGTTTCAGCATATCCCCCCCCCAGGGGGGGGTTCTTTGCTTGCTGTACCTTCGTCTTTCCCATAAACACGAAACTCAAAACGGCCCGCTCCTTGGGAAGCCTTGCCGACAACGAAAGACGCTGCAAGTCTTTGGGGGCATCTTCCGTTTCAAAGGCGAAATGGCACCAGCGTTTTTTACCAGTCCTCGTGTAATCCAAAAGAGGGCAGTTCCCGTCATGGGGGCACGGCGAAAGCGGGTGGTGGCCGCATTCCATTAGCGCGTTTCGCAACAGGCTGATGAATTCCCCGCAACGGGGGAAGCCGGGTTCCACGACCAGTACTGCGGATTCCACCGAAGCATGGCTTTCAAGCAGGCGGGCGGATTTTTCCGCGTTGCGTTTTAGGGTTTCCGCATTGCAGCGTGAAATATCGCCGTACATTTCGTTGAATACGTTCGCCGCGCATACAAGTGCGGCGGGTTTTGTCTTGCCTGTGCCGAGTTCGGTTTTGTGGCCGCGTATTTTCCATGGGCCGTTTTCACCAGCAAGTGCGGCGAAAAATTTCCTGCCTGCCTCCAGCGCGGGGCCACTGCGGTCAATGCATTGAAACTCAAGCGGGATGGCGCGCAGGTCGGGTCGGCAAATCCATAGGGCGGCGGCGAAGGTGAAAGGGCCGCAGCCTAAATCCGTGATAATGTCGTTTGCACGAAGCGTAACGTCAAGGCCCGGCAATAGGCGGCAGAGTCGGTATAAGTTCCACGGCAGAAAAAAACGGAGGTATGCGGAAAGCAAGTTGGGTCGTCCCAAGTAGGACAGGCTGCGTTCGCCCCTGCCGGACGTGAGCAGGTGCGAGAGTTCCGCAACATCCAACGGCAATTTGGATCGAAATCGCCCGGGCAGGGGAAAGGTTTTGTCGATGAGCGCAGGGATCCCGTCAAGCAGGCGGCGGGTTTCTCGTGGCAATGGTGCAAAGAGGTTCATGTTCGAAAATTCCTTGGGAAACAGTATAACGGGTTTGCCTGACATTTTCACCTATGCGGTGTATAATCCACACATGAGCTGCGTTCCCTTTCCGGGGCGGTTGTATCAGCCTGTTCCGGGTTTCGAGAACCACCTGATAGCCGAACTGCGAAAACCCGATGTTGAACCTGTCCGCGTCGGCCAACTGCTTCACGACCCTACCGAAACCGCGGCCCAGAACACCGCTTTTTGGCACCAAAATAGCTGGCAGGAACCTTTCCGGCTGGAATTTTCCTCGATAAACGAGGCGGCCGCGTTCCTGCGCGGCATACAGCGGAACTGGACAGCCTGCCTGCACACATGTTTCCGCCGCGGCGCCCTTATCGCTTCCAAACTGCCGCCCATCAGCGCAAAACCCCGACCCTTCCCTTGGCTTCTCGGGGAGGCCCCGGTGGGTGCGTGGACGCTGCTTGACGAGCGCACCCTAATCGCAAGTGCCCGCTGCTCCAGCCCGTTCCCCAATGGCGCGATTGAATTTGCGCAGGACAAGGAAGGCCCACCCAGCCGCGCATACCTGAAACTTTGGGAGGCACTGGTACGGCTTCGCCAATGGCCGGGCCAGGGCGAACGTTGCCTTGATGCGGGTGCAAGTCCCGGCGGCTGGACATGGGCGCTTGCGCAGCTTGGGGCGAACGTGATTGCCGTTGACCAAGCCCCGTTGGAAGACCGCATCGCCGCATTGCCCGGCGTCGAATGCCTGCGCCGCGATGCCTTTACCCTAAAACCGCAAGACATTGGCCCCGTGGACTGGCTGTTCTGCGACGTCGCCTGTTACCCGCCAAAACTCTACGAGTGGATCGAAAAGTGGCTTGCCTCGGGCCTGTGCCGCAGGTTTGTTTGCACAATCAAGATGCAGGGTACCATCGGTACAGGAACCGTGGATTTTGACACGCCAAAACGTTTTGCGGAAATTCCCGGCAGCGCGCTTGTCCACCTGTACCACAACAAACATGAGCTTACATGGATGTACCGAGGCTAAAAATTTTGATGTTCGCGCAACCTTTCCTCATTACCAGCGTCTATATCATGTAGACGCAACAAGAGAAGGATGCAGGGAAAACATGGAAAATTGCTTCGACAAAAAATACGCGCTTAGGTACTTCGAGATGGACAGGCACGGAACTATCTCGCCCACGACGATTTTGACCTTGCTGGAAGAAACCGCGGCAGAACATTGTTACGATATCGATCACAGTCTGTATAACCTTGAAAGGCAGAACATCGGCTGGGTATTGATCTCGGGTTCAATTGACATGTGCAGGTACCCAAAGTACAGGGAGAACATTGCGATCCGAACATGGATTTCGAAATATACCACGCTAAGGGGCTATCGCGAGAACCTCATTTTTGACGATTCCGGGGCGGTGATTGGAAAGGCGAAAGGTGTCTGGGTGTTTTACGACATTGCGAAAAAAAAACCGATTCCCATTTTCAACGAAATAAAATCCAGGTGGGGGGTCAACCGGGAGGTATCGCTGGAGGTTGATGCGGACATAATAGAAACCATGAACGGCGATGCGGAATATCAACTGGAGTACGATGTCCGCAAATCGGATGTTGACAGCAACAAACATGTGAACAACATTAGATATTATCATTGGCTGGTCGAGTCGTTGCCAGACGACATAACGGACGAATATGTCCTGAAAAGGGTAAATGCGCAGTTTTATTCCGAGGCAAAGTACGGCGAGAAAATAAGGATCCACGCAAAGTACGAACCCAGGCAGAACGTTTTTCTGCACACGATGAGAAGCAACCTAGACAACAGGCTGCTTGCGGCGGCCCATACGGTGTTGGAAAAAAGGCTTTCCTGCGCTTAATTGCTTGGGAATCACTGAAATAAAGGGTTCCCGCGGACTTTCAGTCCAATGCATCTGCATGGCACAGATGCGGTTAAGTAGCACTGATTAAATCCCCATTGGATTTAATCAGTGCTTCCCAAGCGGCTATCCTTTCTTTAAGCAGTGCGGGAATATCCAGATCGTAAGGGCATCGCTTTACGCAATCGCGGCACTCAAGGCAAGCTCTGGCTTTTTCGATCTCCGGCCCGACTGACGAGCGCGCCCGTTCCGGCGGAGTGCGTTTAAAGAAGCTTTTCATGTTTAGCGTCAGGCTGATCTTTATGTTCAGCGGACAAGGCAGACAGTAATCGCAACGGTGGCACCACGAGGGCCCGAATTCGAGTCGCTGCTTTTCTATTTCCATTTTGTCTTCGGGGCTGAGTGGCTCGTTCTTTTTCACGATGGCGACAATCTCGCGGATCTCCTCTGTCTTTTCGATTCCTGGATCTGGAACTATGCTGTCGTACTGTCCAAGGTACCGAAACGAAAGACCGGCATCGGCAAGAAGCCCGCCGCCCATGGGCTTCATCGCGATAAACCCCATGTCAAGCTCCCGCGCCAGCGGAATGGCATCTTCCCCGGCGGCGAAATCGATATAGTTGAAGGGAAGTTGCACCGTGGCGAACCTTCCGCCCTTCATAAGCTCTATGCCCAGCGGAATGCTGTGGCTGGAAACCCCGGGGAACCGTACTTTGCCGGCCCTGACCGCTTCCTCTAAACCCTCCATCGCGCCGCTGGGGGCGAAAACCGCGGCCCACTTCTCGGCCGAACTTACCCCATGAAGCTGGTAAATGTCGATGTAATCCACGCCGAGTCTTCTAAGGCTCAAATCTACATGTTCGGTGAACGTCTTTTTGTCGCCGGCCGGGGACTTCGATGCGATGACGATATCCTCGCGCCTCATCCCTTTGATCGCCTCGCCGATTTTTTCCTCGCTGTCTGTGTACCCATGGGCGGTATCGATAAAGTTTATCCCCAGGGCCATCGCCTCGCGGACTATGCCGACAGCCTCGGCCTTTGAAACCCGCATAATGGGTATGGCCCCGAAAGCTATCCTGCTTACCATTAGCCCTGTTTTGCCGAATCTTACCCTTTCCATGGGTTGCCTCCTCATCTGTCTTCTGGCACCGTTGCACCCCCACGGCAATTCTTCCGTCCCCTTGGATAAGCCTGACAAATTGTTTGCTGGTATTGGTATACACAACACCCACGCATAAAAGTATACGCACTTATTTGTGGATTTGCAAGATAGTGCGAACATTGAAGGAATACCGGCCCCCTGGAATTCGGGAGCCGGATTTTGCCGCCCGCGCTAGCGCAGAGTGCGAGCCAAGTTCCTTAAAGCGTGAACCTGGGATCTGCTGGGAGCCGCCCTCATTGAGCGTTCGCCAGTTCCTTCGCCGAGTGACATGGCGGGGGTGCAATGGCAACTGGGTCTGCCGCAGCCTTGGCCGCCTTCGCAGAAGTCATCGCAGTCGCTGAAATACTGGCAATCCCCATCGTCGCAACCGCACCACCAACCGCCTTCCCACTCACCCCAGTACCACCTCAAGTGCCCGGGGTTGGCAAGGGTTGTGAAAATGGTATGCCGACTCTCCATTGTTTCCGACCCGGTAAACGCGATCCTCTGATGGACGGCGTTCCAGCCTTGGCTAAGCGTGATGTTGAACGCATTGCCAGTATCAGTCCAATAGGAGCCACCGCCGTGGGATCCGCCGAAATTCCAGCTAGGGCTGTAAATGGTAACGGGGCGATCGACGAATATATACATGACCTCTTCAAGAAAGGCGGTTAACGTTGAGTCCTGCCAGTTGAATGACTCAATGTACATTCTTGAAATACCGCCCGTAGGGTCATTAGACCAAGCATCCAATATCAGACCCCTTACGGTGGGATCACTGAACGTGGTGCTTTCGGGTAAAAACCATGTATCGTCTGCTATGTTCCACAGACTGGAAGAGGAAGGCGCGGGAACGCTGTAGGACAAGTGCCCATTGGTAATCGCCCCGCTTCCCGTTCCCGTGAGCTGGACGCTGCCGGTAAAGCGGGAACTCTGCCCTGTCATAAAGTCCAGTTCCCACACTTCGCCGGTAAGGATCAGGGGCTCGCCCGGGCCGGGGAGGGGGAGATCGGGAGGAAGCGGACTGGTGGGGCCTTCGTCCAGTACCCACCTTAAATGGGCGGGATCCCCCCGGGATATGGTCATCGTTATTCCCCCGTCTGTTTCCACCATCCTCGAAAGCAAAGGGTTCCAGCCAGACGTTAAAGTTATGTTAAAAGACGTTGTTGTCATCTCCCAGTCGCAGAAACATTCGCCGTCCCATTCCACGCAGCCGCAATACGAACAATCGCATACCATAGAGGACACTGTGCCGGTTCCCGAAATGGTTACTTGCTGCTCGACGAATAGGTAGAGAACCTGTTCCCACGAGTCGTCACCCTCATTAAATCTGTAAAGCCAGCGATTGCCGGGCACGGTAAGCCCTTCCAGTATTGCGCCTCTTGCCGTGGGCGGGTTAATCGTGAAGTTGTTGAACATTTCATTCATGCCAAAGTAGGCGAACATTTCCGACAGGCTCTGCCTATAGCCAGCGGCAGGTGCCCCGAGGGTGAAATTCAACTGCCCGCTAGTAACCGCCCCGCTGCCTCCAATCTCGGAAGTAATGCCAGGGATGTTGCCGGTGAATTGTGTAAGGCCGTCATTGCCCCATTCCCACACCTGCCCGGTAAGGTTCAAAGTCTGGCCAATCCCGCCGGGGGGAGGGGCTGCCACGGTAAAGGATACCTCGTTGCTTCTTGGGCTGGGGTTGTGCGTTGCCGGATTGCCGACGGCGATCACCGTTATCTGGTGGGTGCCGGCCGCAAGGGCGGGGTTGGCGGTCGTCAAGTCAAAGCTTGTTCCGTCGGTCTGGCCTATGACGGCGTTCCCCGCATAGATGTTGTATCCAGTTGCGCCAGAAACCGGCGACCAGCTTACCACCGATCCCGCAAGCGAGATTACCGGCGCAGCCAACTGCGTCGCGTCTGGGTTGGTGACAGTGAACGATACGGCAAGGCTAGCCGGCGTCATGCCCCCTGCTGCGCGGGTAATCGTTATGATGGCCGAATAACTGCCAAAGCCTAGCCCGGCGTTGGGCTCCACCGTGAACTGCTGGCTGCCGCCTACCGCGATGTTTGGTATCGTGGTGCCCGACAACGTAAAGCCGGCGCCAGATATTGCCAAGTTCAGAAGGTCGGTCGCCTCGTTGCCGGTGTTTGTCACCGTTACCGTAAACGGGTTCACGTTGCCCGCGCCTGCGCCGACGGTATAGCCCGCGTGCGCGGGCGGGAAAATATGCCCGGTTGCGTTAAGGCTAATGGCGAATTGAGGCGTGGTTGTCCCTCCGTTCCCAGCAGGGTTGTCGCAGCCGGCAAATGCCAAGGCTAAGACCAGTCCCAATGCCGCCGGGATAGGCGACATTCTCCAAAGTTTTCTGTGCGTCATCTTGTAACCCCTCCTTCAGGGTTGATATGATTTGCAAAGCCTTCGAGTTCAAAACGCGTCCGAACAACGTTCGGAGTCCTGCTAGACTGGTTTTGATCCTCGAAGGCTTTGTCGTTGTTGTCCGTGAATGTCTGTCTGCGAAAGGCGTGCGGTTTTCCCTGCACAAGAGGTTTGGCGTATGAACCCACGCGTCTTACGAATGAAAGCAAAACTATTTCGAATGAATGGGGGGGG
>Ga0209755_10004001_pt1 | contig 17837 bp, 21 predicted proteins | sample TergutCo191P1_FD_187301 | JGI IMG/M metagenome (GOLD analysis project Ga0209755, IMG submission 187301) | Cornitermes sp. P1 segment gut microbial communities from Petit-Saut dam, French Guiana - Co191P1 (SPAdes) (version 2) | ecosystem: Host-associated > Arthropoda: Insects > Digestive system...
CCATTAGGGAGCCCCTGGGGGGCTAGGGGGCAGGCGGGGGGGTAGCAGCAGGGGTAGTGGGGAGGGAGGTAACGCGACCCCCTCTCAACTCCACTCTTTTTTTTCCGTTGTCCCAATACCAGTTTTCTATTTTCAACTCTCCCTCGAAGCGGATGGTTTTGTTTTCTGGATAACCGAGAGCCATTTCGAGGGCGAGGGCGGAGATGCCGAGGGAGGCCTCTTTGGTACGGATGGCGGATTGCTCCTCTGCGGAGAATTCGGTTATTTGGCCGAGCGGGTGGATGGGCGACAAATAGCGGGCGAGCTCCGCCTCGAATTCGTCGGCATTTTTGAAAGTACTCCGGAGGACGAGGACGAGTGGTTTTGTGCAGGAGGGTGTTGCCACATAAACCCAAGGGCGCGAGCGAGGGGAATAGAGTGTCCGTTGGCGCACGGCCCAGGTGGTGGGGAATTCCACATTGAGGATGCGTACAGGTGTACCCGCGGGCAGCAGGGTTTCCACGTCTCCCGGGGAGACAGGCGTACCGTCCGTATGCTCCAACAAGTGCAACCAGGAGGGGTAGACAGGCGAGAGGAGGAGGAGGGTTTTGTCGCCGAAGAAGGGGGTGACGAAATAGGAGATGCGCAGGAAGCGGGGTTGGTTTTGGAAGCTACGGGAGAGCCTTCCCTGCTCAGCAATGTCAATGGAGATGGGGGGGGCATTTGCGCAGGCGCACAAGAGCCCCAGGGGAAGCAGGAGGCCGAGGAGGGTTTTTTTCACGGTTTTTGTGCGCCTGCGCAGCCCGAGTTTGAGGAAGCGGCGGGGCATGTAGCGCAAGGCGAAGGAGGTGCAGGGGAGGGGGAGGTTTCGTTTTTGGTTTCCTGGGTTTTGGAGGGGGAGGCATAGAGCTCCGAATACCAGCCTCCGCCCTTGAGGTGGAAAGCGGACATGCTGATGCGCTTTTTCAAGGTATTTGGGGCGCTACAGTTTTCACAGGTGGGGGGTATAGGCGCGTCCACTTTTTGAAGGAGGCTCAAATGGGCGCCGCAATTTTCACAGAGGTATTCATAGATGGGCATAGGTTTTATACACTCAAGGAGGAGAAGAAGGCTCAAAGAGTTTGAGAGGGAGGGCAACCCGGAGCAGCAGGTTTTTGTCCAAGCGGTATTTTTTTGCCAAGGCCTCGAGCTGGCTTTCTGGGGTTTCAAATTCAGGGGGCAACTCGTCGAGCAAGGATTTGAGTTTGAGGGAGAATTGTCGTTGGAGGGCGGACTTAATGCCGAGATCGCGCACATAACCTGGTTGTGCCAAGACACGCAGTTGTTGGCCCACGTTTTGGGAGTCCAGTATTTGGGAGGCATAATGTTTTCGAAGTTTTGCGAAGTCCTCTTGAAGGCCGAGTTTTGCAATGCGTTTTTTCAGTGTGTCGGGGGAGGTATTGCAGAGTTTGGAGAGTTTGTCCAAAGAGCAGCGGTGTTGGAGCAAGCCTTTGTGCAAGACACGGCGCTCCTGCTCTTCAAAGGCCAGCAACAAGTCATGGTAACCCAGAATGGAGCTGACTTCTTGCCAGGTTAATTTTTCACCATCTCCTCGGAATTGCTCGGAGAGTTTAGCAAGCAAGTGCTCTTGGGAGGAAGAAGCCCGAAGGAGAGGAAGGAGTCTTTCTTTGGCCTTAGGTTGGAGGAGGACGCGCAAATTTTCTTTGCTTGGGCTGACTTGTACAAAGCGCCCCCGGGGTTTGGGAGGGGGTGTGGTTTTGGCTTTGCCCAAGGACCAGATTTTTGGCGCTCTATCCATCTTCCTGCTCGGTATAAGTCGTTTTTAAAAGCTGTCAATGCCCCATTCCCCTCCTCTGTTTGCCTTTTCCCAAGGGCATAAAAACGCAGCATTGTTTGCCGAAAGGGGATATAAGCGGCGGAGAGCTTTTTGGGTTTCTCGTTATATTCAACTAAAGTGTGTTGTTATGCTCAAAGTATCTCCAGGTGGACTGAGGTTACTAACGCAAGCGACTTATTTGCTGTTGGCGGTTTCTGCTGTGTTTGTCCTTTGGGTACAAAGGAACCCTGGGGGGTTTCCGGCCAGTTGGGAGCGTGCAGCGCCTTGGTTGTTTTTGTCTTTTGCCATTCTTCTTTCAGCGCAAAGCATACTCAAGGTGGTGTTGGGGCAAAGCTCCCTTGTGCGCTCGTTGATGCACATAGGCATTGCTGCTGCATTTTTGATGGTTTTGTTTCTTGGCGTGCCCAAAATAAACAGGTTTGGCAACGCGCTGGCGACTGCAACCACGCATGAAATGGAGCGCCTATTGGTTGATCCAGATGAGCGTATTCGGGTTTTGGCTGCGGAGTTGGTGCGCTACCGTCCAGAAGGGTTGGAGTTGGCGCCCGTCCTGGTGAAGGCCCTGGAGGATGCTTCTTTTCGTGTGAGGGAGACAGCCCACGCTTCTTTGGTCCGCCTCAATGGTGATGTGGATTTGGGGGATTCAGAGTCTCCAGATGGAATAAGTGCATGGAAGCGGCGATTTCAATAAAGACGGTTGCGCAGTTGGAGAAGTTGAATGCCCATTTGCTTGCTTGTGGGCTCAAACGTACACGCCAGCGCGATCTCATTGCGACCGTATTTTTTCAAGAAGAGGGCCACATTTCCATAGAAGAGCTTTGTGCCAAAGTACGCCGGATGGATGCGCGCATATCCGTCGCAACTGTTTACCGGACGATGCGTTTGCTTGCCGAGAGTGGTTTGGTGCACCCACATCATTTTACAGGCGGGCACACGCGCTATGAAGTAGCAGGTGAACACCATGATCACCTCATTTGCACACGGTGTGGCTCCATTGTTGAGTTTGAAGACAAGCAAATTGAAACTTTGCAAGCAGCTGTTGCCAGGCGGCATGATTTTTTTATTCTTTCGCACAAGATGGAGATTTATGGGTTATGCAAGGACTGTCGCGCTCTGGACAATTTTGGGGAGTCTGCTGGGTTGCGCACACAACTACCCACGGAGTCCTGAGCGTATTCGTTCCTTGGCAAGGGAATTCAGGCCGGCTTGGGTGGGGGGGGAGCCTGTCACTTTAGGGGATTGGGAAGGCAAGGTTGTATTGGTCAGCTTTTTTGCGACGTGGTGTTTTCCATGTATTTTGGAAATTCCTGTCCTCCAGAAGCTTTATGAGAGTTATGCAGAGGAGGGTTTGGTGGTGGTTTTGGCGGGGATGGATTTGGAGGGGGAGAAGACGCTGAGGATTTATTCTGAGGTATCAGGGTTGGCATTTCCTGTTGGAGTGGTGAGTGAGCGGTTGAGGGAGGGGGGGACATGGGTGGGGGCGATACAGGAGTTACCGACGCATGTACTCATCAGCCGCCGTGGAGAGGTTTTGTTTAAAAAGGCGGGCACATTTTCTCCTGAAGTTTTGGGCGACTTTAAAAAGTGGTTTCGCTAGAGCGGGAAGGGGCGCATTTGGCTTTATTTTCAGTTAGGATGGGTTTGCATGCGAAGCGTGAAGAATGTGTTGGAGAGTTTAAGTCTTCTTTTGGAGCAACATTTCAAGTTGTTTCAGCGGGAGCTTTCTGGCGAATTGCGCACGCTGCTAAAAAGTCTTTTTATACTTTTGTTGTGTTTGCTGCCGTTGTTATTCGGCTATATATTCCTGAATATAAGTTTGGTTTTTTGTTTTGAGTTAGCGATGCCGTTTTGGGCAGCGTTGTTGCTTGCGGGGGTGTTGAATTTTTTGTTGGGGGGGTGGGGTATTTGGCTGGCAGGGCGGCGTCTAAGCGGTTTGGAGTTTTTTCCGGAGAGTTTGAAGGAGTTGTTTTTAACGCGCCGGGTTGTTTTTCAAGGTTCCAAGTTGTCGGTGGAGCCAGGGGAAGGAGAATTTGTCAGTGAAGGAGCAGCCTCGAGAGCCGACGACGCAGGAAATTAAGCAAGGCCTGGAGCAGGCCAGGGCGCGCGTACTAAGGGACATTCGTGTTTTGGAGCAGGAGATTTATTCTATTACGGCCCTAAAGACGCGGATTTGGCAAGAGGTGAGGCCTTGGTTTTGGCTAACGGGGGCCTTTGGGGTGGGGTTTATTTTAGGGGTATTGTCGAGCAAGGGGAGGAAGAGATAGGTTTTGAGGTACAGAGGAGAGAGAGCATGCAAGTGCCGTCAGAAGAAACGAAGGAGTTTGAAGAGAGGCTTGAGCGCGTGAAGCAGAATTTGGATGAGCTCAATGAGAGAATAAAAGCGAGGGTGAAGCAGAACCCAATAGTCTGCCTCACAGGGGCTTTGTTGGTGGGTTTTGTTATTGGGAAGTTGGTTTCGCGCTAATGGAACCGAGAGGAGATGAGAGAGCTGGTTATACTGAGGCACTCAGCGAGAATATACGAAAGCGTCCCTATACCTCGTTGGCATTGGCATTGGGCACAGGTTATGTCCTGGGTGGTGGGCTGACGAGCCGCACGACGGTGAGGGTTTTGAGTTTGGGCTTAAAGCTGGCGATGATTCCTTTCGTGCAAGACAAATTGTTGAATGCAGCCGATGTTGTTTTGAGAGAAGCCCTGAAGAGACAAGAAGGAGGCGTCAGCTGACGCTTCAAGTTTGGGAGGCAGTTATGAGTTGGAAAGAGAAGTTGCAGTCCGTGGATGCAGATGATTTGTTGGAGAGGATAGGCCTGGAAGTACGCCGCAGCACCTCGGAGAAGATGTTGCCGGGCCTTGTATTGTTTGGAGCAGGCCTCATTGTGGGTGCGGGTTTGGTTGCGTTGTTGACGCCGCGCTCAGGGCCTGAGTTGCGCAGCAGGTTAAGGAACCGGCTGAGCCGAGAGAGCTGTTGTGAGCATAGCGATCTCGAGATGGCCCAGCATACGAATGGGTGAGACAGACGCGGGTGGGTGTTGCCTGCGGCCCAAAGTGTTTGCGGTTATTTCTCTAACTTGCAAGGTGGCTTGTCCTCGTGAGAGCTCGTTTCCTCCGGAAGTTGGTGGTGGCTTTCCTTTGGGCATTGGGGATAAGCGGCCTTGCGAGTTTGCTGTTATATACCCGCGCAGGCCCCAGTCCCGAGGGGGGGGTGGCCTGGGTACAATTTCGTTTGGCCCAAGGGCTGGAGCGTTTGGAGCTTCGTTTTTTTGATTTTTTCTCTGTGGCAGCCAGCCGTCAGGCGCAGCGTACGCCGTTGGTGGTGCTTTCGGGCATAGACGAGCAGACGTTGGTGAATGCGCGCGAGGGTGGAAAGCCCATGTTGACGGTGCAGCCCTGGCCCAGAGAATACTACGGGAAAGTGGCCTTACAGGCTTTGCAGGAAGGGGCCTCTCAGGTTTGGGTTGAGCCTTTGCTTTCGAACGCCTCCATCCGCAACACTCCCCTACATGAAGGGGCTGTGGATGACGATGGTTTTTTTGCCCAAAGCCTGCGCAGTGCGGAAGGCTTTCTTTTGAGTTTTGGGGGCTCCACGGCCTTTCCGGTTTTGCCTGAAAAACCTTTGCGGCCTTTTTTGAGTTATGCAGGGACTTTTGGAAACCTAGAGGAGAGCGAGGAGAGGGTAGGGAATTTGCTGAGGCAAAATGTGGGGGTTTTTTTGTTTCCGAAAGAGGGGGGGTGGGAGTTGTGGGCGGGTTGCGAAAGCCCCGAGCAGGCGGCGGGCGTACTCCAAAAGCTTGGGCTTAAACTGGAGAAGACGCGCCGTTTGGAAGCAGAAGACACCGCCTTTGAGAAAGATGCGCACTGGTTGTTTTTGCGTTTGGCCGCCGTACACGTGGAGGGGCTGGATGTTGGCCGACTCAAAGAGTTTCGCCGTTTGGACATTCCGCTAACGTCTTTTCTGCTTCGAGGGGTGCGGTTTGGATTTCAAGGGTTTGAGGTGGACAGGGCGCAAGCTGTGCGCTCCGTCCAGCATTTGGTGAGGTACAGGGATGCGGAGGGGGAAACCTGGGTATTGCCTTCTGCGGCACTGGTTTTAGCGATGCGTTATTTGGGGACGGGGACGTTGAAATACCAGGAGGGGAGGCTTTGGTTGGACGGGCATTCTTTTCCGATGGATGCGTCAGGTGAAAGCCATGTGCATTGGGATGCTGAGCGGATTTCTCACCCGGAGAGGGGGACTGTCAAACGCTACATTCCCGCTTGGAGTATTTTGGCCAATGCCGAAGCCGGCGCGCAAAGCCTACACCCCTATGACAATGAGCTTTCCTCCAAAATTTTTTTCCTTTCAGAAATAACGCAGAAAAATTTTGTAGAAACACCCGTTGGGGAGGCGGGGGTTGCTGCCATAACAGCCCAAGCTTTGTCCAACATTGTCCGCCAAGAAGGAATAACGCGCAACCCCCTCCACTCTGACATTGGATTGACTTTTGCTTTTGGAATTGCAGGAAGCTTGTTGGCTGTCGCCTACTCACATTGGATTCGCAACCCTCGTGGGTGGCTTAGCCTCGGTGTTTGCCTGGCTGCACTTGGTTTGGAATATTGGACAGCGAGGACGGCGTTTCTTCAGCAACAGTTATGGTTGGCTGTTGCGACGCCAGGTTTGGTGTTTCTCTCAAGCTATTGGTCAACCTTGGGTTATGCAGTACGCCTGGAACAAAGCATTCGCGAGTTTGTTTTGCGGGCTTTGGGCTCCCGGAGTTTGGGCCGAAGACGCTCCAAACGCCACCAGCAGGTTGAGCACAGCTCCGTTTTTTTAAGCCCAGAGAAAAAATTTATTGCCGGGCTTTGCTCCAATATTGAGGGCTTTACTGGCTTGGTTAACAAAGTGCCCTCGGCGGTACTCATGAAAGTAATGCAGGAATATTTGACGGACATGACGCAGGTTGTTTTGGATACGGATGGGCAGCCCGACAAATACCTCGGTGAAGGCATGGTAGCTTTTTGGGGTGCGCCCATTCATGTGGAAGAGCCCGTCCTCTCCGCTTGTGAAGCCGCATGTAAGATGTTGGAAATTTTTGAGAAGAAGCGGGTTGGGTTTGAGAAGCAATGTGGTACGCCATTGGTTTTTCGCGCGGGGATAGATGTGGGGGAGGCCTTGGTGGGCAATATGGGGACAGCCCACCGCCAAACCTATACCGTCATTGGGGAACCCATTGCGACGGCTGCAAAATTGGAGTCCCTCGCCTTTGAATATGGGGCCCATGTCCTCTGCACAGAGTTGGTTGCCTACCGTGCGCAGGGGAAGTTTCAATTTAGAGAACTTGACCGCATTCGATGGCCTCGCAGAGATGAGCCTTGTGCCATATTCGAATTGCTGGGAAGTGCCTCAGCGGAAAAACAAGAATGGTTGGGCCGTTATAAAGCGGCCCTGGGTTTTTATTATGGCCGACAGTTTGACTTGGCCAAGGAGCTTTTTGAAAAACTCAGCGAAGAGACGAAAGACAAAGTGTGCACACTCTATGTCCAACGAGCCATACACCACATGCTCCACCCCCCTCCTGAAGAGTGGGATGGTGTTTTTGAAAGCTCCTAAGACAAGCGGATTTTTCATTCTTTTTCAATTGTTTTGTTTTTTTCAGCTGCTGCGTCAACCAAGCCTTCACCTATAATATAGGCAATCACCATAGATGCCGCCGTAACCATCCCCGTTATTTGGTTTATTGTCATATCCGGCACATTAAAAACCAGCAAAACAGATGTTATAAAACCTGTTACTGCCAGCCAAAATTTCCTGCTTGTGAGTTTTGTAGCCCAGTCAATCTTCATTGTTTGTTCTCCCGATGACAGCAAAAAATTAAGTTGTTTCAAAACGTTAATGCATTGCTCCATTCACTTGAGGACATGAGCAAAACCTCTCTCATACATACGAGGAGAGGCATGAGTTTGAGGCGCTCAGCGCTTATGTTTGTTTCAAAAACGAGCAGTCCCGCGTGAGTGAGGAGGACTATGGTGTTGTCGCATAGATGTCAACCCAGTCTTCGCGTGTGCATAGTTTAGGTGGTATTTGTTTCAAACTTCCCTATATGGGAGGGGGTTGTGGTGGATGGCCTTTGCGAACGCAGCCCGAGCCTTTTGGGGCCCGACAGCGACGACTCGGAGGTTTTCTTTGCAGAAAAGCTGCCTGGCCAAGGCGACAAGCTCCCTGGTTTTAATTTTGCGAATGCGCTCGAAACGGGCTTCAAAGCTTTCTGGGCAGAAGAAGAGCTCCGTTGCAGCCAGTCGACTTAACAACTCGCCTGGGCAGTCTTTTGCAAACTCGAGTTGCATTTGTTTTCTACGTTTGGCGCGGCGCAACTCTTCAACAGCGAGGTTGGAGTGCGTGAGTTTGGAGACTGTTTTGAGGATACAGTCCACAACCTGGGGGGCGCGGGTGGGGGTGGAGGCGCTGTCAATATTAAAAATACCCACGTCCGAGAAGCCTTCGAGCAGGGTTTCAACGGAATAAGCCAGTCCGCGTTTTTCGACGACTTCAAAAGGGAGCCAGGAGGAGAGTCCGTCGTCCAGAATACGTTGAAGGAGGTGGAGGTGGAGGTGGTGCGGATGGTTTTCCGGGACGGTTAAGAAGCTTAGGCGGAACAGGAGTTGGGACTCGTCTCTGGGTATATAGAGCAGTTGAGGCCCGGTGGAGAGGGGTGGTGTGGGGGGGGCTTCCCAGACGCGCTCTCCTTTGGGGAGGTAGGAGAAGGCTTTTGCCGCGGCGCGAGCCACTTTATGGGGAGGCAGGGGTGAAGCGACGCCCAGCACCATATTAGAAGCGACATAATGTCGCTGGTAATGGGAGAGGAGTTGTTTTCTCGAGATATGGGCAAGGCTTTGGGGTGTACCTGCAATTTTAAAGGCGAGAGGGTGTTTGTTGAAGAGTTGCATTTTGGACAAGTTGTCCAAGTCAATGTCCTCGCCTTTGTCGTCGACTTCGTCCAACATTTCCTCGAGGACGATGCGTTTTTCGACAGCGAGTTTATGGAGTTTGGGGGGGGAGAGCATATTACCGAGGATGCGCAGGGTAGTCGCAAGGCCTGTGGGGTGGCAGGCCGTATAATAATAGCTGAAGTCCCTCATAGTAACCGCATTGAGGCTCCCCCCCACCCACTCAATAGCGAGGTTGATTTTGCGGGTATTGGGGGAGCGGCGACTTCCTCTGAAGAAGAGGTGCTCCAGGAGGTGGCTTATGCCGTTGGTTTGAGGTGTTTCATGTCGGGAGCCGACGCGCACATAGAGGGAGGCGAGGGCGGACTGCAGGTGTGGCATTTGGAGGGAGACCAGAGTCAACCCATTGGGGAGGAGGGTTTTACATTTACGCACGAGGCAGCTTTAGCACAAACTCTGTACCTTCAGGCCCCGTCTTTGTCACCGCCAAGCTTCCGCCTTGCATACTCAAGAGTTGCACCGAGAGTGCGAGGCCGAGGCCTGAGCCACCCTCTTTGGTAGTAAAGAAGGGTTTAAAAATTTCGCTCAAAACATTGGGCTCCATGCCTTTGCCGGAGTCTGCGAAGCAGATAAGGACAAAAGCGTCCTCTTGTCGTGTGGATATTTGCAACAAGCCTCCTTCGCACATTGCCTCTTTGGCATTTTTCAAGAGGTTAAGGACGACCTGGCGGATTTGGGCCTCGTCTATTTTGCAGAAGAGGGGCAGGGGGAAGAGGGCGGTTTCTATGCGTATATTTGCGTTTTTAAATTCTTCTTCATGGAAGTGGAGGATGGATTGAGTCAATGCATTCATGTCCTCCAGCTGTAGGGAGGGGGGTGGGAGTCTTGCGAGTTTCAAATATTCTTCTGTAATGTCCGCGACGCGGTCCACCTCACGGACGATGGCAGAAATCAGCTCTTTGGTTTCTGTTTGTTGTTGTGGGGTAGAGAAGGGTGTTTGGCTGAGCTGTTCTAGGAGGAGCTCGGCGTTGAGGCCGATGGAGGAGAGGGGGTTACGCACTTCATGAGCCAGCTGAGCGGAGATGCGGCCGGCGGCAGCCAGTTGTTTGGCCTGAAGGAGTTGGGACTGTTGGTTTTCGAGGAGGGACTGGCGCTCTTTGAGGGCGAGGACCATGGCATCAAACTCACGGGCGAGCAAAGCGATATCATCGTCTCCTTTGAGGCCCAGGAAGGCGGAGGAGTCTCCTTCGCGAATAGCTACAATTCCCTTATGCAAAGTACGGATGGGGCGCAAGTGGCGAATAGAGACGATGGTAGCCAGGAGGCCGATGAGGACGGAGAGGAGGGAGAGGGCGACGATGAGGATGCCGTTTTTTTGTTCTCTGTCTTGGGCTTTGGAGAGGCGGAAGAGGATATGGTTGGAGAGGGTATTTTGCAGGGACTGGAAATAATTTTGAAGGGCAACCTCTTGTTTTTGCAGTTGGTTAAAGGACTCTTCGAGGTTAAATTCCTCACGAGCCTTTGCAATTTCCGCGAGTATATTTTTGGTATCAGCCTCATAAGCGGCATAACGTTTGCTGGCCTCTTCAAAGCGGTTTGCGAAGTTTTCGAGGGCCATTTTTTCGGAGTGAGGAGCAAGGGCGAGGGCTGTTTGGGCTCGATTTTTGGCCTCATTGAGTTTGGTAAGGATGGTGCTTGGGAAATACATGAGGGCGAGGCGAGCCAGTTGTTGTTGGAGGGGCAAGTCTCTTTCTTCTGCCAGGAGGGCGGTTTCTTTCTCATAGGCGTTGTGGAGGGTTTGGACGTCGGCAGTTATTTTGGCCAATTGCAGATAGCCGTTGCCCAGCAGTTGGACTTCTATTTGGTTTTGTCGAATTGTGAGGATGCTGACGAGGGAAACTGTGCTAGAAGCGAGGAGGACTGCGGAGAAGCCGATTAATATTCGTGTGGCGAGAGAAATACGCATGAGGAGCAAAAGTCTAAAGAGAGCTTTTTGAAACCATTTCCGCTTTGTTTATTCTACGAGAAAGCATTTTCTTATGGGGAGTTTTGTTTAGGGGGGCACATATGAGGAGCCATTTTTTTGTAGGGGTTTTAATGGGGGTACTGTGGGGGTGTGCGGCATGGGCGCAGCCGCGCCTAGCGGTATTTCTCATAGAAGAGGAGCCGTTGATACAGGAGACAACGGGGAAGGTGAAGGCGGAGCTATGGGAGGCGTTGTCGAGCGCCAAGCCGAGTGAAGTGGCGTTGTTGCCCATGCCGCGGCTTGTCAGGCCTTCCGAGTTATTGACATTGCCTTTGTTGGGTGTTGCCTTCAATGAAGCCCACAAAGCCATGAAGGAGAAGCGTTTTTCCGAGGCGCGTATTTCATTTAAAAAGGCGATTGAGCTTGCGTTGGAGAGGCCGGAGCGGGCCCAGTTTGGGCAAGTTTTTGATGCCTATGTGGGGTGGGCTGTTGCGAGTGTAGAGGATGGGGATGAGGAGGAGGCCAGACTTCTTTTGCGGGTATTGGCGAGGCTTGCCCCCAATTATGTCCTCCCGAGGAACCTCCCCCCTGTGTTTAAGCGGGAATTTGAGCGTGCCAAACTTTTCATAAACAAACAACCCAAGGGCTCCATTTCCATTGAGTCCATGGCGGGTGCAGTGGTTTTTCTCAATGGCCAACCGGTGGGTATTGCCCCGGTGGTTGTAGCGAATTTGCCATATGGGACCCACTATGTTTCGGTAGAGGGCCAGCATTTTGACATGCGTTTTGGGCGTGCGGTTGAGCTAAACTCCGCACGGGCGCAAGTACGAGGCATTCCGAAAAAAATGGTGCTTCGTTTGCCTGCCGGCTCTGCTGTAGACCCTTCCCTGACGCCGTTTTTAGACGCAGCGGCATTGGAGCGTTTGGAGGTTTTGGCCAAGGACTTAGGCGCCGAATTTATTTGGGTGGGTTTTGTCAAAGAGGTGGAGCCGGGCCATTTCAATTTGTCGATGGCGCTTTTCCATGCGAAGAGGAAATGTTTTTTGTTTTTGGCGCCCATTGGGTTTTCCAAGAGTCTCATTGGAAAGGCTGTTTTGGGCAAAAGGGTTTCGAATGCTCTGTTGCAACGCATTCAGGCAGCAGACAAGGAACCGGCAGCCAAATTGCCTTTGGACTGGCGCGCTGTTGACGCTACAGAGCCTGCCTCTTTCTAGGGGGTGTTTTTCGGCTGGGGGGATTCCATTTCATCGGTGGTGTCAGCGAAGTCCATATCCGCTAAGTCAGTGGTATTTGTTGGGGTTTCCAAGGAAAAGTCCTCGGAGGGGAGCTCAGCGATGGAGGCTTGCAAGCCGCAGCGGTTTTCAAGCTCCCTCATGGCGCGAAGGACCAAATCCTTCTCCAGCAAAGTCCGGTTGAGACGTTTTTCAAGTGCTCGAAACTTGTCTTTTTGCAGGGTGCCGGCAGAGCGAATGTTTTTGAGTTGACGTTGTCCCAGCTCCAAGCGGATTTTGAGGTTTTTAAGCTCCTTCTCCATTTCCTGACTGCGGTTGTGCTCTGCTGCAACCAAGCGCTCAGCATGTTCGATTTTTTCTTTTTCTATGGGGCTCAGCTCCCTAATTATTTTAGAAGGTTTGGCCGGTTTTACAGGGGGTACCTGGGGAGGAGGAGGCAGAGGAGAGGGGGGAGGCAAGCTGGAGGTTTTCTGAGTTTCCAACTCGAGTTTGAGTTTATTGAGCTCCGTTGAGAGATCTGCCGAGTGGAGGCGCAGGTTTTCCACCTCCAGGAGGGCCTGGCGCTCGAGATGTTTTTGGGTTTTCAACTCTACTTCCAGCTGTTTGTTTTTTTCCCGAGCCTCGAAGAGTTTTTGTTTATTTTGGCGCAACTCCTCTTTGGTTTTTTGAAACTCTCCTTTGGTTTTTTGAAGCTCCGCCGTTTTGGTACTCAGCGTTTCCACCTCAGAGGGCCCGTTGTTTTTTGCCGCAGGGTTTTCCATATGGGCAGGGGAGGGGGCCGGTTTGGAAGTGGCGAGTGGCGGGGGAGTGCGTTTGAAAATAAGCAGGTAGAGGCAAAAAACCAAGACTGAAGAGACAATAATGAGAGCAATTTCCATGAAACAGCCCCTTGTTGGATAGAAACGAAATGGATGTTGCCCCGACGCTTCAGCGCAAGCAGCCATGAAACAACCTATTGGGTGTGACAAGCAGCCTTATGCCAGAAGGGGAGGCGAGTGCAGCAGAAATTTGGAGAAAACCGACAAGGCGTGGTGGAAGCTTATGAAGTTGAGGAAAGGAAGTTTAGTTGCTAGACGAAGCAAGTTATGTCCGAAGAAACCACCGCCCGCCGCAAAGACGACCATTTGGAGATTTGCGCGACTCAAGAAGTAGAGCCGCCGGCCAACAAGACACTCTTTGGCTGTGTGCACCTAATACACTGTGCGATGCCGGAAATGGCCCTAGAAGAAGCCGATTTGTCCTGCCAATGGTTTGGGAAGAGGCTGAAAGCTCCGCTGTTAATTGCGGGGATGACAGGGGGGACAGAGAGGGCCTTGACCGTCAACCGGGCATTGGCGAGGGTTGCCCAGGAACATGGGATTGCTTTGGGGCTGGGCAGTCAGCGGGCCATGGGGGAGCGCGAGGCATTGGCAGCAACGTTTGCGGTGAGGGACGTTGCGCCCACGGCCTTGGTTATAGGGAACATAGGGCTTCGCCAGGCTGCCGAGTTGGGCATAGACAAGGTACGCCGTTTGGCAGACGCCATTGGAGCGGATGCTTTGGCATTGCACCTAAACCCCGCGCAGGAATTGGCGCAACCCGAGGGGGACAGGGATTTTCGCGGTGGCTACAAGGTGGTTGAAATGTTGATAGAAGCATTTGGGGAGCGCCTTGTGGTGAAGGAGACGGGGTGTGGGATTTCGCCGAAGGTAGCCAAGCGTTTGGTTTCTCTGGGCATAGAAAGCATAGATGTTTCAGGACTGGGAGGGACTTCCTGGATTCGCGTAGAGCAGTTGCGCAACGAAGTAGGGGAGGGGTTGGTGCCCGAGTTTGCCGGTTGGGGGATTCCAACGGCGGCGGCGATTGCCTCCGTACGCGACGCACTGGGCCCCATGGCGAATTTAGTTGCCTCCGGAGGCATACGCAGTGGCCTGGAGGTGGCCAAAGCTTTGGCATTGGGGGCCGACATAGTGGGGATGGCTTTGCCGTTTTTTAGGGCGGTGAATGCAGGAGGGGAGGCGTCAGCGGTGGTGTTGCTAAGGCGGCTGATACACACGCTAAAACAGACGATGTTGTTGTGTGGGGCCCGGGACATTGAAGAACTCCGACGCAAGCCCAAGGTGGTGGGGGAGGAGTTGCGCACCTGGTTGGAACATTTGAAAGAATAGGGAGGCGAAGAATTTCCAATGGACGGCAAGAGTGAGTTGAATTCTCGTTTGAGTGGCTTCCACAAGCACTCCATTCCCCAGCGCCTGGCCCAAATACACACACTGTTGGGGTTGGACGAAACGGCGCTTTGCGCCTTGCGGCCTGAAGAGAGCCTCAGCCTTGAGACAGCGGGGCAGATGATAGAAAACGCCATAGGGGTTTTCTCCTTGCCGTTGGGAATGGCCACCAACTTTAAGGTGAACCAACGTGACTACCTCATACCCATGGCCATAGAGGAGCCCTCGGTGCTTGCGGCTGTTTCCTTTGCCGCCAAAACCATACGCGAAGCAGGTGGTTTTGAGGCGGAGACAGACGGCTCCTGGATGATAGGGCAAATACAGCTGACGCAGTTTGGCGCCCCTGACAAGGCCGGCAAGACATTGTTGGCCAACAAGGAGGCCATATTGGAACTTGCCAACAGCGTACACCCCAACATGTTGAAGCGCGGCGGGGGCGCCAAGGACATGGAAATACGTCTCCTGCCGGCGCCGGAAGGCCCCAAGGGGGAGCCCCTGCTGATAATACATTTGACAATAGACGCGCAGGAGGCGATGGGGGCCAACTTGGTGAACACCATGGCGGAGGCGGTGGCCCCACTCATTGAGGAATTGACAGGGGGGAAGGTGTTTTTGCGCATACTCTCCAACCTGGCGGACAGGCGTTTGGCCAGGGCGAAGTGCCGCATTCCGGTGTCCTCATTGGCCACGGCAGAAAGCACAGGGGAGGGGGTAGCCCAGGGGGTGGTGCAAGCCAGCCGCTTTGCCATGGCCGACCCCTACCGCGCCGCCACCCACAACAAAGGCATTATGAATGGCATTGACGCCATGGCCATTGCCGCGGGGCAGGACTTTCGCGCCATTGAAGCGGGGGCGCATGCTTTTGCATGCAGGGATGGCCAATATAGGCCGCTTTCCACATGGGTATTGGAGGGCAACGAGCTTATAGGCCGCATAGAGTTGCCCTTGGCCTTGGGGACGGTGGGGGGCCCCATAAAAATTCACCCAGGGGTGCAGGCTGTTTTCAAAATTCTCCGCATACAAAGCGTACACGAGTTGGCCATGGTGATGGCCTCTGTGGGGCTGGCCCAGAATTTTTCAGCCCTGCGCGCCTTGGGCTCCACAGGCATACAACGCGGACACATGGCCATGCATGCGCGCAGTGTGGCGGCAACAGCAGGGGCCACGGCAGACGAGGTGGCAGACATTGCCAAGGCACTCATAGCCTCCAAAGAAATTAAAGTAGAAAAAGCCAAAGCGCTGCTTGTCGCCTTGCGCGCACAAAACGACAAAGGCCCCCTCCCATGACGCCCAGTTTTGGTGCAGGCAAAGTGATTCTCCTGGGGGAGCACGCCGTTGTTTATGGCTACCCGGCCATTGCGGGTGCCTTGCCTTTGGGCATATACGCGCACGCTGAGGCGGCAGAATGTTGTGCCTTGCGGGTGCCTGACAACCTCGACGAAAAACAGAGTGCACTTTTGCAGCAGGCTTTTGAGAAGGCCGCCGAGTTTGCCGCTTGGCCGAAGGTGGCGCTTCGCCTGGAGGCCAGCTTGCCGATGGGGGCGGGCCTGGGCAGCTCCGCAGCGGTTTCCGTTGCATGCGCGAAGGCTTTGGCCGCGGTGGCTTTTGCACAGGAAGCGCACGAGGCGCAGTTGGAGAAAACCAACGAAATGGCATGGCGTATGGAGCAGGTTTTCCACGGCAGCCCCTCCGGTGTGGACCACAGCACCAGCCTGCGCGAAACCCTGCTATGGTTTTGCCAGGGCAAAGTGCAGACACTTTCCTCCCCCGTCCCCCTCAACATATTGGTGGCCATGGCCGGCAAACGCTCCTCCACCCAAACCACCGTGGCCCAACTACATACGCGCCAAAAGAAGTGGCCTGGGCACCACAAACGCTTGTTTGAAGAAATGGGCCGTTGCACAGAAGAAGCCAGGGGGGCCATAGAGGAGGGGGACTTGCCGTTGCTTGGGGAACTGATGAATGTTAACCAGGGTTTGTTGGCGGCGATGCAGTTGGACTCTGAAAAGCTTGCACAAAAAATATACCGGTTGAGGAGGGCGGGGGCACTGGGGGCGAAGCTGACAGGGGCAGGGGGGGATGGCGGAGCCGTGGTGGGGCTATTTGAAAACCCCGAGGGCCCCCTAGAGGCATTGAGGGCCGAGGGTGTGGACTGTTTTGCCTGCCAACTGGCGGGCCCGAGGGCAACCTAATGGCGAAGGAAAACGGCAAAGCGACAGCGGTGGCACACTCCAACATTGCCCTGGTGAAATATTGGGGCAAACGCAACGAGGCTTTGGTTTTGCCCTGGCAAAGCAGCCTCTCGGTGACATTGGCCCCGTTGGAGGTGAAGACGACGGTTGCCTTTGGCGCGCCGGAAGACAACATACGGTTGAACGGCAAGGAGGCCAAGGGCAGCGAGAGGGCGCGTGTTATTGCCTTGGCGGACGTTGTCCGCAAAAGCAAACCGCAGTTGGGCCCCCTGTGTGTGCACAGCGAAGGCAACTTCCCCGCTTCAGCGGGGCTGGCCAGCAGTGCAGCGGCCTTTGCGGCTTTGGCTTTGGCCTTGAGGGAGGCGGCGGGTTTGGAGGAGGAGGTGGAGGCAACCTCCCTATTGGCGCGCCTGGGCTCCGGCTCCGCCTGCCGCAGCATACAAGGTGGCGTATGCGTATGGCACCGTGGCGAGCGCGAGGACGGTGCAGACAGTTTTGCGCGCCAACATTTTGCCGCAGAGCATTGGCCCAACTTGCGTATGGTGGCCGTCATACTCAGCCGAGAGGAGAAGGCGGTGAATTCCCGCGACGGCATGCGCAACACGGTGCAAACCTCCCCCTACTACCCCGCCTGGGTGAAAGCTGCTGAGGCGGACATAGGGCCGGCCCTGGAAGCCATAGGCGCGCGCGACATAGAGAAGCTGGGCACACTGGCCGAGCGCAACGCCTGGCGCATGCACGCGACGAGTTTTGCGGCCACCCCCCCGCTCTCCTATATGAAGCCCGCCACCCTGGCCATATTGTTGGCTTTGGAAGAGGAGCGCCGCAAGGGGACAGCCTTGTGGTTTACGTTGGACGCGGGGCCCAACCCGGTATTGTTGACGGAGGAAGCGCATTTGCCGAAGGCGCTGGCCTTTGCGGAGCGTTTTTCCCCGCTGGAGGCGGTGGTATGCCACCCAGGTGGAGATGCACGCCTGCTGAGTGAGGGCCATTTGTTTTAGGAGAATGTGAGCAACTTTCACGTGAAAACAGGCGCACTCGTCTGTCACTATGAGCAACTTTCACGTGAAAACAGGCGCACTCGTCTGTCACTATGAGCAACTTTCACGTGAAAACAGGCGCACTCGTCTGTCACTATGACCAACATCGTCTGTCACTATGACCAACATCGTCTGTCACTACGAGCCACATCGTCTGTCACTATGACCAACATCGTCTGTCACTATGACCAATATCGTCTGTCACTATGACCAATATCGTCTGTCACTACGAGCCACATCGTCTGTCACTATGACCAATATCGTCTGTCACTATGACCAATATCGTCTGTCACTATGACCAATATCGTCTGTCACTACGAGCCACATCGTCTGTCACTATGAGCAACTTTCACGTGAAAACAGGCGCACTCGTCTGTCACTGTGAGCAACTTTCACGTGAAAACAGGCGCACTCGTCTGTCACTATGAGCAACTTTCACGTGAAAACAGGTGCACTCGTCTGTCAC
>Ga0209755_10004002_pt1 | contig 17837 bp, 17 predicted proteins | sample TergutCo191P1_FD_187301 | JGI IMG/M metagenome (GOLD analysis project Ga0209755, IMG submission 187301) | Cornitermes sp. P1 segment gut microbial communities from Petit-Saut dam, French Guiana - Co191P1 (SPAdes) (version 2) | ecosystem: Host-associated > Arthropoda: Insects > Digestive system...
TTCTGCAAGACGTATTGTTACCTGAGTTTATCAAAGTTGACATGGAAGCGGAGGATAAAGACGAAGCTTTCGAGGAACTTGTTGCGTACTATTGTCAGGCGGATAAATCAGGCGCTCACGATCAAATCCTCGACGCGATAGTTAAACGCGAAGCTAAGATGTCAACCGGTATTCATAAGGGGATCGCTGTTCCGCACGGCAAAACTACCGCGGTGGATTCCCTGCACGGCGTGCTTGGCATTTCAAGAAAGGGCGTGCAATATGATTCGCTGGACGGCGAACCTGTGTACCTTCTTTTTATGATTATTTCCCCGATGGAAGATTCGGAAAAACATTTAAGACTATTAAAACATCTTGCCGAGCTTATGGAGATCCCTCAGTTTCAAACGGAATTGCAGGCACAAAAAGATCCGCAAAGCGCGTTCAAGATCATCCGCAAATTTGAAGAAATGCTTTCTTCACAATCCTGATTATGGCAAACGGCGCGCTTGAGCATCTGCTGACAGTCGAAGCGCAGGCTCGATCTTTAGTTGACGAGGCGCAGAATGAAACGGACATTTTAATCCGCGAAAACGAAGAAAAAAACCGCGAAGCTTATGAAGAGCGTATAAAAACAGAAATAAAAAAACACGAAGCGAATTTAGAACAGGAAAAAGAAAAAATAAAAAACAGGTACGCGCAGGCGCTTGATGATTACCGCCGTGAATTATCCGTCTTAAAATCCGACGAAAAAAAATTCAGCGCGCTTTTAAATGAATGTATCGAAAAAGGATAAAAAACGATGCCGCACGATAATGGTTTTGCCTTTGCCAAGGCCTGTGGGATTATCGGAAAATCTTTTCTTGGCAAAAGAACGCGCCTTCTTTCTGATCTTCATTCTTTAAACGATTTGGATAAACTTGTGTTTGCGGATCAGCACAGGGAGCTTTCGCAAAAAGAACTGCTTAGCGATTTTAAAAAACGCATAGAAAAAAGAACCATTGATAAAATTATGCCTGTTATTAATTCATACGCGCCGCGTATAAAACTTTTAGTTTTAACTTATAAAGGCTACGAATACAGTGAATTGTTAAACACGGGAACGGAACCTGATCATTCTTACTATCTGGAATTAATCGAAAGTTTTGGAGAGCTTGACGAAGAAGACCGCCAAACCGCTCAAAAGCTCATTGCCGATGAAATCTGCATTCATAACTGTGTTTGGGCTTTGCGTTTAAGAACTTATTACAATATGACAGGAGCGCAGGTTAAAAAACATCTTTTGGATTTAAGGTTTCATGGTGACGTATTTGAAAAGAAACAGTCCCTCGCGGCAAAAGCGAAAGCGTCTTTGGATTTTCATCTTGACATACGCCGGCAATGGGACGGCTGGAAATGGGAGAAATTACTTAATCCGCAGGAAGACTCAAAGCACTGGATTGCCAACCCAAGGTATTTTCAGAATGCGGCTTCCTTTTATCTTCAAAACCTCGCATGGCGTAATTTTCACAGTAACCCGCTGACGTTAAGCGCTATTTATTGTTTTATCAAACTTATGCAGTACGAGGAAGACCTTTTAATAAGCGCAGCGGAAACTCTTGCCCTTGGCATGGAAAGTTCCTCAGCGTTAAAAAAAGAGGAGGCAATCTGATGCTGTTTCCGCGTAGAATGAGGTTTATCGAGCTTACAGTTCTTAAAAACGACATAGACGCGGTTATTGAATACCTTGGCAGAAGAGCTGAGATCCAGTTTTCGCATGATGCTCAATCTGTTACAAGTCAGAATGTATCGGCTGTCAGAAACCTTGTTGAAATATTAAAAAACGCGTTGGAATATCTTGATGACGGCGCCTCTCAATATAAATGCAGTCAGATTAATGATGAGACAGACATTCCCGTAATGGAAGAGATGTACTTGGCGGAAAATATTTGTATAGCCGCGGAAGAATTAAAAGAACGCGAAGAAGATGAAGCAAGGGAAAAAAAGCGGATACAGGAATCTATAAATGAGTTAAAAATATTTTCGGATATGAACGTGCCGTTTTGTGATTTTGAAAATCTTTCATATCTAACATTGCGTTTTGGCTGTATAGATCCAAATGATATCGGCAAACTGAGGGAGAGTCTTGGAAACAGGGCGGCGATAATTCCACTTGAAGGGAACCGTATCCTTGCAGCGGCTTCAAAAAAAGGCCGTTTTGCCCTTGACGCGCAATTAGGACTGCTTTCCTTTACGCCTGTAAAAATCCCGAAAGCCTTCGGCTCACCCTGCGAGATGACAGAAGCGCTTCGCGAACAGAGCGTTATTAACGAAAAAAAATTAAAAGAAATCAAAATAGAAAAGGAAGCTCTAACTAAAAAATACGCAGCAGATATAAAAAAACTTTTTGTATCATGGAAATGCGCGTTGGTTATAGAAGAGATAAAGGCAAGGTTTAAGGCTACAGAAAATATTTATAATTTTTCGGGATGGATACCGGCGGATATTTTAAAAAGAACCGTAAAAGATCTTTGCGTTATAACTGAAGACAGAATCGCGGTATGCTCTTATAAACCTCATGAAGTTCCTTCGGTTAAAAGCGGCAAAGAAAAAGTGCCTGTCGCCGTGAAGCACTCGGCTTTTGTAAAAGGATTTGAAGGCGTTGTATTTTCCTACGGCGCTCCTTTGTATGGAACAATCGATCCAACGGCGCTTGTCGCTATCTTTTTTACGCTTATGTTTGGAATCATGTTCGGTGACATGGGGCAGGGGCTTGTGCTTCTGATCGCGGGGCTTATGATTAAATACAGTAAAAAGAAACTTGCGCGTTTTAAAAAGTTTTCTGCTCCTTTAATTTCTGTCAGCATCGCCTCGATGATCATGGGTTTTCTTTCTGGTTCCGTTTTCGCGAATGAGACGCTGTTAACAGCTCCTTCAAGGGCGATAACAGGATTATTTACAGGCGAGCCAAGGGATAGAATTTTACAGATTCTCCCGATGGCTGAACACGGGGGAAGTATTACAAAATTGCTGTACTTTTTCGCCTTTACTGTAGCGATAGGCGTTGTAATAAATTCACTTGGTTTGATCATCAATATAGTAAACTGTATTTCTTTTAAAAAATACGAACAGGCTTTTTTTTCTAAGACAGGACTTGCAGGGCTTTTAATGTTCTGGTACGCCATTTTTATAGCGATAAAATTGATAACGGGAGGAACCCTTTACAGTTTTGACATTTTAGGCATTTGCGTGCCGCTGTTTTTTATCATATTCGGTCATGTGATCTGGCGGATATTTTCTGAAAAAAAGTTTTATATGGAAAGCGGTCTTTTCGCCTTTATAATGGAAGGATTTGTTGAAATTCTTGACACCGTCTCTTCGTATATTTCCAACACGGCAAGTTTCCTGCGCGTAGGAGCGTTTGCCCTCGCGCACGCCGTTTTTTCGTTTATCATCTTTTTCTTTACAGACTCTCTTTCGGGCTCAGGCGTAACAGGCGCGTTTTCAGCCGCTTTAATAATGTTAACCGGAAATGCTATAATAATAGTGCTTGAAGGATTGATCGTAGCCATTCAGGTGATGCGCCTTCAATACTATGAATTTTTTAATAAGTTTTTTGTTGAAACAGGCGTAGAGTTTGCGCCGTTTCGTTTTCAACATAAGGAGTAATGTATGAAAAAGCGTATAATAATGTTGTTGTGTATCGCGGCAATCAGTTTTGCAGGAGGCGCCGCTCTTTTCGCGCAGGATCATTCGGCGGCTGCACAAGGTTCCGCAGATTCGATTAAAGCTGTCGCGGCGGGTATTGCGGTAGGGCTTTCGTGTATCGCAGGCGGTATCGCAGTAGGGCGGATAGGAGCCGCGGCAATGGGCGCGATGAGCGAAAACCCCGATCTTTTCGGAAAAGCGCTTCCGTTAGTCGGGCTTGCGGAAGGTATCTGTCTTTGGGGCTTTCTTGTCGCATTGTTAATTCTGTTCTTGTAAGGAATGGTTGTTACGGATTATTTTTTTATTGGGGATGAAGAGCTTGTTACAGCTTTCCAGTTTATCGGCGTCAGTGGAATTGCCGTAAATGGAGCAGATGAAGCTGTCGCGGCGTTTAAGGATGTTATTGAAGGGAATAATGAAAATAATTCCGGGTGTAAGATATTGCTCATGACAGAAGATACGGCGGATGCTCTGGGTGATTTGGCGGTTGAATGGCAGTTGTCGGGGTTGTATCCTCTGTTAGTTGAAATCCCCGGTCTTTCAGGAAGACGCGAGGATAGAAAGACGCTTGTAGATGCCATTCGACAGGCGATTGGGATTCATGTTTAACAGCGCAAGTTTTACATGCGCTTCGATTGTATAATCCAAGAACTCAAGTTTCCACGCGTGCAGAAAAAATCCCTCTCTGCTTTTTTTTCCGCCGTATTTAACATCGCCTGCCAAAGGATGCCCGTGCGCCTGAGCTTGAGCGCGTATCTGGTGCGTTCTTCCTGTGGCAATTTCCGCTCTGATTAGCGTGTAACGCTCTTCTGTGGCGATCGGCGTAACCTTTGTAATCGCAGTCTTGCCGCCGGATCGGGTATCAGAAATAAAAGTTTTTTTCCTTTCGCGGTCACGGACAAGTTCGTCATGCCAGTTTTCTTCATCTTTTATTATGCCTTGGACAATAGCAAGGTAAGTTTTTTTCACTTTTCGTTCCCGCATAAGAGAGGTAAAAAGCCGCGCGCCTTCAAGGCTTGCGGAAAAAATTACAACGCCGCTTGACGGTTTATCAAGACGGTGCAAGGGACCTGGTTTAAATGAAAGAGAAGGAGGAAGTTTATCCGCAAGATACGATCGCACCATTACATCAAGACTGTCATCGCCGTGAACCGCAATCCCTGCCGGTTTATAAACAGCTAAAAGCCCTGAGCCTTCCCACAAAATCTGCGGAATCGCGGCGGCTCTGGTTTTCTTTACATTCTTTTCTTTGTTCCCTGTTTTTTGTTCGCTGTTAATAATTATTACACATCCGCATTCAAGGCGATCCTGCGCTTTAGCAGGTCTTCCGTTTACAAGCACCTGCCCCTGGCGTATGAGTCTGTGTATCAGAGCAAGCGGATGATCGCTCAGGCTTTTTCGGAGTATCCTGTCAAGCCTTCGTCCTTTATCATTTTCGCCCGTTACAAGTTCCATATTTTAAATTTATACCATAAATTTATGGATATTACCCGCGGACATTGACAAAACTTTCATATTTTTGTAGTGTATTGAAATGACAGCCGCGGCGGCAATTAGGTCTTTATTAGAAAACAGGATTTTCCTTTCCACAGTTTCAAGCCTTGTAATAGCCCAAGTTTTAAAGATGGTTTTTTATCTTCTTACGTCAAAAAAACGCAAAAAATGGGATGCCATCGAAACAATGATATGGCGCACAGGCGGAATGCCGTCAAGCCATTCGGCTGTCGTTTGCGCTCTGTCAACATCAGTCGGCATTTACGAAGGAATTGATTCCAATTTCTTTATTTTCTGTCTTGTTTTCGCCTTAATTGTATTAAGAGACGCTGTCGGCGTAAGACGCGCCGCGGGTTTACAGGCAAAGGCGCTTAATAATCTTGGAAAGCAATCCGCTAAATTGACAGGATTGGAGTTTCATTCGGTTAAGGAAATTCAAGGGCATACTCCTTTAGAAGTGCTTGCAGGTTCTCTTTTAGGCGTTGCGATAGCGTTCTGCTTCGTTTTATTTTAGGTTTTATATGTCTTTTTTTCGCTCTGTTCTGCTCGCAAGCCTTATATCGCTTCTTGCAGCTTTAGCTCTCCTCCTGCTTGGCTCCGCGATGGGTTACGAGGAATTCCGCGGCGGATACGCGGTTCTTACGACAGACGCTTCAATCGCGGACAGGGAAATACGTTCGCTTCTTGAATCCAGCGAATACTTTTTCGGCGGCTCGCCTGTATCTGAATCTTCGCAGTGGGTGTTACTCGACGAGTTTGATTCCATAAAGAGGATACCTCTGGATCAATATTCGTCAAGAATATTTTCGTTCGATCCGCGCAACGACGGTTATGCAGGCAAGTTACGCGACGTTTTTGTGAAAGACAACAAACGCTTTTTATATATTCCGCTTGTAGCGGGAAACTGGAACTCAAGCCTGCTCGATAAAAAATTTAATGAGCTTCTTGGAGATATTCCTTTTTCAGTTGAATATTACGGAATCGGAAGACCTTTAACGCTTTTCTTTGTGGTCTATGCCGCGGCTTGCGCGTGCCTTCTTCTTATGTGTTATCTGAAAAGAAAAACGCACAGAAGCATTGTAAATATTATTCCGATGATTCCAGTTCTTTCTTCTCTTTGTTTCTTCGGCGCGGCGGGGATTGGAGCCGCTGCGGTTCTTTTCGCTCTTTTTATCATGCTCAAAGAGCCGTTAAATGAATTAATCAATCCGCCGCCCTTAAGGGAAAAAACGCTTAAGTTTAAAACAATTTACAGAGAGGTAATTTCACCTTACAGATACTACTGGCTCTTCCTTCCCGTGTTCGCAGGAGCGCTTGCGGTTCTTGTTATCTTTTCCCAGTTGCATCTTTTGTTTTTGCTTGCCGTATCAGCAGCTTCATTCGCCGTATTTTTCTTTTCGTTAAAGATAGTTACATTCTGCGGGGTTGAACACAGGAAATTTAATCCGCTTGTGATAGTAAGACAGCGTTTCCCGGAATTTATTTTCCCGGGTTATATTCTGCCGTTTGCCGCAGGAGCTGTGTTTACAATATTTTTTATGCCCTTTATGTCGGGCAGTTTTGATTATAATAAAAAATTCGACATCTTTGTAACTGAACAGGATTATTACGAGCATATCGCGTATCAGGTGTCTTTTTCGACTCATCAGATGGGAACCTTCTCGGCGGCTTTTCCCGATTTTTATATCGATAAAGACGGTCTTCCTTCGATGGACATAGGAAAGGTGACTCAATCAGTAAGAATAGGCGATTACCCGCCCTTCCCGTTAAGGCACCTGATGGAGTTTTTTAACAATGTAAACAATGGCGTTAAAACGGATACAACCGGCGGCTCCGCGGGAGTTTCACAGAAATGGTCGCTGCTAGTCCTGCTCTTATTTCTGTTTCCCGGTCTAATTATCGTAAAAAACGATGAAAATACCGATAATGTCAATTATGACGGGATAAAACGATTTTCGACGTCTTCGCGTCAGACGGGTCTTAACTGGAACAAGTCATTGTTGTATAATAATAAAAAGATATCACGTTCCCAAAAGGACGCTTAAATTATGAAGATATATTCATTCCCGCGGGGAGGGCTGCCATACGACGACCCTACAGCGCCGGATAAATCATCCGCTGTAAACGCCTTTCTGCCGGCTATTTCGGTAATTCCGCTTGGAAAAAAGGGAAGGCAGGTTTCTACGATTGTCGCTATCGGAGAAATTGTGCGCGAAGGTATGCTTGTGGGAAGGGCTTCCTCGGAAGATACTGCAAATGTGCACGCTACGGTTCCCGGCAGAGTTATAAAAAAAGTTTCATGGAAAGACAAGGACGATATAAGTTATGACGCTCTGGTTATAAAAATGGAAGGAGCTTTTGAAAGACTGGGCCGCAAGGAAGATACTTTAATCTGGAACGGTCTTAACGGCTATGATATTCAAAAAATAATTTCCGAATGCGGCATCGTAGAGATGGAAAATAACGAAAGACCTCTTTCAAAACTGATTTCCGCGGCAAGGAAAGAAGAAAAATTAACGCTTGTTGTCCGATGTGTTTTTGACGATTCATGGCTGGTTTCGGATTATGCGCTGTGCCGCGACAGGCTCAATGCTGTAATCGAAGGAGCCGCGATAACCGCGAAAGCATGTCATAAAGTTACGCAGGTAATTTTTGCAGTTTCTCATCGCGAAAAAGAATTGGGAGAAATGCTCCTTGCAGGAGCTGTAGAGGTTTTTTCAGGCGCACAGCAGGAGATCGCCGTTTCGCTTGTTTATACGGGTTCCCGCTATCCGCAGCGCAATTCAAGAGAATTGGAACTTGCGCTTCGCGCATATGGAAAAAAAGAAGGATTAAACCTTGGCTCTTTATTAATTCTTGGACCCGCCGTTCTTGCCGCCGCATTTGACGCTGTTGTTCATAAAAAGCCTATCTTAGATCGTTATGTGGCGGTAGGCGGCTCTGCCGTGAGAAAACCGCAGATAATGAAAGTGAGGATCGGCACCAGAATAGGAGACGTCATAGAACAGTGCGGAGGTTTTGTCGAACCGCCGTTTAGAATTTTAATCGGCTCTCCGTTAGCAGGAAGAGAAGTAATATATCTGGATGAGCCCGTGGGAAAAACCTGTTACGCGATAGTCGCAATGGCAAAGTCGCAGGCGGCGGTTCACAATCAGCAGAACTGCATCAACTGCGGAGAATGCAGGGCAGTGTGCCCGATAGGACTTGATCCTCAGAATACCTATAAAAAAATAAGAACGCTTGGAATAGAAAACACGGGGACAACCGGCTGTCACGGATGCGGATGCTGTAAAATTGTCTGTCCGTCGGGACTTCCGTTATCTGAAATTATTCTGCAGAAGAATCAGGAGGATATGAGTGCCTGAACAAAAGGTAATACATTCAAATAAACCTCAGATTAATATTTCATATCCAAGCGCCGGAAGAATGTGGCTCGTCTGCGCCTGCGCGTTCCTGTGCGCGTTGCAGTCAGGATTGACAGACGGCGGAAAATCTCTGATCGTTTCTCTTACCGCGCTGTTAACCGCCGTTCTGATTGAATTGCTCGTAACGTGGCGCAAACACGCAGGAGCGAAAATCAGAGACGGAAGCGCCGCCGCCACCGCGATGATCATTTCCATGCTTCTTCCTAACCAGATTCATCCTGTTTATGTTTTCTTTGGAACCGCGTTTGCGATAATCGTTGTTAAATATACTTTCGGCGGTCTTGGATCCAATTGGCTCAATCCCGCTTTGGGAGGCTGGCTTTTTATAAGATTTTCATGGCCCGACGCCTTTTCAAACGCGCTTGTAGAGCCTCCTTCAATTTCCGAGTTGGTAATGGCATCTGACATCAGCCCGTTGGACAGCCCGATTACGGAATTTTTTAACAACTCCGTTTTTTCAATCGCCGGAGTTCAGCTTCCATCAGGCTATATAGATCTTCTGTTCCGTAACAGCTCAGGATTAATTACTGACAGGGGATTATTTGCTCTTTTAATCGGCACTGTAATCATTACCGCCATTGGAATTAACCGCGGCTGGGTGCCGCTGGTTTTTCTCGCCGTTTACGGTTTTCTTATCCGGTTTGCAGGAGATTTATCTGGAACGTACTGGAACGGAGATATTTTATACGGAGTATTTTCAGGCGGAACAATCGCGGCGGCTTTTATTCTTGCGGCGGAACCCGCAAGCGGAGCGAAAGTAAAACCCGGCATTTTTTTCACCGTTGTACTTGGAGCGGTTCTTTCATGGTTTTTCCGTTACAAATGCATGGAATACTTCGGCTGTTTTATCGCTCTTGCGCTTGTTAACTGCATAACTCCCGTTATCCGCGTTGTCGAAGAAAAAATATTTTTTCCGCGCAGGAATTACAGCGGCGCGGATAAAACTGCGCGGGTTCAGGAGACATTGCCATGAAAGATAAAGCGATTATGTTAGGATGGATTATAGGGTTACTGCTTTTAATTTCAGTTCTTTGGATTGTAACGCAGCCGATTCAATCAAGGCATTTATTAAGAACTGTGAATAACGTTTTAGCTAATAATGATGATTCAAGAAGAGTGTCCGCGCATATTCAGCCAAAAGCCGGTAATACTAATATTTTCGGATATTGGTACTCGCTAAAAGGATCGCAGGATAAAATGTTTGTATTCGGCGCTTTCAGTGACGGAATACTTATACCCCTTGGCGCTTTTGTTTCGCATGATTGCGTTGTAAAAGAAATTATCCCGTTAAGCGCGCACGCGGCGCAGGTTTTTGATTTTTTTCCAAAGAGCGTTCTTGATATATACGCCGCAAGAATTGAAGAAGCGGCGCATGATGTCACAGCGGCTCTGACACAGGCGGTAAACCGATGAGTTTAAGCAGGCAGCATTCATTCTGGGGATCTCTTTCTCCGCTCGGCGGATTATCAGGAGCCGGAATTCTTCTTATGGCTTCCGCGCGCCTTTCATGGGCAATTACCGTGGCTGTTGGTTTATTCTGGGTATACGGGCTTACGGCGCTTACGTTTACATTTTTTTTATCGGGTCCCGGTAAAAAAATCTTTCCGCAGAAGGGAAGAGTCCCAATCTATACATGCCTGTCGGCGTTTTACGGAACTATGTACCTTTTCATGTTCTGGATGCTGTGTTCATTCGCCACGCTGGAAGTTTTTATCGTTCTCCTTTTAGTTCCGGTATACTGCGCAAGTTCAGGGATTGTGCAGCAAATGCAGCTGCACGCGCAGAACCCCCACGCTGATGTTTTTGAAAATGTTTCCGATTCAATTTCTCTTGCGGCGTCCCTTGCAGGATTGCTTATCGTTTTTTCTATTATACGCGAACCTTTGTCATACTGTTCACTGTCGTTTCCGGGAACTTATCAGGGGATGGTAACAATTGTGTATTTTAAAGCGGGAGCCTTTTTCCCGATTGGAATATTCGCGTCCTCCTGCGGCGCGCTCTTGCTTCTTGGATATTTTATCTGCATGTATCAATACTGGAAAGATAAAAGAGGGGAACATTGATGAATCAGATACCTCCCATACTTCTTTTAATATGCTCCTGTTTTACGATGAATTTAATTTTACAATGCGGGCTTGGATTAAGAGGCATTGTTGAATCCAAAACCAGCTTTGATTTGCCGGCGTTTGTAAAACTGAGTCTTGTCTTTTCTTCGATCATTTTATTATGGCTTTTTTTCTCTAAAATAATATTTTCGCTGTTTTCGGGTCTTTTTATATACGTAATTTTATTTCCTGTAAGCGCGATTGTATATGACGGTCTTGAATATTTAATTTTTACATACTTGTTAAAGATTGGAAGGGAAGAAGAAACTTTTGTAAGCTTTCCAAGCGGCGCAACGGCAGTGGCAGTGTTTATTTGCATAAATTTGGCAAGCGGATTCTTAGACGTATTGATATTGGCGTTTGGTTTTTCGTTCGGCATTTTTATTATCAATCTGATAGTCAGAGAAATACGAAAAAGAGCCGCTTTTGAAGCCGTTCCTGTTTTTCTGCGCGGCAAACCTCTTGTGCTTATTGCCATGGGGCTTTTGTCCCTCATCTTTACCGCGGCGTCAATTTTATTTTTCAGGATGATTGGCGCAGGGTGAAAACAGAGAATAAAATCAGCCTGATTCTGGGTTCGCATGCGCATGTGCCGTCCGGAGCGCCGGAAAGCGAATTTGAATTTGTTTACGAAACTAAAATACGCCCTTTTGTTTCCAACCTTTACCGTTATTCCAACATTCAGGCGGTTTTACATTATTCGGGAGTTTTACTCTACTGGGTGGAAAGAACGCATCCTGAATCATTTATGCTCATAGAAGACATGATAACAAGAAAGCAGGCGGAAATCCTTGGCGGAGGTTTTTACGAGCCCGTTTTCCCTCTTATTTCGCTTCAGGACAGAATCGGACAGATTGAACTTATGACAACGTATCTTCGCAAGCATTTTGGAAAACGCCCCACAGGATGCTGGATTCCCGGCATGGCATGGGAACAAAATCTTGCCGTTGCCCTTTGCACAAGCGATATGAATTATACCTTTCTTTCGCAGGATCAATTTGAAATTTCAGGACTTGAGGGAGCCGATCTTTTTAAGCCGTGCTTAACAGAGGATCAGGGAAAACTTATCGTGATATTTCCTGTTTCAAAGCATGTGGAAAAAGAACTTTCGCAAAAAAGTTTTTCGCAGGTGTTTGTCGAACTTCAAAATAAATTTAAGGAAGTATGCGGCGATTGTAAATCGGAAAAAATTATAAGCGTTTTCCCAGAAACCGTTTCTTCCTCGCCTGAAGAAGCGCCCGATACCGCATGGAACCGTTTTTTTGAAGAAATATCGCTTTCGGATAATATCGTAAACACAGCGCTTCCTTTTAAAATTTTAAAAACATACAAGACTTTTAAAAAAGCGAGTTTTCCGAATTCCTGCGCCCAGGAAAACAATTTTTCTCCGCGCAGATTTTTAATTGACAATGCCGAAGCGAGCGGCATTTATTCAAAAATGATATTTACAAATCTTTTAATAAACCAGTTAAAAGGCGACAAGGCAAGAAAGTTAAACGCAAGGGAAGAGATGTGGAAGGCGCAGGATTCATGTTTTTTCTCTCCTGGGAACGGACAGTACAGAAACGAGCTAAGAAAATCGGCGTACAGTTCGCTGTTGCGCGCCGAAATGCTGTCGCGTGAAAAGGGAAAATTTGTCTCTTCCCTGATTCAATATGATTTTAATTTTGACGGCACAAAGGAATTTATTTTTCAGGATGAAAAAATAAACTGCTACGTTCAGCACAGGGGAGCGGGCATTTTTGAACTTGATTATCTTCCAAAGGAATGGAACTATCTTGACTGCGGAACTTCAAGCGAGCCTGCAAGAATTGAAACGAAGGCGCGAAAGTTATCCGATACGGACAATTCCAATAAACGCACCGCCTTTGCGGATATGTTTTTTTCCGAAAGCGAAAAATTTGACAATCTTCTTAATATACTGCCTGAGAACGGGCGCTTTTGCTTCCATGAACAATACGAAGAAGTAAACCAGGACAAAAAAGGCAAATCATGCTTCAGGCTTCCCGCTCGCGCGGATGATGTTCCGTTCGGAAAAATCGAAATAGAAAAATGTTATCTGTTAAAAAAAGACAATTTAACAGTTTCTTATGCGCTTATAAACAAGGGTAAAGAAAAAAATAACTTCTTGTTTGTTCCTGAAATCGATTTTTCTTTTGCAGGAGTTGGGGATGAATTTGTGCGGTTTTATACTGTTGATTTAAGCGGAAAAGACATATCGATAGATCGCCTGCTGGATACAAATAACCTTAAAATCCTGGACGTTAAAAACGAGGTGCAGATTATTCTTATTTCGGCTAATCAATTTACAGGATGTCTTTTTCCGGTTTACAGGTACGACATGTATCAGGCAACCCGAATACTGCCCGCTTTTTGTGTTTCTCTTGAAGCCGGAGGAACGTGGACAAACGAGTTTACCTTAAAATTCTCGCATTAGGTTATTGAACCGCATTAAAAATTTAGTTATCATTATCTACTATGAAAAGAAGATTAATTACATCAGCGTTGCCGTATGTCAACAATGAGCCTCATCTTGGAAACCTTATACAGGTTTTATCCGCCGACGCGTTTTCGCGTTTTTGCAGGTTGTACGGTTATGAGTCGCTTTATATCGCCGGCACAGACGAATACGGAACCGCTACGGAAAATAAAGCCGCGGAAGAGGGTTTAAAACCAAGGGAATTATGCGACAGGTACCATGCGATTCACGCGAATATTTACAATTGGTTTAATATTGATTTTGATAAATTCGGAAGAACTTCAACCGCGGTTCAGACTGAGGTTGTTCAGGAGATTTTTAAAAAACTTGATAAGGCAGGACTTATCGTTGAAAGAACGATAGAGCAGTTTTACTGTTCTAAATGCGAAAGATTTCTTGCCGACAGATATATCCGCGGAGTGTGTCCTAAGTGCGCAAGCGATAAAGCAAGGGGCGATCAGTGCGAAGCCTGCCAGAAATTGCTGGATCCAACCGATTTAAAAGAGCCGCAATGTTCGTCATGCGGCAGCTCTCCGTCGCTGCGAAAGACAAATCATCTGTATATCGATCTTCCCGGCATCAAGGAAAAACTTGAAAACTGGATTAAAACAGCCAGCGTTGAAGGTTACTGGGCGCATAACGCGATTCAGATGACGCAGGCATGGATACGCGACGGACTTAAGGAGCGCGCAATAACGAGGGATTTAAAATGGGGAATTCCCGTTCCAAAACCCGGTTATGAAAACAAGGTTTTTTATGTCTGGTTTGACGCGCCGATAGGCTATATATCGATTACAGGTTCGTTAGGTGAAGAAAAGGGCAATTGGCGTGATTTTACCGATTACTGGTGGAAAAAACCTGACGAAGTCGATTTATTCCAGTTTATCGGGAAAGACAATATTCCATTTCATACCGTAATATTTCCATCAAGCCTTTTAGGAAGCGGCGAAAACTGGACGATGCTGCACCATATGTCAAGCACCGAGTATTTGAATTACGAGAACGGCAAATTTTCAAAATCAAGGGGAGTTGGCGTTTTTGGAACAGACGCGATGGAAACAGGAATCCCCGCGGATGTATGGCGCTTTTATCTTTTTTACAACAGACCTGAAAAATCGGACGCGATGTTTACATGGAGCGATTTTCAGGAAAAGGTAAACGGCGAATTAATCGGAAATCTGGGCAACCTTGTTAACCGCACCCTCTCCTTTGTTACGCGCTATTATGACGGAAAAATACCTGAAGGAAAGAGCGACAGCGGGTTCTGGCAGGAAATCGTAAAATACGAATCGTCAATCGCAAATAAACTTGACAGAGCTGAATTAAGGGACGCGTTCCGCGAAATATTTGAATTATCATCATTTGCAAACAAATATTTTCAGGATAATGAGCCGTGGCGGCTTAGAAACGACGATCCTGAAAAAGCAAAATCGGTTATCCGCGATCTTGCGTATCTTGTGCGCGATTTATCGGTATTATTGGAACCTTATATACCGGGCGCGGCGGCTAAAATCGCATCATTCTTCGCTTTAAAACACAGGGAAAACCTGAACTGGAAAGATATCGGCAAGCCTCAGGGAATCGGCGATATTTTAATTAAAAGCGAAATGCTTTTTTCCAAACTTGAAGATGAAAGAATAGAAGAGCTGCGGGATAAATTTTCAGGAACTCAAAAAGAAAGAAAAGAGAAGGCGCAATTTTCTTCTGTTATTGATTTGCGCGCGGCAAAAATCGAAAAAATAGAAAGGCATTCGAAAGCGGATAAGCTGTACATAATCAATCTTGAAACCGGGGAAGGAGTTACTGGAAACCGCGAGGAAAGGCAGATCGTTTCAGGGCTTGTCCCGTTTTACACGGAAGAACAATTGCTTGGAAAGAGCATAATTGTCGCCTACAATTTAAAACCTGCCAAATTGCGCGGAATTGAATCGAGGGGAATGCTCCTAGCCGCTGGCGATAATAAAGGCGCAGGTCCTGAAGGGCAGAGTATAGAGCGCGTTGAAGTATTAGACTCAAGCGGCTGTCCGACAGGAACAAGATTTTTACCTGAAGGCGAAGATGCTCAAGCGCCTGCGGAAATAGACATCGACACATTTTTTTCTTATCCGATTTATGTTAAAGATCATGTTGTTATGACAGGAGAGAAAAAACTCTGTTTGAACGGCAGCATTGTTAAAACCGCAATTATTCCTGAAGGAGAGGTTCATTAAAAATCAGTTTAATGGAATATATCAATAGCATAAAAGAAATTGAAATTGATGCCTGCGAAAACGCGGATTCCTTCCTGCAATCTTCCATGTGGGGGAAATTTAAATCCCTCTTTGGCTGGAAAGCGGACGCCTTTTTAATTAACTGGTCAGAAAATGAAGAAGAGAAGCCGTCCCTCCTCGTTCTTTCCCGCAAGCTGCTTCCGGGTTTTTCATTCGCCTATATCCCGTGGGGACCCCAGTTACCTTCACAATTTAAAGCCGACGAAAGACCTCAGGCGATGAGCGAACTTGCGAAAAAATTAAAACCTTTTCTTGACCGTAACACCGCGTTTGTGCGTTTTGATTTTCCGTGGTTTTTCGCGGACGGCGATGAAAAACTTAAATCCGAAGCATTGCTATTAAAGGAATGCGGTTTTAAAAACGCCGCAGCTCAAGTGCAGCCGCCTGATACCGTATTAATCGATTTGTCAGCTTCTTTGGAGGATATTCTTGCGTCCATGAAATCAAAGTGGAGGTACAATATTTCGCTCGCGGAAAAAAAAGGCGTAATTGTAAATGTTTGCGCGCCGCAGTCCCTGGAAGTATTTTACAATCTTTTAAAAGAAACCGCTCTTAGGGATGGGATCGCCGTCCATGGCTTTAATTATTACAAGACCCTTTTTGATTTGTGCGAAAATCAAAATAAAGAAGGGTTATCGATTAAATTATACACAGCGAGCCATGAAGGCGAAACTCTGGCGGCGATCGTTGTCCTTTTTCGCGGCAATGACGCGGTATATCTTTACGGAGCTTCGTCAAATAATAAACGCAATCTTATGGCGCCCTACGCGCTCCAGTGGAAAGCAATGCGGGACGCAAAAGAAACAGGCTGCAAAACATACGATCTTTTCGGCATACCTCCGAATGAAGATCCGAATCACCCGATGGCAGGCTTGTACAGATTTAAAACAGGCTTTGGAGGACAGATAATCCATCGTCCCGGCAGCTGGGATTACATATATAAAAAACCTGTCTATACTTTGTTCAATACCGCGGAAAAAACCAGAAAGAAAATAATGAATCTTAGAAAAAAGAAATAATTGAGGCTTTTTAAAAACTAACTGAGTTTTAAAAATTGCCAAATTCTCTTGTATCAAATAAATAAAAATTGTATAGTAAATTGATGGAATAATATTTCATTCAGGAGTAGACTATGGCATTCGCATTAAACACGTATCCGATCACTTACCGCGCGAAATTTAACAGCGGGAAATGGAGTGATGAATACATCGAAAAACCTCATAAAACGCAGGAAGAAGAAGCCGCGCTGAGCGATGATGAACGCTCCAAGCTCGAAAATTCCCGCAATTATTACGACGATATGCCTCTTGTCAATTACACAAGCCAATACGGTCTTGCGTGTTTTGAAGGGTTAAAAGCTTTTCCTCAGAAGAACGACGGTCTTTCCATATTCAGACCCGATAAAAACGCAGAGCGTTTTGCGCTTTCCATGAAAGGTCTTTGTATGCCGCCGTTTCCAAAAGAAGATTTTGTTAAAGTCTGCGTGGAAACTGTAAAACGCAACGCCGCTCTTGGTTTTAAACCGCATTACAAGAGCGAATGGGAAAAAGATTCTTTTATGTACGCGGACGCCGTTTACATAAGACCCTTTACAATTGCAGAAGGCGGCATAGGCGTTAATCTTTCCAAAGAACCTTACGTGATGGTAATAAATACCCCTGTAAGCGCTTATTTTTCATCCGGCAGCTCGGATGCCATTGTTTCAGATAAAATCCGCGCAATGCCTAAAGGCACCGGCTGGATAAAAGCCTGTTCCAATTATGTAATATCAGCTCTCGCGAAATCCGAAGCCCTTAACGCAGGTTACATGGAATGTATATTCTTAGACGGAACTTACCGCAAATACATCGAAGAAGGCTCGTCGTGTAACATATTTTTCTATTTAAAATCGGGAGAACTTGTAACTCCTGAGTTAGGTGACACAATTCTGCCCGGAATAACAAGGATGAGCATAATAGAACTCGCGCGCGACAAAGGCATTAAAGTAACAGAGCGCAAAATATCGATAGACGAAGCGATGGAAGACACAAAGGAATGTTTCGTAAGCGGCACTGCCGCCGGCGCCACGCCGCTTACTTCTATAACATATCAGGGCAAAAAAGCCGTTTTCAACAACGGCAAAACCGGCGATTTTACCGCTGACATCCGCGACACCCTAAAAGGCATCCAATACGGCAAACTCCCCGACACCAAGGGGTGGATGATACAGGTTGCGTGAGCAACCATATAAAAAATTTCCACACTTCACGGGTCGCAAGACCCGATGACGAAGGGGCTGTCCGAGAAGTAACTCTCAGGCAGTCTTTTTTATTTAATTTTTGAAAATATAAATTGGGAAATTCCAGACGTCTGGAATTTTGGCGGTATTACGCTGTCTTATCTTTATTTAACCGGAATA
>Ga0209755_10004003_pt1 | contig 17836 bp, 15 predicted proteins | sample TergutCo191P1_FD_187301 | JGI IMG/M metagenome (GOLD analysis project Ga0209755, IMG submission 187301) | Cornitermes sp. P1 segment gut microbial communities from Petit-Saut dam, French Guiana - Co191P1 (SPAdes) (version 2) | ecosystem: Host-associated > Arthropoda: Insects > Digestive system...
GTGGGTCGGAAGTGATGCGGAAAGCCCCGCAGGGCCACCGGAGGGAGCCGTTTTTGAGGAACTTTTTGGGCGAGCAAAAAGTTCCCCGCCGGAGGCAGAATGCCCGGAGGGCAGAAAAGCGCGGGCCGCAGGCCCAAAGAGAACAACGCCCGGAGGGTGAAGAGAAACATTTCCAAAAATGGCCCGGGCCGCAGGCCCAGGAAAGAACAACGCCTGGAGGGCAAAGAAAGCCGGGCCGCATGGCCCATAAAAACATTCTCAGTTAAAGAAACCCGCCCGGAGGGCAAGAAGAAATGTTGTCAAAGACACGAGGTTGGCCCCAAAAGCTGCTGCTGACACGCCCCAAGTTTCGCACAGCGTCCCGCGACCCTCGCTGATGGGCGCGGAAGAGGAAAGCCCCAAGAGGGTTGCAAGTGAGGCGTATGTTTCGAGGCGGCCACAAATGGCACGGTTGATGCGCCACTAGTTTCAGCGCTGCACCACCCCGGCCCCCCCCGATGCAAGCGAGTTGAGGGAAGCTCCGGAGGGGGTCGGAAGTGATGCGAGAAGCCCCGCAGGGCCACCGGAGGGAGCATTTTTTGTGGAACTTTTTGGGCGAGCAAAAAGTTCCCCGCCGGAGGCAAGACGCCCGGAGGGCGAAAAAGCCCGGGCCGCAGGCCCAAAGAGAACAACGCCCGGAGGGCGAAGAGAAACCTTTCCAAAAACGGCCCGGGCCGCAGGCCCAAAGAGAACAACGCCCGGAGGGTGAAGAGAAGCATTTCCAAAAACGGCCCGGGCCGCAGGCCCAAAGAGAACAATGCCCGGAGGGCAAAAACATGCCGGGCCGCATGGCCCATAAAGACATTTCTCAGTTAAGAGGGCCCGGGCCGCAGGCCCAGAAGAGAACAACGCCCGGAGGGCAAAAACATGCCGGGCCGCAGGCCCAAAAAAAACATTCTCAGTTAAATAAAACCCCGCCCGAGAGGGCAAAAACAGCACAGCCTATAAAAAACATTTCTCCGTTGGCACGGAGCCCCCCTCCCCCCCGGAGGGGAAAAAAAGAAATGTTTTAAATTCCCCTGCGCTCCCATATGACGCCACTCATGGCTATAACGGAACAATATGAGCCCTCTGCCATGGAGCAGAAATGGCAAAAACGTTGGGTGGAACGCCAGGTTTTTCGCATGTCCCGCCACACACAACGCCCCAAAAAATATGTGCTGGAAATGCTGCCCTACCCCAGCGGACATTTGCACATGGGACATGTGCGCGTCTATGCCATTGGGGACGTATACGCCCGCTATTATTGGATGCGCGGCATGGACGTCATCCACCCCATGGGGTTTGACGCCTTTGGGCTTCCAGCTGAAAACGCCGCCATTAGGGACGGCGTGCACCCCGCAACACGCACAGCAGAAAATGTCGCCACCTTCCGCAAAGAGCTTTTGGCCATGGGCTTTGCCTATGACTGGGACTTGGAGTTGGACACCTCCCAGGCGGAATATTACCGGTGGAACCAATGGTTTTTTCTGCAAATGCGCAAAAAAGGACTCGTCTACCGCCGCACGGCTAAACTGAATTGGTGCACCGGTTGCCTCACCGTTATTGCCAATGAGCAGGTGGTGGAGGGCCATTGCGAGAGGTGTGACTCGGTGGTGGTGGACAAGGACATGCGCGAGTGGGCCTTCCGCATTACGCGCTACTCCCAGGCCCTGCTGGACGGCTTGGACGGCCTCTCAGAGTGGCCTGAGCGTATTTTGACGGCCCAACGCAATTGGATAGGGCGCTCCGAAGGCGCCTTGGTGGACTTTGCCGTTGAAGGCACCCCCCACCTCATTCGCGTCTTCACCACCCGCCTGGATACCATTTGGGGCTGCACCTATGTGGTGTTGGCGCCGGAGCACCCCCTGGTAGCAAGCCTTGTAACGCCTCAACATGCTAAGGCCGTGGCACGTTTTGTTGAGAAAACTTCCAAACAAAGCAAGGTGGAGCGCACGGACGAGAAGGCGGAGAAGGAGGGGGTTTTTGTGGGGGCCTATGCCCTCAACCCCTTCAACGGAGAGCGCCTCCCCATTTGGCTGGCCAACTTTGTACTCGCCGACTATGGCACCGGCGCCGTCATGAGTGTGCCCGCGCATGACTTTCGCGACTTCGCTTTCGCCCAACAATATGGCCTCCCCATGCGCACCGTTATTTCCCCCGCACAGGGAGGGGCCCCGGGGGAGCCTTCGGAGAAGCCCTTGGAGGAGGCTTTTGTGGAGGACGGAATATTGACAAACTCCGGGGAGGCCAACGGGTGGACTTCAAAGGAGGCGAGGCAGAGGTGGGGGCAGTGGTTGGAGGAGAAGGAGAAGGGGGCCCCTCGGGTGAATTACCGCCAGAGGGACTGGGGGTTTTCTCGCCAACGCTATTGGGGGACGCCCATTCCCGTGGTATATTGCAAGGTTTGCGACCCGCAGGAGGAGGGCATTGGCCTGGAGGAAACGCAGTTGCCCCTCTTGCTGCCCCCCATAGACACGCAGGCCGTCATTCAAGGCCACGGGGAGCCCCCCCTGGCAAAGGTACCCTCCTTCCTCCACACCCTATGCCCCCAATGCGGCGGCCCCGCCAGGCGTGAGGTGGACACCATGGACACTTTTGTGGACTCCTGCTGGTATTATGCGCGCTACCTTTCCCCCAAATATGAGGGGGGGCCTTTTGAGGTGGACAAAGCCCGCCGCCATTTGCCCGTGGACATTTATGTGGGCGGCCCGGAGCATGCCACCATGCACCTGCTCTATTTCCGCTTTTGGTGCCGCGTTATGAAGCAATTGGGCCTGGTAGAGGTGGAGGAGCCCGTCCAACGCCTCATTACGCAAGGCATTGTCAACGGCTCCGACGGACGGAAAATGTCCAAACGCTGGGGCAACTTTGTCCCCCCCCTGGAAATTATTCAAAAATATGGCGCCGACAGCCTGCGCCTCTTCGTCCTCTTCGCCGCCCCGCCGGAGCGCGACATGAGTTGGAATGACGAGCAAATTGAGGGTACCTACCGCTTTGCCAAGCGCCTATGGGCCCTGGTGGTGGCGCATGTGGAGGAGGTGAAGTCCGCCCAGTGGGAGGGGCCCTTTTCAGGGGCGGCCCTGGAGGTGCTGCGCGCCACCCACAAGTGCATAAAACACGTCACCCAAGCCATTGAGCGCCTCTCCTTCAACACCGCCATTGCGGGGATGATGACGTTTTTGAATACCCTCTATGCCGCCCCCCCCCCCTCCAGCCAGGAGGAAAAGGCGGCCATGCGTTTTGCCCTCAAGTCCCTGGCCTTGCTGCTAACGCCTTTTGCCCCCCACCTCAGTGACGAAATTTGGGAGGCCCTGGGGGAGCAGGGGTGTACAGTGGAGGCCCAGTGGCCCGAGTTTGAGGAGGCTTGGGTGGTGGACGCGCAGGTTAGCTATGTCATACAGGTGAATGGCAAGTTGCGTGCGGAAATACATATGCCCCTGGAGGCGGAAGAGCATACGGTTTGTGAGGCGGCCAGGGCGGTGCCCAAGGTGGCGGCCCTGTTGAAGGACAAAACACTCAAAAAGTGCGTTTTTGTGCCCAAACGCCTGGTGAATTTTGTGGTGGGCTAGGAGCTTGAGGAATGGTTATGGCTACCCCCCCATACCCCCCCTCTTTGGGGGAACACCCCACCACCCCCTTGGGGGAACACCCCACCCCCTTGGGGGGACCCCCCCCCTCTTTTGGGAGCCCTTGGGCGAGCCGCCCCCCTCTGTTGTTGTTGCTAGGGGCATTATGTATGGGGTGGTGGAGTTTTTCCTGTGGTTACCGTTGGGTGGGGGCCAACCCCGAGGTGGTGGGGTGCATGTTGCCGTTGGAGAACCTCAGCAACGAGGTGGCCGCGGGGCAAATATTTGACATGGCTTTGCGCAGCCAGCTTTTCAAAGCAGGAGGCGGGGGGGGTGCCAGAGGGGGGGGGTGCCTACGTGCACGCCTGTTGCAGCTGTCCAGAGACTTTCTAACAAGCCGCAACTTTAGACTTATAGCTGTTTTGGAACTGAGCCTAGAGAAGGAAGGTTTTCGTCCCATACACGTGGTGCAGAGTGAAGAATTCAACTCTGGCGCAGACGTCCTCCTAACCGAAGCGGCCCTACGCGCAACCCTTGTACGGCTTGCCGAGAAGACGGCACAGAAGGGCCTTGAGCACATACAAATACAGTGGCGCCCAATAGTGGACACAAGCTGACGGTTATAAGTGCGGATAGGCCATTGAGGCCTGCCTTGTCTTTTTGGGTGGAGGCAAGTCTTTTGCTTGCAAGCAGGAGGTTAGGAGCTAACCCTGTTGAGTTGCTGCTTTTTTTGCAAAAGCCTGGGAGAGGCGGCCCACATTTCTTGCAGCGTTATTGGCATGGAAGACGCCTTTGGAGGCTGCGCTGTCCAGGGCTTTGGTTGCCGCGCGCAGGGCCTCTTTGGCTTTGGCCAAGTCGTCTGAGGCGAGGGCCTCGCGGGCTTTTTTGACAGCGGTACGGACAGAAGCCCGAAGGGACTTATTTCGAGCATAACGAGCCAGGGACTGTTGGTGGCGTTTTTGTGCAGAACGTGTATTGGCCAAAGCGGCACTCCTCAAGAATAAAACCGGAGGGCCCTAACTACTTGGAGAGTGGCTTTGAGTCAAGCGCAGTTTCAGAAAGTACTTTTTTGGCTTTTTGCCAGGCATTGTCCAACGCTTCATTTGTTGCATCCGCCACATTTTTTCCCTGTTTTTCAAAGAGGGTTTCCATGAAGCGAAAGCGCTCGACGAAGCGCTGGTTAGCGCTGCGCAGGGCGTTTTCAGCACAAATGCCTTGCCAGCGTGCGAGGTTGGCCAAGCTGAAGAGGACGTCTCCCAACTCATGGAATATGTTTTGTTTTTCTTTTGAGGCAACGGCTTTGTCCAGCTCTGCGAGCTCCTCATCCAATTTAGCTCTAACGGTGTTATAGCTGTCGAAGTCAAAGCCCACGTGGGAGGTTTTGGCGCCGATGCGTTCGGCCTGCAGGAGTTGGGGGGCGGTTTGGGGGATACCGTCCAGGAGGGACGTTTGGTTTGTCTGGGTTTTGAGTTTTTCCCAGTGGCGCAAGACGGTTTCTATTTCAGGAGGGGGGGCCTGGGGGTTTTGGAAGACGTGGGGGTGTTGGCGGATAAGTTTTTGGGTGAGGGAGCTGCATACTTCATGGAAGTCAAAGAAGTTTTTTTCGGAAGCGAGTTGGGATTGGAAGACAATTTGCAGGAGGAGGTCTCCCAACTCTGTTTGAAGGCCGCTCCAGTCATTGCTATGGGCAGCGGTTTCCATTTCGGCGAGGACTTCGTGACATTCTTCGAGGAGTCCGGAGCCTAAGGAGCTCAAATCTTGTTTTTTGTCCCATGGGCAGCCGTGGGGGCCGCGCAAGGTTTTCATGACTTGGAGGAGTTTTTCGAGGGGAGTGGTTGAATCATCCATCATTTTTGTTGCATTAACAAAACCCATCCCGTTTGTATTTCTTTTCGCTATCATCCACGCATCCAATGAACTTGTTTTTTGTCTGTTGTTTTTTTTTCATACCAGTGACGGGCTCCTTAGAGGAGAAAGGGGAGGGGTTAGCCGTGGTGGGGCAGGGGGAGGAGGGGGGTAGTTTATTGGGAGGAGGGGAGGAGCCGGAGGAGGTGGGGGTGTCAAGCCCGAGGCTTCGCTTGGTAGCGAGCCAAGTGGGGGACGCCGAATTATACAAGGCCTGGGAGCGTTGGCACGAGGCCCATATGAAGAGGGAGGTTGAGGAGGAGAAGAGGGCATTGGAGGCTTTGGTACATTTGCGTTTAAAGGTGGGGGCGCGAGCATTTGAAGCTTTTGCTGTTGGGCTTATGCGGGCGGCGGCCTCGCGCGACATTCAGGGTGACAAGGCGGGGGCCCAAATGTTGTCTCAGGCGGCGATGCAGTTGGCAGGGGATTTACCTGCCACCTACATAGACGCCACGGGTATTTGTCTTCAGCATTTACCTGAGGATTGGCGTCGTTGTGCGCAGCTTGCATGGCAGACGGTGAGGAGTTGGGTGGCGGATCCGCGGTATAGGCGCTCAACGTTTGCGGATGTGGGGGTTGCCTCGCTTTTCAGTTTTGTTTTGACAGCGATGCTGGTCATGTTGGTTTTGCTTTTGAGGAGTTTACCCTGTTTATTTGCGGATTTTTATGCATTTTTTCAGAAGTTAGGTTTTCCGAAGTGGTTTGGGTGGGCGGTTTTATTGGGCACATTATGCCTTCCACTCCTATGGGGTGTAGGGTTGGTGGTGGTTTTTCTTTTTTTCTTTTTAGCAACAGCCCTCTATTTAAGGCGAGCGGAGCGTTTGTTTGTTGCGGCCTTTATTGTGGTGATGAGCCTATTGCCTTTTGCAGGGGAGTGGTTGGCCTACAGGACGGTTTTTGGTGGGACATTAGCGGAGAAGTTATGGATGTTGGACTTAGGGGGGCCTGGGACGGAGGCATTGGCGAGGCCATGGAAGGAGGCGTTGCGGACTTCCCGGGGGAATTTTGTAGAGTTGGCGGCGTTGGGGACTTTTGAGTTAAAGAGGGGGGACAACGAGGCGGCCATTGAGCATTTGAAGAGGGCATTGAGTTTGAGGGCGGAGGAGCCGAGGGCGCTGAACAACCTTGGGGTGGCTTTATTTTTGAAGGGGGAGATGGGGCAAGCGAACGAGTTGTTTGAGAGGGCGGCGCGGGTGGACTTATCCTTGGGGGAGCCGTTTTACAATTTGGCGCTTTTGCTGCAGTGGCCCGCGTTGCAAGGAGCCGAGTTAGACGCGCAGGAATATGACAGGATAGCGGAGTTATTTGCGATGGCCTATGAGAGGACGCCGAGGCTATTGGAGTTACGTCCGCTAACGGAAGGCGGAGCGATTTTAGCCAACACGTTTTTGCAGACAGTGGGGTTGGACTCTCGAGACATATTGGATGCGGCCAAGTTGGGAACGGACAGGGAGTTGGAGCTCATTCGTATTCAGCTGGCCCGGGCGGTGGTGTTTGAGTCCTCCTTTTCTCTGACGCCGTGGATGGTGTTGTGGGGGGTGGGGGTGATATTGTTATTGAGTTTTCTTGGGGATTTTTTAGATGTATCCACGAGGTGTGCGTTGTGTGGGAGCATTTACCGCAGGAAGATGCTTTCGATGGACAGGGGGGCGTGTTTGGACTGTACGCGTGTATTTTTGCAAGAGGGCCATGAGGTAGAGCCTTTGTTTGGGTTGAGGAAGCGTTTGGACACTGCGCGTTATAGGAGGAAGCACAAGCGATTCATTTACAGTTTAAATGTGCTTTGGCCGGGGGCAGGGCTTCTCTATGCGGGCAGGTTTATGCCGGGGGTGCTTTATGGGTTTGCATTTGGTTTAGCGATGTCCGCCCTCATTTATTGGCAGCAATTTATTCGTGTCCCCTATTTGGAGATACCTTTTTCCATTTATGCCATACCTCCTGTTGTGGTTTTTGGTTTGGTATATTTTTTGTCCATTACCCGGGTATTTCGCCTAAAGGACCAGCGTGGCACTTAGAGGGACACTGAAGGAGTTTCGCATAGCGGACATTTTTCAGCTGATAAGCCAGCAGGCGAAGACGGGGACTTTGCGTTTCAAATCCAGGAGGAGGACGGTTTGGGTCAGCTTTTTAGAGGGGTGGATTGTCCGGGTTGAGGACTCGAGGAAGTCAAGCCAGGAAACCATTTGTGAAATGTTGTTGAGGGCGGAACTCATTCTCCAAGAGGATTTGGACATTGCGTTGGATGTGCACAAGAGGATGAGGCGCAGTTTGAGGGAAGTGTTGTCGCTGAGGAAGCTGTTGCCGGAGGAGAAGTTTAACGAGTTGGTTTTGTTGCAGATGAGGGAGGCCCTATATGAGTTGTTCACCTGGGACTCAGGGAAGTATGAATTTGAGAACAGTGTTCTCAGTGAGGGGACGTGGGGGAGGTTGAACACGGAGTCCATATTAATGGATGGGTTTAGGGTAGTGGACGAGTGGCCGGAACTCAGGAGGCGGATTGTGGATGAGGAGGCGAGGATAGAGAAGGTATTGCCGTTGCCCGAGTTAGCAGGGGGTGGGTGGGGCGACTCTCGGAGCATGTTGGGCATAGCGGAGCGGCAGGTTTATGAGTTGGCGAAGATGGGCCTTTCGGTGAGGAAGGTGGTGGATTTGTCCTGTCTTGGCAGGTTTGACGGGTTTCGTGCGTTGGCGAATTTGGTTGAGCAAGGGTGCATACAGTTGTCCTCTCCGAGCCATGGGGGCAAGGTTTTGCCTGGGAGGCAGCGCAGGTGGCTAAAGGTTTGTGGGCGGATAGGGGCAGTTCTTTTTTATTTAATGGTGGTGAGCATGATAAGTGCGGGCAGCAATGGGGACATATTTGGGTGGAGTGCTGGGCGGAATGTATTTACAAACCCGGTACTCCGGCGCCACATTGCGCGTGCGCAGACAGCGCGTATAGAAGCGGCCATAGAGGTATACCGTTTGGAGAATGCAACCGTACCGGAGGAACTTGGGAACCTTGTGGAAGCGAGGTTGTTGAGGGCGGATGATTTGAGTCACCCGTGGCACACCGCATATGGTTATTTGCGAAAGTCTCCTTCCGAATATGAATTGTTGTTACCTTCCGAATAATTTTTATGCAGCTTGAAATTATTGACAGTGCGTTGGCCAGGGCTCTGGCCGGTCCCCAGGGGGAGAATTACAGGTGGTTGGAGCGGCGCATGGGCGTACGTATTGGGCAGAGGGGGACGAAGGTGGACATCCAGGGGGAGGATGGTGGGCAAGTGCAGGTGGTAGTGGGTTTGCTCAAGGAGTTATGTACGCATATGCAGTTGGGTTTGGGGTTGACGCTGGAGGACATGGAGAGGGCGTTATTGGGCTATAAAGAGAGAGGGGGGGAGGGGATAGAGCCCATGTTTTCGTCTCCGATACTGAAGCGATTGGGGGGTGGAGCGGTTGTGCCCCGGACGGCAGCGCAGAAGCGTTATGTAGAGATGATAGGGAGGCAGGACATTGTTTTTGGGGTTGGGCCTGCGGGGACGGGGAAGACTTATTTAGCCGTAGCGATGGCGGTGGTGGCGTTGATGGAGCGCAAGGTACGCAGGATAGTGTTGACGCGGCCGGCGGTGGAGGCGGGGGAGAAGTTGGGGTTTTTGCCTGGGGATTTGGCGCAGAAGGTGGACCCCTATTTACGTCCGCTATATGATGCGTTGAGGGACTTTATGGATGGGGTACGGGTGGAGAAGTGGATGGAGGAGGAGGTGATAGAAGTTGCGCCGTTGGCGTTTATGCGAGGGCGCACGTTGCATGAAGCCTATGCCATATTGGATGAGGCGCAGAATGCGACCATTGAGCAGATGAAGATGTTTTTGACGCGGTTGGGGCCGTGCTCCAAGGCCGTCATAACAGGAGACCTAACGCAGGTGGATTTAGCGGGGAAACCCTCGGGGCTTTTGCATGCCAGGCAAATTCTCCAAGGGGTGGAGGGGATTGGTTTTTTGGAGTTTTCGGAGAGGGATGTGGTGCGACACCGTTTGGTGCGGGAGATTATAAAAGCCTATGAGAGCAGTCCGGCATGTCTCTTGGGGGAAGAGAAGGAGAGTTGACCTGGCTGAGGCTGGCGCATATAAGCCTAGGGCAAGGGGCAAAAGGCCTTTCCTGTTCCCTCCCATGGGGAAGGCATAGAAATTTGGGAGAGGTGGAGAAGCAAGCATGGCGATGAATGCAGAGCAGAAGGTAGAAATTGTCGTTCGTTATAGGACGCATGAGAAAGACACGGGCTCCCCGGAAGTCCAAGTGGCATTGTTGTCGCGGCGTATTTCCTATTTGACGGAGCATTTCAAGACGCACAAGAAGGACCACCATTCGCGGCGGGGTTTATTGAAGCTGGTTGGGCAAAGGAGGAGGTTGTTGGACTATTTGAAGAAGAAGGATTTGGAGCGATACAAGAAGCTGATTGACTCATTGGGTATTCGCAAATAGCGAGAGAAAGTGGGGGCGCATTGGGCGCCCCTTTTTACATGAGAAGTGGCAGCACATGAAGGTGGAGAGGCCGCTTGGGGATTGCGTTTTGATTTTAGGTTTGGAGCTTCCAGAGAATGGATTGAGGCCATATGGGGGTGGAGGTTGCAGACTTCAAATCAAAACGTCCAAGAGGGTTTTTTCTGAGAAGGCATAGGAGAGAGACATGTATTTGAAGGACGTTATTGAATTGGGTGGACAGAGTTTGTCCATAGAGACGGGCCGTATGGCCAAGCAGGCAGACGGTGCGGTGGTACTCCGCTATGGGGACACCATGTTGCTTGCGACGGCGGTGGCTTCGCACGAGAAGAGGGACGTGGATTTTTTGCCACTCACCGTCGAATACAAAGAGAACCTTTGTGCGGCGGGGCGGATTCCGGGCAGTTTTTTTCGTCGAGAAGGCAAGTTGACGGAGAAGGAGACATTGACGTCCCGTCTGGTGGACCGCAGTTGTAGGCCTTTGTTTGCCGAGGGTTTCAGTTGTGAGATTCAGCTGATTATCAACGTTATTTCTGCGGACAATATGAATGACCCGGACATATTGTCCATAACAGCGACTTCAGCGGCGCTGATGGTTTCGGATTTGCCCTTTCACGGGCCCATAGCGGGCGTACGTATAGGCCGGATAGACGGAGAGTGGCTGATAAACCCCACCTATGAGCAGCGGGAGAAGAGCGACATAGACTTGGTGGTGGCCTGCTCCAAGGAGGCCATTGTCATGGTGGAGGGGGGGGCCGGTGAAGTTTCCGAGGCGGAGATGTTGGCGGCATTGGAGTGTGCGCAGAAGGCCTGTGCTCCCATGTTGGCCATGCAGGAGCAGATGCGTGCGCAGCTTGGGAAGAAGGCGCGTATTTTTGAGGCACCTGAGAAAATAAGTCCGGAGTTTCAGGAGGCGTGCCACCAGTTGGCGCAGGCGGGGATTGTAGCGGCCTATGAAATTGCCGACAAGAAGGAGCGCTATGCGGCGCTTTCTGCGACGAAGGCGCAGCTTTTGGCGGAGTTGAGAGTGAAGCAAGGGGAGCAGCCTCTTGTGGGCATGGAGAAGAAGGTGGGGTTTGTGTTTGAGGAGTTAAAATACAAATACATGCGGGAGATGATTTTGAGTGGGGGGCGAATTGCGAAGCGAGCGCATGATGAAGTCCGCCCTATTAGCATAGAGGTTGGCGTATTGCCCAGGGCACACGGCTCCGCGCTTTTCACGCGGGGAGAGACGCAGGCATTGGCGGTAGCGACATTGGGGACGACGGAGGACGAGCAACGCATAGAGCATTTGCAGGGGCAGAGTTTCAGAAGGTTTATGTTGCACTACAATTTTCCGCCTTTTTCGGTGAATGAGGTGAAGCAGCTGCGTGGTCCGGGCCGTCGGGAGATTGGGCATGGGGCATTGGCGGAGCGGGCATTGCGAGGGTTGGTGCCGGATGCGGCGAAATTCCCCTACACCTTACGTATTGTCAGCGACATTTTGGAGTCCAACGGCAGCTCCTCCATGGCCACCGTATGCGGAGGGACTTTGGCGATGATGGATGCGGGAGTCCCCATAAAGGCGCCCGTAGCGGGCATAGCGATGGGTTTGGTGAAGGAGGGGGAGAGGGTGGCGATTCTCTCGGACATTTTGGGGGATGAGGACCATTTGGGGGACATGGACTTCAAAGTATGCGGCACGGCCAAAGGCATTACCTCTGTGCAGATGGACATAAAAATAACCAGCATAACGACGGAGTTGATGATGCGGGCGATGGAGCAGGCGCGCCGGGGGAGGTTGCACATATTGGAGAAGATGGCCCAAGCTTTGCCGGAGCCTCGTGCAGAAATCAGCGTTCATGCGCCGAGGATAACGACGCTTCAAATTCGCTCTGAATTCATAAAGAACGTCATAGGCCCTGGAGGCAAAACCATCAAAGACATTGTTGCGCGCACGGGTTGTATTATTAACATTGAGGATTCTGGGCGGGTGAACATAGCCTCCGCGAACACAGAAGCGACGAAGCAAGCGGTGTCAATGATTCAGGCGTTGACGCGGGAGGCGGAGGTGGGCGAGGTATATTTAGGCATTGTCCGGAAGGTTTTAGAAATTGGCGCCATTGTTGAGTTGTTTCCAGGGACAGACGGGCTTGTGCACATTTCCGAGCTATCAGACAAGCGGGTACGTGCGGTGACAGACATTGTGAAGGAGGGGGATGAGGTGATGGTGAAAGTCACAGCGGTTGAGAAGAACGGGAGGATACGGCTTTCGAGGAAGCAGGCGCTTCAGCAGACGATGGCGTCATCCGAAGGCGACGCAGAGGCCTAAGATGGGGGGCATTTCGCGTTTTGTACAGATTCAGCGTTTGCGGCCTGGGGTTTTGTTGCCCGCCTACCAAACTTTGGGCTCTGCGGGCATGGACCTATACGCCGACATAGAGGCGCCCATAGGTTTGGACTCTTTGGAGCGTATTTTGGTACCGACGGGGATAGCGATTGCTTTGCCGGAGGATTGTGAAGCACAGATTCGGCCGCGTTCAGGTCTCTCTTGGAAAAAGGGCCTGACTTGTCTAAATACACCGGGGACGGTGGATGCGGACTACCGTGGAGAGTTGAAGATATTGGTCATCAACCTTTCGAAGACGCCTGAGGAGATTCAGCCTGGTGAGCGCATAGCGCAGCTTGTTGTTTCAAGGCGGATTCAGGTAGTTTGGGAGGAAGTGGAGGTATTGGAGGCCACCTTCAGAGGGGAAGGGGGATTTGGTTCTACAGGCGTACGCTGAGTGTGTTTTAAGTAACAGAGAAGAGGAAGAGGGCCGGCCTTGCTTTGCTACAAATGTGGAAGCCATGTTCCAGACACACAGACAGTCTGCTCCATATGTGGGCAGAAGGTTTCGGGGGTTTCCGTCCGACAGGCTTCGGCGGGCTATTCGCGCAAGCTGATGCAGTTGGCAGGGGGGGGGATGTTGAAGTTAGAGGAGAGGGTTGCAGGGCGTTATGTGGTGAAGGAGCTGATGGGGGAGGGGCCGACGGGTTTTTCCTATGGAGTTTATGACGGCAGCACTCGGCAGAACATTCGTTTGAAGATGATACACCCCCACTTGTTGCAGACGGTGGAGGAGCAGAGGAATTTTGGGATTGTTTTAGAGAAGTTAGGTTATTTAGCGCACACGAGTATGAGTCGTGTTTTGGAGCGGGGGAACGTCCATGGGCGGATATTTTATACGCAGCAGCAAGCGGAGGGTTTGTCTCTGCGGCGCATTATGGACGAGCGTTTGGTGAAGGGGAGTTTGTTTTCGTGCAAGGAAGTGGAGCCGATATTTGGGCAGTTATTGCAGGCATTAGAGGCGGTGCACAGGGTAGGGTTTCACCTCAACCTAAAGCCGGAGAATATTTTTGTTTTACCGGACATACTGAAGCTAACGGATGTGGGGTTGGGTTTAGCGCTACTCCGTCAGACTTTTGTACAAGCGCAGAGGGAATACAAGGTGGAGGGCTATTTGGCTCCTGAGTTTTTGTCAGGGGAGGAAGTGGAGGCTGGGGTAGACGTATATGCATTGGGGGCCATATTAGGGGAGATGTTGGCAGGGGTATTACCGGAGAGTGGGAGGTTGGGTTTACGCAGGAACAACCCCGCCATTCCTGTGCAGTTAGAGCTTATATACCGCAAGGCGGTTGCGGAAAACCCCCAAGCGCGCTACCGCAGCATTGCGGAGTTTTATGAGGTGTTTTCCGCTTTTTATAGGGGGCAAACCCCCGAGGGGCTGTTTTTTGAGCCAGGGCAAGAGGAAGTAACGCAGGTATTAGCGAGCTTGTCGCCTGAGCCTTCGCCGCAGGTTTATGCGGAGATTTCCAATGAAACCTCCATTTCCGGCCTAAAGAGTCCGTTTGCTAAGGGCCTCAAGCGTTTCAAATGGGTATTTATAGGGATGGGGGCTACGTTGTTGGGGGTTTTCCTATACTTGGCATTTAGGGATGCGACGCCGGAGGGATATACGGGGAGGAATGTGGAGGGTTTTGTGCAACATGTCCCTGTTGTGCCCGTGCCTGTGGAGTTGCCGGAGGTAGAGGGTGCGCACACGGAGGCTTTGCCGCCTGAATTGCTTGAGGAGCCTGCGCCTCCTGTTGTTTTGCCTGAGAAGGCCCCGGAGGTTTCGCGTACGCCGTCGCGGGGGAACATACCTCCTGTTGTTGCCGCGCCGCGTTGTCCGGAGCAGATGAGGTACATTGCCCCTGGGGTTTTTAGGATGGGCACGGCGAAGGAGGACGACTATTTGAGTTTTGAGGATTTACCTATTGTGGTGAAGGAGGTTTTGGGGTTTTGCGTGGACATTTATGAATACCCCAACCGGGCTGGGCAGGTGCCGCAAGTCAATGTGGGGTGGGCGAAGGCCCGGGAGTTATGCCAGAAGCAAGGCAAGCGTTTATGTACAGAGGTGGAGTGGGAGAAGGCCTGTAGAGGCGGCCAGAGTTTACGTTGGCCCTATGGCAATGTTTTTGATGAGGGTGCTTGCAATGCGGAGGGAGGGACGGGGGCGAGCAAGGTTTTGGCAGCAGCCGGGAGGTTTCCCCGTTGTATTTCTGCATATGCCGTATTGGACATGTCCGGGAATGTTGCCGAGTGGACGGAGGAGAGGCTAGCCAAAGGAGGCTCCTTTTCAGGCTCCGAGCATGACGTACGTTGTGTTGCGCGCAAAACCAAAGCAGCGGCCACAGGAGAAGTAGGCTTTCGTTGTTGTGCGAACCCGAAATAGTTTGAGATATTGCAACGTGGGAGGTGTGTGGTGGGAGGAAGAGCCGGAAGGGGCCCCTAGCACGAAGGAAAGCGGATGATACCAAGGTATTCTCGAGCAGAGATGGTTGTGTTGTGGACAGAAGAAGCCAAGTTTGGCCGTTGGAGGGACATAGAGCTTGCGGCATTGGCAGCCATGGTGGAGGAGGGTTTGGCCCCGCGAGTTGCGAGTGACACATGTATTGAGAAGGCGGGCACGTTTGGGGCGGAGGATGTAGCGGCCATTGAGGAGATTGAGAAGACGACGCGGCATGATGTGATTGCTTTTTTGACATTTATGGAGCGGCGCATAGGCATACAGGCCCGTTGGTTGCACTTTGGGATGACCTCTTCAGACGTATTGGACACGGCATTGGCATTGGTTTTACGAGAGGCAGCGGATGTGTTGTTGGTGGGGTTGGAGCGGGTGATGGAGAAGGTAAAGGCGAGGGCTTTTGAGTTAAAGGGGGTGCGGATGATGGGGCGAAGCCATGGCATTCATGCGGAGCCGACGACGATGGGGCACAAGCTGGCCCTTTGGTATGACGAATTGACTCGCCACCGTGAGCGTCTTTTGCATGCGCGCAAAGCCATTGCTGTGGGCATGTGCTCCGGTGCGGTGGGCACTTTTGCGCATTTACCGCCCGCTGTGGAAGAGGGGATGTGTCGGCGATTGGGGCTTGTGCCGGCCAATGTTTCCAGTCAAATTATTCAACGGGACATTCACGCCGAATATTTTTTGGTATTGGCGCAGTTGGCGACTTCCATTGAGAAGTTTGCCATAGAGATTCGCCACCTGCAGCGTACCGAGGTAGGAGAAGTTGAGGAGCCTTTTGCGAAGGGGCAGAAAGGCTCCTCGGCCATGCCGCACAAGCGCAACCCTGTGCTTTCAGAGAACCTCACAGGCCTAGCGAGGCTTATGCGCAGTTATGCATGGGCTGCGTTGGAGAATGTTGTTTTATGGCACGAGAGGGACATTTCTCATTCCTCGGTGGAGCGTGTTATTGGGCCGGATGCGACGGTGACTTTGGATTTTATGTTATACCGTTTTGCGGGGTTGGTGGGGGAGATGCGGGTATACCCGGAGGTGATGGAGCGCAACCTAAACCACCTGGGTGGGCTGGTATACTCTCAGCGTTTGTTGTTGGCCCTGGCGGAGAAAGGGATGGAGCGCCAGGCTGCCTATGCGATGATACAGCGCAATGCGATGCGGTTTTTTGAAGAGGGTGTGGTTTTTAGGGTTTCGCTTTTGGAGGATGAGGAATTGAGGATGCTGATGAAGCCGGAGGAGGTGGAGGCCTGTTTTGAGGAGGGCTACCACACGCGGCATATGGATGAGATTTTTGCGCGGGTATTTGGCGAGGGTTGAAGACACCCGCTGAGGGAGAAAGAAAAGCAGGCCCGGAGAAACCGAGCCTGCTTTTGTTGTGAAGAGGCCTTTGGTGAAGGCTCAACCCGTCCTAGTTGAGTAGGGGAGGCTGAGGAGGTTTGGGAGGCTCCACAAAGCACCCGCATATTCTGATGTCGGTGCTGCATAGCATTTCTTCCGGGCAACCGCCACAGTTAGCGGGGAGAGGACAAACACAAGTGTTGCTGGCGCTGTCGCATGTACGAGAGCCGCTGCATTTAAGCGTTTCGTGGCTAAAATACCTGTCCTCTTCGCAAGGCAAAGACGCGTTGCCGAAGGCTTCCCAAGCGCGATAGGAAATCACCACATGGCTTTGGTCGTCCGGGCGGCAATTTCCGAAGAAATTGACTGTCCTATAGAGGCCATTGTAGTCAAAACCATTCACTCGGCTGCGTGGCACGTCGGCGTTGCTGGCACATGCGCCGACGGGGTGTTCGACGGCCACGCGCAAAGAGGCGCCAATGAATGGTTTTTGCGTCTCAATGCCTTGGTTGCCAATGGCATTGTCCACAATTTCTCTCATGGCTTCTTGAACAGCCGCTTGGTGTTCAGGCTCATTTCTCGAGTCAAACCCATTGTTAATGGGCCTTCGCGTGCCGCCTGTTGCAATCACAACACGCTCAATACGTGTAAGGTTGCCGTCGTTGGGATAAGCAGGAACCTGAAGCTCACCTGCAACACCACACCGTAGGCCTGCCGGACAATAAATGGCATTCACCTGAATGGTGTTGCCAGGGCGGACGGGCGGCACCACAACCGGGCTCCCATTGCTTGTAGTGGTTGTGGGAACTGTCGTTGTATTTCCTTGGAAGAAGTCGATGAAATGTTGAAGGTCTTCCCAGTTGTTTTGGGTTGCGTCTGAATGGTACATGGTTCTGGTCTGGTCTTCCGTGTCGCTTAATATGATGACAATCACTTCTGCCTCTTCTGGGCTTCGAAGCCGGATGCGGTTGCCCAAGGAAGCTTCGTTCATGCGAATGAGTGCCAGGCGCGCAGCGCCCAACATGCCTTCATTGCCATTGCCACCGGTGCCAATCCAACAACCGTTGTTTGCTCCATTGGTATTATAGGTGCAACTTGGGGCAGATGGAAGCTGGGCTGCGGCTGCGTTGATGCCACATGCACAACTTTGTGTTGCAAGCGCGCACGCTGTGCCCGTGTCCCTTCGTCGACAAGTGCTGTTTTCGGCCAACCAGGCTTGAAATTCATGAACATTAGCCGTAAATCCGCGAATGATGCCTGAGTTGGGAGAGCCCGTTATGTGATAAGAAGACGTCACCAGGGCCACACGCCAGTCCAAGGTGCTGTTGCTCAACGCGCCCGCCATGGCGGTGCCGGCCGCAGCCAAGCGATCTTGCGCATTGTTCATGGAAGCAGAGTCGTCCACAACAAAGAGAAAGTCCACAGCGCCGCGCTTGGCCACAGAGCGCTCGCACTGCACGACGGTTCGGTCAAGATAGCGTGCCAGGGCAGCACCGCCAGCCACATCGGCCAGGCCAAAAGCGGCAAGCGTTTGTGGGGTGTTGTCAAGTCCCGGGGCATTGTGAAGCGCAACCGCCATCACCACAATAACTTCGCCATTGTCACGAAGCACATATTGGGCTTGGACATATTGCGTGCTTCCACTGGCGCCACTGAGTGGCAAGCTGCCTGTTCCTGCGCCCAAAAGTGTGTTGGCGATGGCGTTGACACGTGCCGACGGAC
>Ga0209755_10004004_pt1 | contig 17829 bp, 18 predicted proteins | sample TergutCo191P1_FD_187301 | JGI IMG/M metagenome (GOLD analysis project Ga0209755, IMG submission 187301) | Cornitermes sp. P1 segment gut microbial communities from Petit-Saut dam, French Guiana - Co191P1 (SPAdes) (version 2) | ecosystem: Host-associated > Arthropoda: Insects > Digestive system...
TGTGTGGCAGTGTTGTTAGAAGTGTTCAAAGTGCATACAAAAATGAATTAACCACATTCCCAAACTACTCTTTTGTGAGTGGTCAGATAACATGATGCAAATTAAAATGTGTTTGTACCCCTTGTGTAAATATGTTTCTTGGTACTTGGTTTGAGTTATGTAATAAACATCTGAGACATTTACAAACTGAATGACACATTTAAATCAGTGGAAAAAGTTGCATCAGGAAGAACAGCATAAGTTACACAACGGTGATTAGCTTATGGCTAGAAAGTGGGTCACATACAAAAAAAAACCCATTGGCACAAATGTGTATCCTTTGTCAGTAAAGAATCTTTCATCAGTTAGGTGTGAAAGTTTCATTTTACCTGGAGTTGGTCCAAGTGCTGGCTTAGCACCTGGAAGGGACAATAAACCTCCCTCCTTCAAAAACTGTGCTGCAATTTTAGCGGCAATGGTGGAGCTCCAAACACTCTGTCGCCACATCAAGTCAGCATTCTTTACCAGCTCTGAAATGTTTTCAGTTTGCCCTATTTAGTGATAACTCACAAGCAGTTCAATTAAACAGGCTAATCGCATTGTATATATGTAATACCAACCAACTGCACATGTAAAAATGTTTACCTTTGCAGCAGTTGGTATTAAATACATATAATATGATTATTGCATGGAATATATTCAATATTAAAAACTCACCTTTTGATGCAGCATTCCCACCAGCCCATCCTCCAGCAACACAGATAACAGCATCAACTTTTTCTCCACTCAATAAAGAGCCAACCTGTGTCACTACACTTGCTTCCTGAAGCAGACAAATTGGATATTAAAATATGTTAAACACTATGTAAGGACTACAGAAAGCAGCTGTGTCATACTGCAAGCCTTTATCCAAAAAGAATGTGGGAAGATGAAGTCCCAGTGATAAAGATTGGTGTCCTGACATTACAATTTAGACAAACCAACCCAGTCACTGAATCTGCCAGTATATCAGAACAGGCATGTTTAATTTTAAAAAATTCAGCACATAATGCACTAAATAAGAAAGGTTCTGGGTTAGGTAAGAGTACATCAAGTCACCAGCTCTGAACTACTCAAGCTTTTAGTAAGTACAGTGCTGGAGGACTTTTATATGGCATTTTCATCTGAGATAGATGAACAAAGTCTTGTCAATCCAAATTAATGGGGGATGTGAAAGAATTAAACAGGAAAGTGTTACTGGCCCACACTTCAATTTTTATGAAGAAAACATAAGACTGGACTTAATGCAACTGAAGCTGAAAAAAAGGAAAACGGTAAAATATGTGATGAACCTACACTTGAATTTCTCTTGCAATGAAAAAATTAAATACGTATATTAAGAAAATAGAAAAATAAGAGAATGGCAAATTAAAAGCATATATAACTGGAAGAAAAATGCTGTATGAAATAAAAACTAGGATGATAAAAATCAGAGTTAATGTTTGCAGTCAACATTTCACTTAACAGTTCTCACAATACTAATGTTCTACATACCTGTTCAGCCCAGTTATCATCGACCTTGACCAGTACGTTTGCATCAGCTTGATCATTTGCTTTAAGATCAATTGAAGCCACCCACTAAAAGAAGAAAAATGTAATATTTTAAACTGGAAGTTTTTATGCATTTTACATTCCATGTACAAAGAAAATTGTGCGTGTGATGTGCAAATAATGCTCATTGTATAAATTAAGAGGTAACATCAGACGTATCTGAATGGACAGTGCTCCTACAATGGATCTAGGAGGCCATTAATTGAAATCCAGGCACATGGCAGTACTATATCTCAAATCACATCAGGAATGCTTCCTTCCACTTCTTTTAAATTTTCATCTTATCATCCTACTATTCCAAACTATGTATACAGTTTAAACTTCACTCCTGCACCAAAGCCCCTGGCAACCACAGGAGGGTAGTCAAGCCCCAGAGTGGGCCTGGGCATTTTGTATGAGAGAGAAATCTTTTGTCCCTGCCAAGACTGAAACAATTCTTTGGATGTCCAAGCCACAGCCTAGTCACTACAAAGACATCACTATTGCCGTTCACTTACATGTAACTGTATTACTGAAAATTAGTTTTAAGACATATGGTTTGGGTTTATGTAAATGCATTTTATCTGAACTCAAGTATATGCTATACAGATATTATACAGGTAAAAAAAGCTAAAGGTCACATTATAACATGCCATGAAGGCACAGAAAGGAGGAAGAATTATAGATATACCTCAGCACTGCAATGTGCAATGGTGGGTAGTCAACGCCACACCCCGGCCGGTCGCTTTACCACCGGAAAAAGCCCCGGTACTCAGATGTGGGTGGGCCCCGAGGTCTGTCTGGAAGGGTACGGAAATCTCGCACCCACCGGGATTCAAACCCCGGACCACTTAGTATTTGTTACAATTAATTTTACAATGACAACTATTTCTTTACGAACTTCAGTTACAATCGCCCACTGTATATATTACACAATCACACATGTTAGTCATACTGGAATAACCGTCTACTACACGGCTCAGCAGTATCAAAGCGATTGATTCGAAAGTATCTTGGGCATAGCAACACACTATTCACAGCTGTTGTGCAATCTTCTTCGCTACTCTAGTACCTACTGGTTTCCGTTAGATTCCTGATACCCAGACATAATGTTTGAAGTAAATCTATATCTTAAATTAAGGGTCACAAATCACATAATTTTTTTCATGTACCCTACTAAGTCTCAACACCTTCCGCTTCTTTATACGGCCCGAAGACGAGAAAAAGGAACAAATTCAAATCCCGAACACTTTCACCAGTCATGTTTCTGTACTTTTCTGTTGCACACATAAACTTGTGCTTTTGTAGTGTGCATTTCATAAAAAACTTGTAACTATTTCATACGTACCCAATTTTGCGCTTTAAAGTGTGCAACACATGCAGCGCCCAACGCACCTCTTCCTCCGTAAATAAATACACGACCTAGCATAGCAGCCATGTCTATTTGATATTTGCGAGGAATGTTGGGAAAAGCAGAATCTGTGACGTCATTATGGCCTAGTTGGGTTAGGTTTGAGATAGAAGTGTAGTGAAAAATATTCTTCAATGAGAATGTATTGAGCGAAATAATTGAACATCATTTCCGTATATCGATACTAGAGAATTTGGTGAGAACAACAGAAACAATAATAAATTCGGGAGTTCCACGTACTCTCTGAAATGTCTCGACATGAAGGTGAGTGATGCCCTATTACAGGTCAGAGAATAGGCTACGTTCTTGCCTGGGATTAGGCTACACTTCCACCGAGATTTATCCCTTGAATTGTGGTTGTAATTGTGTTCAGAACTTGAAGAGCTAATGATTTTGATAGTGACAAAGTATGTGCAAGTATTAAACCGACTGCGAGTATGTGTTGAAGCCAGTACGAAGAACGTTATAAAAAGTAGGGAGGCATAAAGGTAGCTTATACCCATTAGGCCATATCTGGTGGAATTCCGTAAGTCCAAGATTAATAAGTCGTATGTAACGTTGATCAACGAACAACTACATTTGTGAAGAACACAAGTGTTTATAAAGAGTGCCATATGTTGTAAGGATACTTGGAAGTGAAGGAAAATGGCCATTTCTGTACAAGGTTTGGGAAATCGTGTATACTTTTTGTGTGCTTAATTGTATGTCAGTTTCAAAGGATTAAAATATGCAATTTTATGATTGTAGTGCAACACTGCAGATATTTTCTCGGTTTTTGCATTTTAATGTGAATCCACCTTTACCCAGTACAAAGGTTGGAGTTGCCATCAACAATAGAGTATCTTTTTTTTTTAATAAATTGTTGAGCTTAGCAATATAAATTAGAATACAATTTCAGATGAAACGCAGCACAACTGTACGGTCCAGTGGTCAGGTATATCTGTGTTCTGTATAGTGCTTTATTTAAAATTGGCAGTTACATTAAACATATCTATTCAATCTTACCCAATACCCCTAACATATCATGACATTTTCGTTTTATTTACAAGTATTAACCCACACACAGACGAATTTAGTTGTTTTGTAAAGTTAGGCCAGAAATGCTTCAGACGTGAGTATTACAGAATGTTTAAATATTTAAATATTCTACTAGAAATGTGGCATTTTATTCAGGGCTTTATAAACACGTGCATCTGCTCATCTACAGTAAGTGAAAAATTAGGACTAACAATTGGAAAAATTTTTGCATTTATTAATATTCTATTTAGGTGTCCTTTATTATTTTTTCCCCCCTGTCAAATAAAAAATGATAGATTGTATACATATTGTATGTGGGACAATAGGCTTGTCTCATATCTTGTATGTTAGTGATGCTAGCTAGGCTGGTACCAAGCAATTACAAATTCATGAGTAGTTGTAGTTTCTTTTGTGGAGAAATGTCTAGCAGGCCAAATTTTTGTCCATAGGTTTGCCAACATTTTTGCCTTGAAATTACATGGTGCACACTAAATATTCAGTAAAAATGTGTATGTAATTTTCATGTGATTTGCTTACCATCTCTCAAAATTCATTTCAGTAGGCTGTTGAGGAAACTTCAGAAGTATCTTTTGAATACAGGAATGGATTTTTCAGTAAATGTTCCTTTCTCTTCATCTGTAAAAATACAGGAAATTGGCATAGGACTTGTCAGCTTCACTTAACTCCATGGATTAGAGTCATTCTTGAATAACTCCTGATATAGTCTGCCTTTTACACAACCTGATGGTTCACTGTCGTTTTCACAAGAGCCTGCCACTTACCATGTCCTGAGCCAGATGAATCCATTGCATGACAAAACACCCCATGTCTACAAGACCCATACTACTTTTATGGTCTTGTCCCATACTATTATTTAACTAAGTATTAAAGAGTACAAATAAGAAGCTCCACATTGAGCAGTTTCTTCACCAACCTGTTATTTCCTCTTCCTTGGATCCACGTATTCTGTTCAGCAACTTCTTCCATTGCTCACATAATGTGTCATCTCTTTAATGTAATATACCAAGTTTCACACTCATATACAACAACAGAAAAAAATTGCATTATTGTGTTTATCTGTATATAGAAGATGGAACGAATGAGGTTTCTCAAGGAAATGGTAGCATGAATTTCATGCCTGAAATTTTTATTTGTTATGGTTTTCGGATACTGGAACAAGCACAGTTTTTTTTTTTAGTTCATCATATGTATATTGTGATATTGTCTGCATTCTGTTGATCAGATATGATCATATACCGAGTTCTCTCTGTGTCTACTTCCAGTCCCGATCTGGCATCTAATAGATTGTCACTATATTTCCTTATTTTAAATTTCTCATCAACTTTTCTAATTAATACAGGGTTTTAGGTGGTCACCATGTGTGTTGCTCACATTACAGTATTTTGGATTCAGGCACCGTTTAGCATAATAGGTTTATTCAGACATTTCAGGGTAGCTTACTGTCACCATCTTCACAGTGGCTGAATTTTGTTCAGGTGGATGATTAAGTGATTGGATGGAGGGAATAGGTCTGTTATTTAGGAAGGTTTGAAGGATGCTGGCCAGTCAAGACTACAATGAAGAAAGAAGTGCAGGGTTTTTGCACCAAGATGAACTCCCAACTCCTACTCTTTCAGTGCAAGACCTCCCCTCTTCCCTCTCTGTAGCTCTGATTGGCAAAATCATTGAAACTTGCCCATGCATTTCACATATTTCCTTCTTCCACTTACTTTAGCAAACACCTGATCCAAATTTGGTCACCTGGAAAATGGAGGCAGCAAGTTTCTTCAAATTTTAGGACATACCCATTATATATATGGTGTAAGAATCCAAAGATCATCATTTGACGTCTAGTTTAATAATGACTTTCTTTGCAGCAAATAGCTGCTGATGTATATGGCAACTGGAACATGAACTAAAAGAGGACACTAATCATTCATTTTGTCTTTTATGTACAGTATATTACGTACGGTTGGATTTCATTCATAGATGGAATAGCTATATTAATAGAGATTATAAATATGTATTTATAGAAACTTAAAATATATTACAACTTATTGCACAGTTTATAACATATACAAGTTACTCCAACGTGTTTTGGCGAACATATGCAGACCTTTTCTGGAAGTTCACACAGAGGTCATGTTTGGTTAATACTATATAACATTGCAATAAGTTGGAATAATTCTTATCTGTATATTACTCATTGCATGAAAAATGTATGATATTAAGTTTATAAATGAATATATAGATATTTTTGTACAGAACTGACTGACTTTGAATGTGATTTGTAGGTGCTTAATAACAGAATTTATACTATTGGCTTTGTTGATAGGTTGCATATATTTGTGATATATTTAATGGAGCTATGTAAAATGTAAACTACACAGCGACAGATGGTGGTGTGATTTGGAATGTGGTGTTGTAGCAGACATTCAGTCCAAGTACCTTTCAGCTCTATGTCAGAAGTGTTACAGCTTGAGTCAAGTTGTATGTTTTGGCAACTGTGAACAGTTGCAGTTTGCTTTTACAATCTACAACTCGTGCTGCCCACCATGATAGTAGTAGTGACTGCAGTTTTAGTTTGGTTGGTCTTGGTATCCAGAAGCTCTCCATGCAGGTGTAATTTGCTGTAGAGGGATGTACATAGCAGTTAGCTGTCAGGCATGATGCTCTTGTTCTGTAACTTATCCCTGGGTCTGTAACTTGTCCCATATGAAACTTCTGAGAAATTCAGCTTTCTTAATCTTGAAGTTTCCTGTGTGGGGTTGCTGATATATTTTTCCAGGTTTGCTCTCTGTGGCACCATCCATTTGGAGAAACCATAATTTTGTTTCTATGTTACAATTTTCACTTTACACAAAGCATATTTCATATTTTGGCTTTGAACAGGTTAGTTTACTAAGAATCCAGGCCAAGTCTTTGCTCATGCACCAGGTTGTCTCAGATGGGTGCTGTCATGGAAAATGTTCATATACGTGTATGTGCATGGTTTGAGAAATCGCATATAATTGGTTTTGCATGTGCTTAACTGTATGTCACTGTTTAAGGGATAAGGTATGCTGTTTTTATGAAAATATTATACAGCATTTTTAACATTTTATTTTCTCAGTTGATGCATATTTGCATCAAATTTGTGTTCCTGTGTTTCAGAGGCAGATATAATATGTCAGTTGTGTACTGTTAGAATTTTTGTTTTCCAAAAGTGTATGTACGTTTGTAAATATAACGTTGTGTTCGTCTGATCTAGGTGTTAGCTGTGATTCGTGTTTGAAAGGAAACTTTCGTGGCCGGCGCTATAAGTGCCTCATATGCTACGATTATGACTTGTGTGCAACATGCTATGAAGCGGGAGCTACAACTACGCGTCATACAACAGAACATCCAATGCAGTGCATCCTTACAAGGTCTGATTTTGGTAAGTGCAATAGTTACGTTTGGCATGCGGTTTTTGAAGTTCCTATCTGTACATATTTGGAGGTCTAAGGTCCATTGTTACTGCCCTTTGTAACCCTTAACCATTGTTTTTATGCCTTGATAGATTGCAGAATGCTGAACATTTTTTTACATTATATTTTTGTCTGATGAGGGGACAATAGACGTTCTGCTGCCATCTTCAAAGAAGAGAAGTTAATTATGTGGATGAAATATTCTTGTTATTTCTTGTTTTTTTTTGTGGTTTCTTGTTGCATTCTTAGAATGCCATATTACCTTGACCATAAAACGCATTGAACCATGAGAAACACAGTGGAAAATTTAGGGAATGAATATTTTACACACACATTTGATGCTCAAATTCACAAATACTACTTAGTAAAATCCCAGCACATTATAAATTTGCTGCTGGTCATAGAATTCCCCAAAATCTTAGTCACTGCTGTCACACTGATGGCTTTTATTGATGCTGCCCAGACTGTCACTTTTTCCAAACATTAGTCTGACTTGCTAAGGGCTAGACATTCCAGGGTTTGAAACCCAGTGGGGGCAAGAAATCTTCTTTCAAAATGCCTGTCCAATCTGACACTGGTGCCCACTCAGCTTCATATACAGTGGGTGCTGCGCCTTTTGTTTTAGTGATAAAGCAGCCAGGGCATGGTGTTGAATATCCACCTCTTATGTAGCACTAAGATTACAGATAAGTAGAGCTATACCTCTACCTTTATGGTGATGTTTATGTTTCCATCGTAAGAGTCATGAAGGATGTTACTGCCCATATGTTTCTTGATACACTTCACAGTAGTGGGGAGTTTAATATAGTGACTGTAAACTTCCCCCAAAGCCTACTTCATTTTGTTGCTTGTATGAACGTTGCTGTTGTAAACAGAAATTTAGACCCATGCTTGTGAAGCAAACATTTAACCTTTACATGCCTAATGTCAACTATAGTTGACGTACCACACCGCTAACCTCCAAAGTTGCATTTTATATAGTTATTCAACAAATATAGATACCGAATATTTTAAACATGGTGTATACTGCCCTTTTTTTTTCTCTCTCTCTTCAAAATGCATTTTGTTTCATAATTCTAATGTATTTGGTTTCTGTATTATTCACATTTTATATAAAGGGTGTGCTAAAATTAAAAAAATAATTCCAGTGCCAAAAGGTTAATATGATTATGTACTCTTACTTGAGTTTTAGATCTTGTAAGGAGTCAATTTTAATTTTTTGCGTCATTCTGTCAAGGGATTCAGCTAAGCAAATAATTCTAGAGTTGTAAGAGTTGGTATGTGCGATATACCTACTGCATTTGATCTGTTAATTGTTTTGTGATGCATTTGTTGAACAGACATTTATAGCAATTTGTAAATGTAACTACCCTGTGATTGCATTAATAGTGTATGCAGGCTTTTGGATTGAGCTTGTACACGTCAGATATGACTTAAACATCTTCATTATCTTCACATAGTTAAGACTGTAATGACACATATTTTCTTGTTTATGTATGATATATTTAACAGCACTGCTAAATTATTAGAGCAATGAAAGATAGGATGATTGTTGAAAAGTGACTGGTAAAGAATATGGACAGAAGTGGCCTTGGCTTATCTGGAAGCAGTTTTCTGGCTTTTGCTGTAAGAACCAAGGAAAACCATCAGACTGCCGTCAGGAGTCACTCTGAGACAAGATTTGATCATGGGGGACACTGGTGTCTGCAGAGCATTTGCCCTTCTGTACCCCCTTTACAGTGCTGCATAGTGGTCACTTGTATCCCCACTTTAATGGTTGAGATATATTTTTCCCCTGCTGTCCTATGCTGTGTCAAATGCAAGCTTTAAGGAAATTACTATCACTTATGGATGTCACAGCACACAGCAGTGATGGTGAGAATTCACAGCAATGCAAAAGTGACATAAGTATCAACACAGTGATCTGCTACAGAAATATTGTCACCTTGGTGATCAGTATGTTGTATGGCATTTGAAAACCAGTTAGATTTTGAGAAATACTGGAATGGAAACATTGAGAATGGAAAACCATGTTTTGTATGTAACAGAGACCAGATAATCACTGCCTTGGTTGCCTAGCTGCTGTCCAGCTGAACATTTGACTTACACATATAAAATGTGTAGTATGGTGCTCAATATACCAAATGTCGTATAAATGTGTCTGATCTTACACATCTGTGTTTTAAATGCCAACCTTCTGCAGAACATGGGCATTTAATTTCAGTGCCTCAAGGATTAAAGACTAATGAGAAGCTGAATGTGTATAAAGATTTGGTTCATACAGCACAGTAAATACACACTGTCTCAGTTACAAAACCAATATCGCACAATGAAGTAAATTACTGCGATAATTTGCAAGACAAATTTGTTGGTTTTATTGATCCATGTCAGCAAGTGCTTAGAAAAGTTGTCCAGTAGTGTTGTTTTGGTACTGAGTTTTATGAAAACTGAGGATCTAGAATTTGATACATGGTTTGCAAAAGGATAGACAGGCACATTCACAGATGGCTGGTGATGGTTTGGGAAAAGAAATTCTAAAACTGAACTCAGTTTGGTAGGCTTCCTAATTTGAGTAACATTATTTGCAACACTAATGTGTTTTGTTTTGTATAGATCTGTATTATGGAGGAGAAGCACTAACTGTGGAGCAACCCCAAGCATTCACATGTCCATATTGTGGCAAAATGGGGTTTACTGAAACAACCCTACAAGAGCATGTCACATCAGAGCATTCAGAGACATCTTTTGAAGTTGTAAGTTGTAAGAATTGAAATTTTCATGTTGAATAGATACACCAAAATGTTCTTCAGTGATCAGAGGTTTTTTGTCTTCATCATCAGGGTTGAAAATGTAGTGACCTTCATGATGGAAACAGTAAATGTAGTTCTTTAACTTCATGATGCAGGTGATTGCCGGAAGGATTTTATGATTGTAATATTTAATATGCCAGAGTTCTCATTTTGAATTGTCTCTTTAAAGCTACTGCTGACAAGTTCAAATGAGATCTCTTCTGCTAATATGTAGCACTGCATCACATCCCAAACAAATGGAGACATCAACTATGTTGCTGCAAAAGCATGAGAACTCACAAATTTATGTGAACTCTACAGATTTGACAGTGGAGTTCATAGCAGACGATGTTATTAGAAGGTTTTGTTGGTATATTGCTGGTAGAGATTTTTGTGAAGAAGATTTCTGAGCATTGTTACATGTTGACTGAACGGCAGGCAAAAGATATATTCCAAAGACACCATTAGGAGCCTGCAATAATTATCAAACTGAAAAAAAAAGAAATTAATAATTACTTGTGAAATCACAGCAGTAAAAATGCATTAGCAAGACTTATGATTGTTCTTTCAGAAAGCTGCTAGCCATGTTACAAATAACACCCATGTAGAGGTCTCTATTTGTTTTGTTCATTGTAATTGCCAAAAAAATAATAAAAGCTTGGCTCACTTTCTAGGTTTGCCCTGTGTGTGCATCATTGCCCGGTGGAGACCCAAACTTGGTGACAGATGACTTTGCAGGTCATCTTACTTTAGAGCATCGCATTGGGCCACGCGACCTGATATCCTTCCTCATATCCTCTACAATGCAACTTGCCCAACACAAACTATTTATAGATTAGGATACCTTATTGCACTATTTATACAAGGATATATGTGTTGTCAGGTTTGATTTTAATATAAAGAATGTACAGTTAATTCTCATTTTTAATGAACTTCAAATTAAGACAACTTTCAGTTTTACAAATATTTTAAAACGCCCACTTCACAGTTCTTATTTAAGCAGTATTATGTGCTTTTAGAAGTGCAAGTTTATTGAACTGTGCATTTTACAGTAGTAGGTTTGAAATTACAAATGACTCCTCTGTTTTCACTGTACGGTGAACCTGTCATGGTTACTTCAAGGAATGTGTGCAGAAGGAAATGTGGACATGAGATTCATTATGAAGGGTAACTGAACACTTGGTCACACTTGACATTACCTGAATTGCTGTCTCAGTTTTATTATGGAAAGCTGTAGTTCCTAGAAATACGTGGTAGTAAAAGCTGTCGTAATTCAGTGTATGGTAGTTACAACATGCAGAGTAAGATAGTTACTATACAGGAAATTCTGAACAGTAGTGTGTAGCCACAGTGTTATTAACTCTTATTCAAAGACGGTTAGTTTAAGTCTCAGCTGATCACCAGCTTTCCTGACTGGAGTTTTTTTATGGTTTTGCTAAGTGCCTCCAGGCTAATTGCCAAGATATTTGCTTGTTCGTGTCTTGACTACTTTCTGATTCTGTTTAGTTCAGGATTGACTACCATCAGAGTCCTATACTGAGATCCTGGTGGCATCATGAATGCCATGGACATTTGAGGAAATGTCAGGACTAGAATTTTTGTGATTATGTGGATCAGATATGTGGCTGTATTTTGACATTAATTATGCATTATGAATCTTTGTGACACCATTTTAACAGGGAACCAGCATACCATAGTCAATAGTATGACCATGCTGTGGTCTAGACAACTGAGGACTCATGATAGTGCTCAAGAAAGGGCAAGAGATCTTTTCTCTTTCCCAGAGCCTCCACTCTGGCTGTGGGGGCCACCCATTGGGTGCTTGGGGCTCTTTTCCTTGGGGGTAAAGCAACTGCATCATGATGGTGACCACTCACTTCCGTCTATTGCCACGATTAAAAGTGAGTGGAACTATATCTGCACTGCTGTTGTATAACTTTATGGTATGCACAGGGACAACTTTACCTGTTACACTGGTGGCAGCACTGTGTCTTACAGAGTCAGTACAGTTGTTTGAAGTGCCCTCTAAGTCATGGTATGTTACTAGATAGAATGTATTAGAGGTTGCTATACTATGTTATGACATAATTCTGCCTGTTTCATGTGGGCATGAAACTTGTCCTTTCACTCTGAGGGAAGAACAAAACAGGTATTTGATAGCAAAATGTAAAAAATAGCAACATTTATACCTAGGAGAGGGTAACGGAGAAAATTATTTAATTAACTGTTTGGTGCCAAAAGTCGACTATATCTGTGCACGGTGTGTTGCTGAGACTCATCGGCAAAGAGCATGCAAAGTAATGGGCAGGAATTTAAATTCCATGTCTTTTGCAGAGTATTCTGGGCACTTAATTCCATCTCTAGAGGCTTCAAGTATGATGATTTGATTCCTTGTCTAATATAGTCAAGGTGATTATACTGGAAGGTCATATATATATATATATATATATATATATATATATATGGTGTATGTGAGAAGCGAGAAGTACGTACAAATTTAGAAACCTTTGCCATAACAGAAACTGAAATATGAATATGTAATAATGGAGCTAAAAGAATGGGTTGAGGAAGTGTTGACTTAACTGAACTGGCTCAGGAAATGAATGTTTCTTTTGACTGTGCAGAGGAGTCTTTGCCAGGTAGGTAGTTTCTGCATCAGGCATCACTGAGTCATTAATGGATACTGAACGAAACACTTCAGATTGTTCCAGATTCTACTTCTGTTTTGTGTTCATTGCATAAATGAACTGTAAAAACAGACTTTAAGATTAATGGAAAAACTTGGACGAAGCATGCTGGCCCAAGCAGTGGTGTTTCTGATGTGTACAGATGAAGTTCCTTGTTTGACACTTTGCCAGGACACTGTCATAACAGGGTTTTCATAGTTTTCCTTACTGCCCAGGCCAGTGTAATTAATGCCATGACCACATTATTTCTGGTTCATTATGCATTCATCTTCCTACCTTTCCATGCTATGTAGTCTGAGGTGCTGAAATCATAATTGAACCCTAATCAAATAAAATGAAAAATTAGGGGGCCGCCAGAAGTTTGTTAAAAATGGAATTTACTGTATATAGATTTGTGTAGGAGTTCTATAATGTACTGTATTTATGCAATTCCTTGGTACTCCTAAAGGGCTTTGAAGCAGGGAATAAGAAGTTCTTCTGGATAAGTCTTTGTTGAGAAATTTCAAGAAATAATGGTCGGGGTGTGAGTGAAAGTGTAAAAGCTACTGGTGTGTTGAGAACTTCATTTTATGTGTGTGGCATAATTGTATCTGCAGTAACTTGTGCGGATCAATTACAGGTCTTTGTTGCTTAATGTAAAATGAAATTACCGCTTCAGTAATAATTAGGTTGGAGACACTTATTTCAAAATGTGGTTTTGCACTATTGCCTGGTGTCTTTGGGCAGAACTGTAGTGATTCCACAGTCCAGGCACCTTGATAGGTCTGTACATGATTCCAGTGGTATTTGGAGGAGAGGTAACTGTCAAAAAATAGGCAGTTGATGTTTAGAAAGAGTGGTCCTTTTGTGAAATACAGTACAGCGTTCTTGTTGATACATAGTGACAGTTGTATAATTCCAACTGTGTGTCACATGAAGGCCTGGTGTGATGTATGACACAAACTGGTTAGTTCACACACATGGACACTTTGGCCTGAGAGAGACAGTGCTTATTGTAGCCTAACCAGTTCAAAATGGGCCCAGATTGTTGAATTATATTGGTAACTGGGTTCCGTAATTGACCAGTAGAGAATCCCTTGTCTCATTTGAAGTGACCGGAATGGTTGCATCTCATTTGCTGCTGTCACTAAGTGGACTACATTGTGTGCTGTTTGGCCAGTATTCAGTGTTTTTGTTCCTTGGTGCCTTCTGTACAGCTGACTGATCCACGTGTTAGGACTGTGTGTGGTTCATGCCAATTATATCTGGTATTAGTGGTGCAGCCCTTGTTCAACATGTCCACATTTGTGTAGGATGCTGCTTAGGTTTCTGGTTCCCATGTGAGAGTTATTTGTTTCTAAGGGAGACTTTTTCATAGTGAATGCACTGAGTACTCACATAATTTCTTTGTTATGTCTTACTCAGTGCATGAGGGATGTGTGTGTGTGTGTGATTAGCGTGTCCATAGTAACTAGTTTCTAGTAATGGACTGTGTATTAAATTAAAAATGCCTGATATTTAAAGAAAGTACCTTGGATTTGTGTAATATAGTATTTTGCAAGAAAAAAATATTTTGTACTATTCTTGTAGGAGAAGTTAATTGTTCCTGTGGACTGTAAGTTGCTTTTCATCCTGCTTCTCTTGTTTTCCCCATTAGTCTGTTGCCACTATTTACATGATTATTTCTATTTGATTTATTTTATTGGTTGTTTTTCTGAAATTACTGTAGCTTGTGTTGGGTATATATTGTTTGACTGATTCAGGAGTTTGCACATAGCCGCTTGCCTGTTGGCTTAGTATTAGCTTTGTGAGTTTTTTATGTAAGGCATAGTTTTGTGTGTGGTAAACTCTTGTTTGAATGAACGAGACTTTTATTAGTATTCTGACTTCATTTCAGAATTGTAATTGAAACATTGACATGTATTTTTTTTTGCATTTCTTAACATAAGCCTGATAACTGTTGTTCTCTCTGTTAACATTCCCATTTAACTTAAACCATGCTGCATTGCAAAAGTAGTGCAAATGAATGCTCTTCACTCAGCAGAATACATATCTTACACATGCCCACTGTCCAAATGCCTTGTGACCCATAACACATGACTGAGCACACCATTTGCATTCCAGTGCTTATCAGACAAAGAATGCCTCACTACTGTCACCTTGGCAAAGTGAGCTCGTATTTTCTCATGCCAAGGGACACTGTCTATAAGAACTTTCAGATTAATAAATAAATGTACCTTAAAAGAATTTACAAAAGTTTTTGACACAGAGAGCTTACTGTTAATAGTTTTTGCATGATTGTTTTACATGAATAGCCTTCTTATGTTATATAACTTTGATTGTGTGTGGATAATAAGGTGGTGTTTAGGGGTACAGGAAGTTAAATGTTTAAATTGTTACTGTTGACATGTTTGGGATTATTGAAAGTTAGGTTATTCTGCCTATCCCTTTCTTTACTCCACATTCTTTTTTTACTGTGTGTTCTCTTTCTTTTGGTACGTGTAGCCAGCAGGATTACTTGATGTTTGTTGCTGTCTAGACCACTTGCGGCTTCTGGCATAATTTAAGACTTTGATTGTGTCTTGCCTAGCTAAGTAGAGAAATGTTATGGTTATGGTTGAGGGGCTTTGCAGTTGGTACTGTAGCATTCTTGTCAGTTGACCTAAGAATTCCGGTATTATGGGATTTGAGGCTGTTTCATAAGGTGAGTAGTTCCCAACATATTGAAGATATGTAGTGCCTTCGCTTTCAAGGATAAAAAGATGAAGGCACCACAGGTGTCAGTAGCCACTCACCCTTTGGAATAGTGTCACACTTCAGAATACCAAAACCCTCAGTAATACAGCTGTGAGAGCTTCAAATCTCACACCAATGAACCTTGTTTTACTGATTGGAACAGCCATTTATCCATTTGTCACTTGACACTAATGTTTAAAATCAATGTTATAATTTCATTCTTATGACTGGAGTACATAAGGTACTTGTATCATAAAATTAATTTGTTGTGCTTGTCTCAATTCTGTTTCTGATTTTGCCTCTGATATACAAGGTTTAATTCATGTGTGACCCAACATCTATGGAACCCACCTTGTGTTCCCTTTTCAAAAGCACTGTTCTACAAACGTTTGTTCACTTGTAAAGTTTCACACACTGAGACAGTGCATTTGTCTAACATAGTCTTTTCATCTTTATTGGTGTTGGCATGATTGACTGGTGTAATGACTGTGGCTGAGATTGCTTACTGTTACATGGCTATAGAGTGCTGTGTTATCACTCATACACCCATTTTTCACAATGCATTGTCCTCGTTTGAAGTGTAATCGAAGTCATTGGCATGTATCATTGGTTCTTTGCCTTCATTTTTTGTGCCAAAAATTTCTTTACATGTAACTGCTTTGCCTTAGATGACATCTTGCAGTATAACTAAGTGCATGTGTGCATGTAAGTTAATGTGTAGACAAGATTCATATGAAATGAATGTATGAAGTTATGCCAATCCATATTGTTCACAAGCAACTGTGAAAGTTGCAGATTGTGTTTGAATCACTATATATGTGGGTCTGTTTGTATGTTGGCTATTCATCCACATTCAATTTTGACATTTTTGTAAACTTCTGTAACTTATATCCTACCATATATATTGAAATATATGATGTAACTAAAATTAGATGTACCACAATGTAACAGATAGGCCTGTGGGTAACAAGTAACAGCATTTATTGCCCTACAGTTCATACAATTAAAACAGAACACTTACAGTAGAGTACCCTGCACTTGTTCACTAATTACTACAGGCTCATAGCCCAATGTACAATTTGTATATTCTGTTGTCTGCTGATGCTTACAGCACTGACACTGTTCTCAAACACAGTTCTCCACAGATTCACTTCTCCACTACACAATGAACTATGCAGTTCTGGAGTTACAGTCTCCCTTCACTCTGTTGTCCACACTTGCTATCCGCTACATACAACACACTGACTCGCCATGATACGACTGTCCTTCTGCTGAAGGCTGGTCTTGTATGCCACTTATGTGTTTCTCAAATGCCCCAGTCAGTCTTCTGTGAGTGTCTGGCACTCTGTCTTTTCCTCGAAGGCATTGGCACACCAGCAACCTTGACACCAAAGGCTTCACAGATCGCCACACCACTAGGCACTGTTGCCCTTTGTTACAATAATTTCATGTGTATTGTATCAGAGAACTACAGCTGACAACCACATTTTACACATCACTGGAAACATCAGTAGGTTTACACTTAGAAAATTTTGTGTTTAGCAGTACTGCGTTGTAGTTCGAAAAGCATCATGAAATGCATCAACAAATTGTTAACTCAGCACATTTCGGCTACTCAGTAAATTTGGAAGATTCAGTATATTGGTAGTCTATAATTGGCATTTTTTGTCCCACACTTATACAGAATTTTCTCTGGCCACCGTTCGATGTAGAGTGTGATTTTGAGTGTCATTTAATACAGTGAAATGTGAAACAAGCATCTTGTCACTGTTCCAGAAGTTAAACTTTAAGCTGTTGTACAGAATCTGTAGCACTGTGGCACCAGTACTGAGTGAGGGTTCATAAATGATGAGCGGCAATTAAAATGATTTGGATATAAGGATTTGAGGTACTTGAAGATGTGCGACTTCTTGTATGCTTTCTGTTTGCCCACTGTATGACAGGCCAAAGCATGTTGCCTAAAGCTTCCTAAGTATGTGAGTGATGTCTTTGAAAGTTTGACTGTAGCTGGAAGTCGCAGTCAGAGCTTGACTGTCATACTTCTTCACCTGTGATCTCTGTATTACACATTTTTCAGAGCCTGCATGACATTTATTCTAATATGTTATATATTGAAAATATGTGTATCTTCTAATGCCAGTTGAAGGAGTGGCTATACAACATGTTCTAGGTTTCCTTTATGACACTATAGAAAAGTAATTGACCACTATAAA
>Ga0209755_10004005_pt1 | contig 17827 bp, 14 predicted proteins | sample TergutCo191P1_FD_187301 | JGI IMG/M metagenome (GOLD analysis project Ga0209755, IMG submission 187301) | Cornitermes sp. P1 segment gut microbial communities from Petit-Saut dam, French Guiana - Co191P1 (SPAdes) (version 2) | ecosystem: Host-associated > Arthropoda: Insects > Digestive system...
AGCGCGGCACAGTTGGGCATGAAACACATTTAATGTGCCGTCTTCCATTTCATCATACATTATTTCAAGTAAATTTCCGGCACGGTCTGTTCCCAAGACAATATATTTGTTTTCATAACCATCAAGCGCTCCTTCATACCACGGATAATCAAGGGCATGGCGGATATTCTCTAAAGTAATTTTGTGCTTGAAAGCAGATTTCTTGCAGACTATATCCCGCCTCATTGATACAGCATACCCAATATATTTCTTAAATTCAAGGTAACAGTTAGTTTTTCCTGCATTACCACCCCCGCTCACCCCACAATCACCCCTAAATCACCCTAAAGGCGATTTACGGCAGCGTACTTTTGCGGTATTTTGTGTATAATAACGAAGAAAACAAGGGGTTTTTATGAAAAACACAGGCAAATGGCAAATAGCGGCTCTTATCATGGCAATCATATTTTCAATGGCGGCCTGCGGCGAGCTTAATGAGCCTTTACGTAACAATACGGTTCATAATCATGACGACAAAAGCGGTGACAGCCTGAGCAGCGGCAATGATAATAGAGAAAAAGATGACCCTATTGAACCTCCCAACGATGACGATTTTATCAAATTCACTATTACCGATCTGGGCGCGAAAATCGGCTTGGTAGGTCTTACCGCGGCGGATGACAGCTGGAATCGGGCTTTTGAAGAATTCGGGTTTATCCGTGACGGACAAGTTTTGGTTCACATGAGAAAAACGTCACCTAACATCAATGGTATTGAAAACGGCAATTATAATATTGTACTGTGGTTTGAAGAATACGATGAATACTATGTATACACAGCAGGCGTAAATATTAATGATATAAACGGCGCTCAATCTTATGATGTGAATGACAGCAACAGCATCAACTTTGATCAGTTTAGACCCATTGCGCTGCCGTTACACGAACTGACCGTTACCGGCTTTGACTATTGGTTTAACACCATGCAGGCGTGGGCATTTGTTTTAAACGGCGACACAGATGCCTGGGCGTACGGAACAATCGTCAACGGCAGCCTAAATGGTGTTATGCGCAAATTGTTTAACGCCAGAACTGAAAGCGCCCCTTTGAAGCTTAGACTGCAAATATGGCGGGGAAATTATGTCTACGAGTTATCAGATTTTTCCATGACCGGCAGCTCTACCAGCGTTGATATCAGCCGGTTCAAGAGCAACCATTATGAACTAACCATTACCGGCGCAAGCGAATTAGCCGGCAGAGACATATCGGCATCTGTGTACAACAGCGATGACACAAGACTCAACACCTATTTGGGTTACGCGACGAGCAGCGGCGATAATCTCACGGTAATATTAGCCGGAGATTTCGGCTGGACTGATGACGGTCCGTTCAGACTCCAATTGAGTATGAGAGGATATAACGGTATGTACGAGCTGTCAGATTTTACCCCGACAGGCAATTCTTCCAGCGTTGATTTTAGCCGATTCAAGCGCAACTACCACCTGCTCACCATTACTGGTTTGGACGATTTACTGCACAACGGTTTATTTCATGGCAGAGAAATACTGGCGCATGTGTATAACGCAGACAATCACGTTGTTGCTCCTTGGGCTTTTTTTAGCGCAAAGGAAGACGACAGTATTAGTTTTATACTGATTGGCGATTTCGGCTGGACTGAAAACAATGAGGTTCCCTTCAAGATTAGACTGGAATTTTTAGGAGAGCTTTCCGGGATTGTATACGAACTGCAAAACTTTATCCCTGTCGGTAATTCTTCCAGCGTTGATTTCAGCGAATTTGCCAATATTCCATAAAATCTAATTAGTGGAGGCTGTGGATAAATTCATTCTTAACAGACACCTCCTTTAAAAATCGTGCGTAAAACACTCACTACAAAATAAGAAAATAATGTGAGAATTCCCATATACTCCGTTGGGGTTAATACGCCCCCAAAAACAAATTTGGGGAAAAATGACGGCGGTATCGGACTTTAGTCTGCGGCCGCGTAAGGAGGCTTTTCTATGAAGAAGAGCAATTTTTTGGTAGCAGGCTTGATTGCCATGCTGATGGCTGGAGGATTGATTTTTGTAGGTTGTGGTTCTAAATGCGACAACGATGGTAAATGTACAGGCAATAAGGCCAGCGACAACTCTTGCTCAAGCAGTTCATGCGCTGTAAATGGGTCCGATACAGACACAAAATGTGACTGCTAAATCCGGTAGCAGCAGCCGCTTTTCAATAAAAATTAAAAACGGTTGCTGCTGTCATTTAAAAAGGAATTTTCATGAAAAACAAATATAAAATTACGCTCCGCATAGCCGGGGTGATAGCGCTTGTCGCGATAATCGGATTTTCATTTACCGCCTGCGGTGATGATGACAATAGCGGCGGAAGCAGCGGAGGCGGCAGTCCATTTAATGGTACTTGGGTAAATGATGCGGACGCAACTGATACCATCACTATAAACAATCCAAACTGGACACGCACAAAAGGCAGTGATACATCAGGCATTCTTCACTATGACTCATCGCCAAACCCTAATACGCCGAACATTCGTGACAATAGCGGCAGTAACATAGGAGAAGCAAAAATTGTCGGCGACAAGCTGCACTGGGACATTGGCTGGGCAGGCGCTGTTATTTTTTCGAAAGGTACAAGCGGAGGCAATAACGGAGGCAATAACAACGACAAACGAAGCACACTGGACGGAACATGGAGTAAAGACGGAGCTACAAATTATGAAAAGTTTAATTACATTCATAACCCGTATAATCCTCAAGTTTATTTTAGAATAGGATCCGCAGGCGGCGGCGCTATTCAAGGCGACTTAATATCTTATGACGGTACGACAGCAACTATACAACAATGGGACGGCGGTGAAGACATTGTGTTCACTGCGGTAATATCCGGTGATACGCTTACCGTAAGCGGTTTGGATCCCGTTGATGTTGGTTGGTTTTTAGGCGGTATCATCGACTTTAACGGTACTTATACAAAGGGTACAGGCAGCGGCAACAACGGCGGCAACAGCGAATCTGTTATCCTAAGCCTGGATAAGATCGATGAGAAGACGTTTACGATGACAGTTTCCGGCGCTACATGGAATCCTGACACATACTATGCATATTATACACTTTTGAATGGAGGTACTTATTATTTCGATGAAGTTAGAACTTCAGCCACGGTAATTACATATACAATGAATGAAGAGTATTCTCCTTTTACCGGAACAATAGAATTTACAGCTGCGTCGTACATACAAAACAGCGGATATTATACATATTATTTGTTAAGCGGAGTTCCGTCACAAGCAACTATTACAGTAAATCCGGATAAATCAAGCGTAACATTCGGTAATAGCGGCGGCAACAACGGCGGCAGCTACTCTGTAGGTGACACAGGACCCGCGGGCGGAATAATCTTCTATGTAAATCTTGACGGCTTTACTGTGGAAGGTTATGGAAATCCCGACGATCCGGGATATTTTCCTGCTTATACCGCCTACTACCTTGAAGCCGCTCCTTACGATGAAGAAAGTTATAATTATATTCAGTGGGGTTCTTATAGAATTTTAATAGACGATGTAACTACATTTACATCTGCTAGTGATCCAAGAGCAAAAATAATAGGTAACGGCAGAAAAAATACGCAAATCATTGTAAATTATCTGGCAAATACAAACGAAACCGAAAGAGCTGCTCAACTTTGCGCAAGCAAAAGCCTTAATGGTTTTACGGACTGGTTTCTTCCAAGTTTAGGAGAACTAAATGAAATGTGTAAAGCAAAAGGAACTTCCGGTATCCCATCATCAGGTTATTACTGGTCTTCATTGCAATATGATAGAGATTATGCGTGGTATCAGACTTTTGATGGTGCTGGATTTCAAAATTACATATTCAAGAACCAGCAGAGTTACAACGTCCGTGCCGTACGGGCTTTTTAATATTTGAGTTGTTAGGAAACTTCTGTTTCCGGATTAAACGATGTTTGATACTTTCTTATTAAAATAGCGGATGCTGCCGGATGTACTAATTACGGTCTTAATGAACTATCCGGCAGCAGCAACCGTTTTTTGTCGTTTCCTATACACTACAGGTGATGTGGTGTTGTACACAACACCACCATAAAAAACCGGCTACTTGCCTTTTGTGTTCTCCGCGCCATCCAGCTTTTGAAACGATAGACGATATATCCTTTTTGCTTTATAATTAAATTAAGATACAGGTTGTATCTCCTTTCATGGAGGAAGTTATGGAAATAGATTATACATATTGGAAATCGAATGACGGCTGGTATGTGGGATATCTCAATATTTGGCCTGATCATTTGACCCAAGGTAAAGATATGCCTGAACTTGAAGAAATGTTAAAGGATTTATACGAATTCTATAAAGAAGAACAAGCAGAGCAAAAAACAAAAGTCGAAATAAAAATAGGTCAATTAAAGGTTCCGGCATAACATGAAACGCGGCGCGTTACTAAAAATCCTCAAGGAACAAGGCTGTCTCTTCGTTAAACATGGCGGTAAACACGATTTATATATTCAGCCAAAAACAGGAAAAAAAGATCAGATTCCAAGACATCCTAAGATATCAGACGATCTGGCAAGAAGCATTCTTAAGAATTTATCAAGTTAAGTCCCTAAACCAGCGTTTAATGCTCTGCCGACGGATTATTACAGCACGGCCTGCGTCTAAAACAAATAATTTCCTGTCATTCCCGCATTTTCGCTTTTAATTCTTCCAACGCGGCATCAGCCGCTTGCGTTTTTTCCATTTCTTTAAATTGGCGCTCTGTACGTACTTTTTCTTCATCGCCGGGCATGTAACCCGCGGCTATGAGCAGTTCCTGTTCAAGAAGAACAGGGTCAATGCTTCGCTCGCCGGCAGCAAGAAGGGGAAGCTGGCGTCTCATTTCGTCAATTTGCCTTTTAAGCTCCTCTGCTTCTGTTTTAAGGGCTGCCTGTTTTTCCAACAGCCGGTTTTTCTCTTTCTCTGCTTCAAGCGCCAGCTCTGTCCCGCCTTTAGAAGCGGCAAGATCTATCCTTGACTGCCATTTCGTAATTTCTTCATCAAGAGTTTGAATCTGCTTTTCAGTGAGTTTTAGCGTAGTAATAAAATTGAAGATATATTCTTTCGCGTCGGCGGGATTCATGCCGGACAGATTCGCGTCATCCATTGTCAGTCTCTTTTATTCAGAGCTTTTTTGCGTTTTCTGCTCTTTATCCGCGGCAGCCTTCGTGTTATCCGCACCCTTTGCGTCTTCCTTATCGCGCTTTTTTGCGGTTTGCTTCCCGTATCCCTTTGCAACTGACGTAATAATTTTTCCAACTGTATTTAATAGATTTGACATGCTTCAACTTATCAAATTTTTGCAAAATTGACAAGTGGCAGCAGCTGCCGCTGTTTCCAAAAAAATTTTCACTTTTTTTCATTTTCAGTAAAGCGCCGCGCAGCTGCGCACCCATATAAGGGTATGAAATACTTAATTTTTTTAATTGCCATTCTTGTGTGTGGCACGGCAGGCGAAGCTGCTTGTGAACAAGCTGCTTGTGTACAAGCTGCGGCATTGCCTGTTAAATGGGGGCTGCTTTGGAGCGGCTCATGGGAAGAGGATACGTCGACGACGGAGGATTTTCAGGCGTTGTCGGGGACTCTTCATAACAGGGGAGAAATTAAATTGCGTTTTTTCCCAAATGAAAAGAAACATGGCTTGTTGTCGCCGGAATTTATGCTGAGAGGCCAGGTAATCGACAGGCATGCTCTGGATTTTTCGCTTGATCCTCCGTGGGGAAATCCTGATAAGGATATTACCGATTTTAACGGAGGATTATACCATAAGCAAACCGGATCGCGGCTGCTTTACGGTGTGCTTGACGAGTGGGGGCTTTCCGCCCGAATCCGTAATCCGTGGATACGTTCGCCGCCATACGCTGAAAACCATAAACCTTTAATGGCGGATCTGAAAACGGCTGTTTCAAGCACAAAAGAAGAAGAAGCGTATCTGTACCTCTCCAGTCCGTATTTTGAGCTGTTCCCCAATACAAAATTAAGAGGATTTATCTCTGGGCAGACAGAAACGGAACAAGTAACGCCGGCTTTTTCGGGCGGTGTGGATTTAACTTTTCCTAAAAACATGGGATTATTGCTGGAAACTTTTTATACAGGGAAAATACTTCCGCAAACAAAGCCAAAAACCTGGTTTTCCGACCCGCCGCCGCTTCCGGAAAGGGAATTTAACCTGTATTCAGCAGGTGTTCTTTTTACAAGTCCGCTTTTTTCCGCAAGTTCGGACTATGCGCTCTCTGATACATGGGTATGGGGGAAAGATAATTACTGCAATTTCGGGGTAACCCTAACGCCGCTTTTGCCCTTTGAAGACATTACCGGCAAGGCAAGACCTTTGGCAATTTCGCTGGCTGCGGACGGAGCGGGGGAACGCTTTATTGGTAGAGACGGAACGAACATTAAGCCAGGATACAGAGGAGCAGCAAAAATTGAGTGGAAGAGCAGGAATAATTCGCTGTTTAAACTCAGTACGGTATTACGCAGCGCCGGTTCTGATGAGGAAATTAACCGAAGTTCCGCAGATATTTATTACAGGTTTCCGAATAGCGCGGCAAATCGTAAATTACCGGTAAGACTGACGCGAATATCCCTGTCGGCGGACAGAAATTCGGAAAATTCGGAAAAAGTCATGGATAGTTTCTCGGGAACTATAGGGCTCGGTATCAATTTAAATCAAAGAAATAAGAAAAATAAACTTGTGAACAGCCCTCTTGGCATCACCTTTACCGGAACTCTTAAAGGAATAACAACATCAGAGGATAGCCCGTTTATCTACCCTGTCTCTTCCCATGATGCCTGGGATTGGGATTCTGCGTCGGTAAACTGTGAATTTTACTGGTCGCCGTTCAATTTACAGTTAAGATCGAGGGTTGGAGTATCAATTTACCCGGAAAAAGATGAAAAATGGGATTTTTCAATCAGTACGACAATTAAATTCAAGCAATTTAAATTGAGTTTAAAAGCCGCTTCTCCTGATTTACCGGAAAAATGGAACTGGACTGTATCATGGCTATTACAATTGCCGTGATGACACTTCAAAAGAAAGGAAAAAACGTAAAAAAATAAAAAAAATTTCTTCTCTTTTAGTGATTTATGTAGTATTATATATATATATCATAGTAGGGAGGTAGTATGCCGGGTGGCGTTACAATAATGATTGTTGATGACTCAAGAATAATGAGAAACACGGTAAAAGGCGTTTTTACCGGAGTGGAAACAACATGTAATTTTATCGAAGCAAAAGACGGCGAAGAAGCGCTGGCATTGCTGGAAATTCAAACGGTTGATCTCATCCTCCTTGACTGGAATATGCCCAGACTTTCAGGAATCGATTTCTTAAAACAGATCAGGTCAATGGATCAATACAAGGATTTACCCATAATCATGGTAACCAGCGAGGCGGCGAAATTTAACGTTATCGAAGCGTTAAAGCACGGTGCCACTGATTATATAACAAAACCGATTAAGCTTGATCTTTTCAAGCAGAAATTGGCAAAACTCCGTTTATTCAGGATGTGATAAAATGACAGTAGAACTGCAAAACTATGTAGAACCGTTTGTAGAAGTTACGGTTAATACTTTTAAGGAATTTGTCGGTATTGATATTACCCCAAGGCATCCGCATTTCTTGGATCCGGATAAATCATTTGAATGGGATATATCGGCAGTAATCGGTCTTTCCGGCGTAGTTAAAGGCGCTGTAATAGTTTCAATGAAATCGGAGCTGGCAATTAAATTGACGGATTTGCTTGCAGGCGAAGGGCACAACGAAATCGACGCTGATGTGGTTGACGCAATCGGAGAAATTAATAACATCATCGCCGGAAATATTAAACCGAAGGTGCCAAACGGAGACAGGATTGTAATTTCCATACCTACAATTATCAAGGGAAAAGAACATTCAATTGCGTGGCCGAGCAAACAAACCCGCATTCTTTGCATTCCGCATAAGGCGTTTGAGAACGATATATTTCACCTAATGGTAGCTATTGAACTTGAAAATGGCAAGTAATCGGGGGGTGTAATGAAGCATGTTTTCGTTTTTGACCCTAAAGCGTTTTACAACCAGCAGTGGAAGATGGATAATATCCTTGACAACATAGGTCAGTTTTTCAGAACACAGGCAAAACCTGATTTTTCAATTCAATTATCACGTTACAGAAGAAATGCCATCGCGATAATTCAGGATGAGATTGAAAAGGCAAAACCCGGCGACATTGTCAGAGTATACGCAATCGGAGGAGAAGAAATTCTTTATGACTGCCTGAACGCTGTCGCCCATTTCCCGAATATGGAACTGGCTATAGTCCCGTACGGCGAAACCAATAATTTTCTGAAAGTTTTTCAGACTGACAAAAGCGACGATAAGATCGAAATCTTCAAAGATATTCCGGTTCTGGTTAACTCCAATACTCTTCCGACAGACGCGATAAGATGCGGCATAAATTACTCATTGAACTCCTGTTACATAGGAATGAATTCCGCGGTTTCTAAAAGAGTAAAAGATCTCAGATCAAGTTTAAACAAGGGAAGCTTTCTGGTTTATTCAAAAATATCATCAATTATAAATTATTTATTTACGGCTTTTGACAAGCAGCTTGCCGCAAAACAGTACACAATAAAAATTGACAATACGGATTATTCCGGCAGTTACAGTTTAATTCATATCGCGAATAGCCCGTATCATTCAGGAAAAAAAACAGGTTTATCCACAGCATCGCCGGATGACGGACTGCTGGAAATCGCGCTAATAAAAGCCGCTCTTCCTCTGACAACACTTTCTTCTTTAAGAAAATACTCAAAAGGCAAACGCCCTAAAAACGGTATTTTTATTCAGGGTAAATCAATTTCTGTTCATGCCGAAACCGCAATGTGGATTCAATTGGACAATGAATATGTTCAGGATAATCATATTGATCTGAAGATTGTTCCTCATGCGGTGCAGATAGTAGCGCCGGATGGTTATTCATACCCAATCGGTTCGATGCCGGCTCTTTAAGGATGGTTTAATAAATGGCAAAACAACAAACAGGTAATTTTGGATCAATCAGAATTGGAAATGTCGCTTCTTTTGTAATGTTTTTATTTTTAAGCGCCGCTTTTATGATTAATGCCGTATTTACTAATATTTCAATTAATTTAAATTATGCCTATTTTTTTATGCTGGTAACTCTGATAATACTTATTTCCGTTATCAGAACCACCAAAGATACTTCCAAACTGGCATTTAACGTCCCGTTTATTTTATTGTTGTTTTACACCGCATTAATGTTCTTATCCGGATGGCAGATAAAAGATTATTTATTGATTTGTCTTACATTATGCGCGCTTAGCTGTATTTATTCCAATTTTTACAGAACATTGTTTTTTTTGATTATTCAAAACGCTTTAATCGGCATTATGCTCCTGTTAGGTTATAATATCGTCGGACAGGAAACCGATTTATTTATCGTGTTAATTAACTGGGTTATTTGTCTTTCCGCCGCCGGATTCCTGTTGATGCTTACCAGAGCCGCAACAATATATTTAAACAGAGCGCTTGAACAGCGGCAATCGTTCATGGATCTTCTTTATTCAACGGAAAGTTACGTTGCCATGTTGGATGAACGCAACGAAGTAATCTACGCAAGTAAAACCCTTGCGAATTTGAGTAATGTCGAAGATCCGTCGATGCTTCAGGGGCGGCCGATTATCGATCTTTTCCCGGGAAGAACCCTTAAAATATACGCCGGCAGACTTCTTAAAGAAAAAGACAAATACGCGGCTGACTGGGAATTCTCGCTTAACGGGCAAAAACGGTACTTTAAGGCGGCTTCACAGGAATTGGCCGGAGCCGACGGCGGAACCCTCATCAGCTTATACGATATGACCCACCTTGCGGAACGCGATGAAATTGCCGTCATGAAAGACAGTATGCAGATCGGCCTTTTCTTTATGGACAAAAATTATATCATTCAGGATCATTATTCAAGGTATCTTGAATCAATGCTGCTGGAAACTGAACTTTTCGGGAAATTATTTACCGATATTATATCCGCTTCTGTTACTCCCTCCGAGATGGAAGCTATTAAAGATTATTTTAATATGATAATTGAGCGCACTTACGATCAGGAAATGCTTGAAGATATTAATCCGCTTAATGAATTGCATTATAAAAACGCGAGAACGGGCGAAAGGAAGGTTTTTCAATGCGCCTTCGCGACGGTAGAACGCGGAAGAAAAGAAGTTTTTATTCTTGTAACTGTTTACGATATAACTGCCAGAGTAGAATTACAGAAAAGACTTGAAGAAGAAGAAACCCGAAGGCAGGAAGAAACGCAGGCTGTATTTGAACTTATTCAGGTTCAACCGGATGTATTCAGCGACTTCATGGCTGACATGGAACATGAATTCGACACAATTGACAAAATACAAAAGAACGAGACCTTGTCCGTGCATGACTCGCTGGTAAAAATTTATCAGTCTATTCACGCGATTAAATCCAACGCTGTTATTCTGGGATTGAATGTTTTTGGAAACAAAGTGCACAATCTTGAATCAAAAATTAAAAAGCTGCGCGAAATAGAAGGAGAGATTCCGTTTACCGACTTGCTTGATCTTACGATGGAAATTGATAAGTTGTCAAACGAAAGAGATTCATTCAGAGATATAATCGGCAGACTTGAATCTTATGCCGCAGGCTCGGGCAACAAGGGTCAGAATATTAAAGTCCTTATAGATTCTTTGACAAAAACAACAAATAGAGCCGCCGAGGATCAGGAAAAATTAATTAAGTTTATCGCAAAGGATATTGACGCAGAAGCTATAGAAAAAGGACCAAGACGGGTATTAAAAGAAATTCTGATGCAGCTTATCCGCAATTCCGCCGTTCACGGAATAGAATTACCGGAAGTTAGAAAAGCAAGAGGCAAAAGCGAGACAGGAATAATAAAACTTTTAATTAATATAGCGGCGGATCGTAAAAACATTCAAATAAGATTATCCGATGACGGAAACGGCCTTGATTACAAGAAAATCGCAGAAAGAGCAGTAAGCCGCGGCTTGATAAAGGAAGAAGATAAAAACAACAAAGATTTGCTTTTAAAAATAATCTTTGCGCCCGGTTTCAGTACGGCTGACACGGAAAGCATGCACGCAGGCCGCGGTATCGGTTTAAATCTTGTCCGCGACCGTATCAAAGAAATAAACGGTTCTGTCAGGCTGCGATCCGAAGACGGCAAAGGCGTTGTTTTCTTAATCTCAGTTCCGCTGGAAGAAAATTCCTAAGTCCTGGAAAGCCCCGCGCCTATAGCCGTTGTGTATTCGGCGGATTCGGGATAAAAAAAATCAATTCCGTACATTTTTGTAATTTCAGATAAAACTCTTTGTCCGATAACATTGTTACTGCCGCGGCCTGTAACGATTACACGCTCTGAGCCTTTTGCTCTTGCCGCAAATACCGAAAGCACCCCGATTACCTGATATACCATGTTGATAATCGCAAGGGCGATATCATTCGGCGCGGCAATATCCAGCATTTTTCCGAAATTTGACGCTGTTGTTTCTCCGCTTAAAAAGCTTAAGCCGGCATCTGTAATGTCACCTAACAATAAATCAACATTGCTGATTTTTCCTGTTTTCGCGAGCTCCATAATGTCGCGAATCTCATCGGTTGGAATAAGCTTCTTCGCCAGCCCAAAGATAGTGCCGCCTCCCACGCCGGAACCGCCAAAATGGTAAATTCCCATGTCTCCGGCTTCGATAATAACCGTTCCTGTCCCGATATTGGTAATAATAATATTTCTCATTCCTGAAAGGAACATGCCGCCGATGCCGATAGCGTCAATTTCATTAACTCTGTCTGTCGGAATGCCGAAAATATCGTTATTAATTTTTGACGCGCCCGCGCCTGTTATTACAATTTTTTCTATCGTATTAATTTGGATTCCGTTTTCAAGAACTATTTTCCCCAATGCCCCGGTTGCTGAGGTAACCGCGTCCAACGCTTTTGTTTTGATCTTTCTTGTAACCTTTCCGTCTTCGATTGAAACAGCTTTTGTTGTAGTGCTTCCGATATCAATTCCTATTATCATAAATAAAGTATATCCTACTATCTTTTTTTTGTCATGATTATCAGCGCAAACTGCGGGCATTCATTATAAGCATCTGCAAACGGTTTTCTATATTGGCAAAACTTACGTCGGGGTCATAATCAAGAGGTAAAATCTGAATTTGCGGATAATGTTCTTTTATTTTTTTGATAACGCCGCGCCCGCAGATATGATTGGGAAGGCAGCCAAACGGCTGAAGTATCACAAACGAGCGTATGCCTTTTTCGGCGTAATGAAGGATATCCGCTGCTATTAAAAATGATTCGCCTGAAAGTATCGAATGATGCATTATGTGATCGCTTAATTTTGCCACTTCTTCCAATGTTACGTCAGGTTCGTACAAAGGATGCGTCTTAGCGATATTGTCGGTATGCTTTACAGCAAAGTCCATAAACTTATTTCCGGCGAACGCGAACAATGTATCGTATAACGAATGCTTTACTTTAAATTCTTTTATCTCGGCAACCGTATGGTTCAGGAAAAGATGACGGTAAATGCCGTACATTCGCGGAAAGAGGCATTCCATGCCGTTTTTTTCAAGGTACTTTTCCACTTCCTGATTTGAACCAGGATGGAACGTTAAAAGATATTCTCCCTGAAGGAGAACTTGTTCTCTTAAATTTGTCCGATCATAGCGGACAGTGCACAGATCCTTTATTGCTTTCTTAAACGGTTTGATTGTACCTGCAATACCGTCTTTCGCGAGAGCGTTTGAAATTTCAATTAACGCGTTTTCTGTTATTTTATCGGTTTCTCCTTTTTGCAGTTCATAGGGACGTATTTTACGCCTTAAATATTCAAGCGCGTCCGCCTGAATAATGCTCCATACGACATTCATGTAGGTTTTAAGGGTAAAATTCATTCCCGGATGCGCTTTTTTTAGATCCTTCAAGTCCGTAGTTATTACCGGCACCTGAGGGAAACCGGCTTCATCAAGCGCTTTTCTTGTAAGAGGCATATAATTGGAAAGGCGGCAGTCGCATAAAACTTTCGCTGTTCCTATCACCGTATTGTCAGGATCGTATTTACCGCTTTTCAGAGCAAGGACGGCTTCTCCGATTACTATCTGAGCCGGAAGGCACATATCGTTATGCACATATTTTTTTCCCATCGCGATCGCCTCGGCGCCTCCCATTGGAAGCGGCTCGACACGGTAGCCGTCTTTTATAAGGGCGGCTGTAACAATAAGGCAAAATGCCCTGCTTACATTCGGAATGAGTATTACTTTATTTTTATCGGTTTTCTTTAGCTTTACCGGATACGGATCGCCCAGAGGTTTGGTGTTATGCGCCACTTTTCTGCGGCGCGTCATTACCGTCTCGATAAAAGACCGTATTCTTATGCGTAATGGCCCGGCTATCTCGCTTTCATCCATTTTTAGGATCAGCGGAGATTTGCCGGAAATATCGTCCATGATGCGTATTATTTCGTCGGTATAAACAGCGTCATGACCGCAGCCGAAACTGAAGATATCCACGTATTCAAGAGCGGGATGTTCCGCCGCGGCAATCGCGCCTGAGAGCAGACGCGCGTGGTTGTTATTGATTATTTCTATCCGTGATTTATCAAGCGGTATTTTTCCCAGATTTGGAAGAGAGTCAAGCGTTAATACAGGTATCCCAAGGCTTGTAAAATAACGCGACAGGTTGTGATTGATATGTTCATCGTACTGATAGTGTCTGCCGGCAATAACAACGGCAAACTCTTTTTTCTTTTCGGTTTCTTCAATTATTTTTTTACCGTTATCTGTCATTGAGCGGTTGAAATCGGCAAGCGCCTTATCTCCCTGTTTGATCGCCGCAAGAACCGTTTTTTCGGGGATATTAAATGTTTCTTTAATAAACCTGCAAAGCTGGAAGTCTCGATCTTTTTTGGAAAACCAATGGCATATAGGCGTGTCAAATGGAATACCGTGCTTTTCTTCCGGGTTATTGGAAAATCTGACGGAAAGAGGGTAACCTTTCAGCACAGGGCAAGTAAAAGTACTTAAAGGCTCAGGATTATCGGGCGGCAGTCTATTAATTTGAGGGAAGAAAATTCTATCCGCTTTTTTTTCTATTAAATCTTCTATATGTCCGTGAACAAGTTTTGCCGGAAAGCAGACTGTATCGGAAGCCACATATTGGATTCCCTGTTCATAAAGTTTTCTGGAACTTTTTCGTGAAACCATTACCGAAAAACCAAGCGCGCTCCAGAAAACTTTCCAGAAAGGCATATCCCTCCAGAAATCCAGCACGCGCGGAATCCCGATTGTAATATCCTTCTTGGGAAGCAGCTGTGTAAAAGGATAATCCGCAAAGAGAAGTTCATCGCGGATTTTTATCATGTCGGGAACGGCATTAATTATTCTCGTTCTGACATTCAGTTCTTCACGTAACGCCGGGTCTTTCGGATCTCCGACAAGTTCGCCGCGCTCGCAGCGGTTACCCGTAACCCATGTCTGTCCGTTGGAAAAGCGAACCAATGTTCTGTTGCAATTGTTACTGCAGAAAGGACACAGTAAATTCGCTTCCTGTGTATAATCAAAACTTTTCAGCGCATCAAACCCGATAAAGCGGGAACAATTAACCGCGCCGTGAGGAGAAGTATAGCCGTGCCCGACAATTTCACGTTTTGTAAGGAGCGCGATACCGATGGCACCCATTTCTCCCGGATAGGGGGCGCGAACAACAGACTTGCCGAGGTACTGCTCAAGCGCTCTCAGAACAGCGTCGTTTTTAAGCGTTCCGCCCTGCACTACGATTTTATCGCCTAACTGCGCGATGTTGGAAATGCGCACAACCTTTGTAAAAACATTTTCTACTATTGAACGGCAAAGTCCCGCCATTATGTCGTCAGCCTGTTTACCGTTTTTCTGCTCGGTAATGATTGTGCTGTTCATGAAAACCGTACAACGGCTGCCAAGCCTCGCGGGATTTTTTGCGTTAAATGCTGTTTCCGCGATTTTATCAACGGGAATATTCAATGTGTCGGCAAAAGTTTCAAGGAAGGAACCGCACCCCGATGAACAGGCTTCGTTAACGGTAATATTTGTAATAATATCGTTTGATATATTTATCGCCTTCATGTCCTGGCCGCCGATGTCAAGAATGAAAGTAACGCCGGGAATATACTTTTGCGCGGCGGCGGCGTGGGCTACTGTTTCTACCGTATGAAAGTCAGCTCCCAATGCCTTGTCAAAAAGCAATTCTCCGTAACCTGTGGTTCCAAGCGCGATAATCTCAAGATTGATTCCGGCATTTTTATATTTAGCGTACATATCGAGCAGAGCCTGTTTGATAACCTTTAGCGGCTCGCCTTTATTCGGACTGTAATAGCAGTCTACTACGTTTTCATCTTCGTCGATTAAAACAAATTTTGTCGTGGTAGAACCCGCGTCAATACCCATATATACGCGGAGAGTTTTTCCCTCCTGTTTTACAGCTTCCGTGTTATCAAGCACCTGCATTTTATGGCGCGCTTCAAATTCTTTACGCTCCGCTTCGTTAGCGAAAAAATTCAAGTTTTGAAAAACAGAGTCGCCTGAAACAATTTCCCGGAACATTGAAAGGGAGGTAAGCGCAGCTTGCGGACTGAAGTTGTTTTCAAGTTTTCCGAATACTTCATTGACAGAAAGAGCGGCTCCGTAAGCGATAAAAAGTTCGGCTCTGTCAGGCAGAATGATGTCGGATTCCGCAAGCCCCAGCCTTTCGGCAAAAACCCTGATAAGCGTGGGATTAAAAGTGAGCGGCCCGCCTTCAAAAACAACCGGCGGCTTAATTTCAAGCCCCTGAGCCAGTCCGCCGATTGTCTGCTTTACAATCGCGTGAAATGTTGAAAGAGCGATACTGGGAAGCAGCCCGCCCTGATTTAACAACGGCTGAATGTCGGTTTTCGCGAAAACACCGCATCTCCCCGATATATCGTACACCTGCGTACCCTGAGCGGCAAGAGCGTCAAAATCTTCGACAGAAGTACGCAGAAGGGAAGCAACCTCGTCAATAAACGCGCCTGTACCGCCTGCGCAGCTGCCGTTCATGCGCATATCCCCGGCCATCAATTTATTTGTAGTTTTATCGTGATAAAAAAAGACAATTTTAGCGTCCTGCCCGCCCAATTCAATCGCGACCTTCGCGTTGGGATACAGCGCTCGTACCGCAATGGAATTGGCTACCACTTCCTGAATATATGGCGCATGAAGCACTTCGGCAATAGTTCTGCCGCCGGAACCGCAAAAAGCAAGCCGGAACTGCTCATGGTGAAAAAGCGAGAAAATCTCCTGCAAAAAAGCAAGCACCATCTCACTCTGACAGGCATTATGCCGTTCGTACCGGGAGAATAGTATTTTGTTTGTGTCAGGCTGAATCACAACGGCTTTAACAGTAGTGGAGCCTACGTCAATTCCTATATGTAACATATATGAATTTATTTTATAATAAATTTTTCGTTTTTTTTCAACTATCCGAACAGGGCTCTGCGGGACAGTTGAAAATTATCAAAAAAGCTGATAAAGATAGATATTATGAGTAAATTGACTGTACCGGACAACTATAAATCGTTTTTATCGATATATGAAACCCAAACCGCGATTGGCGTGATAAAGCGTATTTTCGAGGAAAATCTGACCCAAAATCTCAATTTGAAACGCGTTTCAGCGCCTCTTTTTGTCGAACCTCAGAGCGGTCTAAATGACGACCTGAACGGCATTGAACGCCCTGTCGAATTTGATATCAAGGAGACTGGTAAAACCGCGCAGATTGTCCATTCGCTTGCAAAATGGAAACGCATGGCTCTGCACAAATACGGCTTCCCTGCCGGCGAAGGCATCTATACCGACATGAACGCCATACGCCGTGATGAAGAGATGGACAACCTCCACTCAATCTATGTTGACCAGTGGGACTGGGAAAAAGTAATCACCAGAGAAGCCCGAAATATTGACCTGCTGAAAATGACAGTCATAGCGATTGTAAACGCAATCTGCGACACAGAAAAAAAAATAAACGAGACGTATCCCGCGTTAAAAACAAACCTGTCGCGCAATGTCAAATTTATTACAACACAGCAGCTCGAAGATATGTACCCGCAGATGTCCCCAAAAGAAAGAGAGAATACTTATTTAGAAGAACATAAGACAGCGTTCATCATGCAGATTGGAGATGTATTAAAATCCGGCAACAAGCATGACGGGCGCGCCCCTGACTATGACGACTGGACATTAAACGGCGACATTTTTTTCTGGAACGACATCCTAAACTGTGCGATAGAAGTATCATCGATGGGAATTCGTGTCGATGAAAAATCGCTTGATAGCCAACTTTCAAAAGCAAACTGCGACGCCCGCCGCAGCCTTCCGTTTCACAAAGCGCTCCTTGCAGGCGAACTCCCGCTGACAATGGGCGGCGGCATCGGGCAGTCACGTTTGTGCATGCTCCTCCTTGAAAAAGCTCATGTCGGCGAAGTGCAGGTTTCCGTCTGGGACGAAGAAACGATTAAAGGATGCGAAGCGGCGGGGATAAAGCTTTTGTAGGTTAAAGATTAAATTTAAAAACTTGGGAAAATTTCAAATAGTTGACACATTCTCATTATAAAACTACAATATTGTATCATAAAGACGATTTTTGGAGAATATATGGAAACAAGTATTTTACGTAATAAAATTGAAGCAGGCGATACGAATATATCAAAATTGTTGAAAAATCAAAAGTTTTTTA
>Ga0209755_10004006_pt1 | contig 17826 bp, 14 predicted proteins | sample TergutCo191P1_FD_187301 | JGI IMG/M metagenome (GOLD analysis project Ga0209755, IMG submission 187301) | Cornitermes sp. P1 segment gut microbial communities from Petit-Saut dam, French Guiana - Co191P1 (SPAdes) (version 2) | ecosystem: Host-associated > Arthropoda: Insects > Digestive system...
AACCATTTGAATTCCTTTTCCATGTTACTTTTTTATTATCTATAGTATAAGCAGGAGTTAACCCTTCTTTTTCACTTAACTTATTGCAATACTCTACCGCATCATACCAGCTTACACATTCTACAGGCAGGTTATCTCCTTTAAATTTACTTGGATTATTTCTCATCACTTCCCTATACTCTTTCTGTGTCACTGTAAATTTACACATATAAAATGAACTTACTGTCACCTGATGCTGTATTTCTTTATTGCTGCGACCACGTTCATTTTTAGAGCTGCCCATCATATAAGTGCCGCCTTTTATGTGTACAAAGTTTGCGGAAATAGAGTTTGATTTTAACTTTTCTCCGAGTAAAACCTCTGCGCCGAATTTTTTATAAATAGCGGCTAAGGCATCTTTGGTGTTTTCATAAAATACCGGCTCTTCTTTTTCATTTGGATTTTCGCCGCAAAAAGGGCATTTTGTAATAAAAGCGGAAATTTTCTCATTCGTTTTCCATTCGCTGTTACAGTGAAGGCATTTCATGAGTTTCTCCTTTTATTATAATATACCATAAAATAATATATCGAACAATAACTTGGCGTTCTCTGCGTTACTTTGCATCTTTGCGATTAAAAAAATTAATTTATTAACGCTTGCTCTATTTCATTAATAATTGTATCCGGCGTAGAAGCTCCGGCGCTTATACCGATTACATTAAAAGAGAAATATTCTTTTGGGATTTGTTTTGCGTTTTCAACTAACACGCAGGGTTTGCCGTTCTCTTTTGCAATTGCAAAAAGGCGGCGTGTATTTGCGGATTCTTCGCCGCCTGCAATAATAATTGCATCAACTTCTGCAAGTATTTCTCTTAACGCGCCCTGACGCTCTTTTGTTGCTGCGCAGATTGTGTTTACAATTTCAAGATTTGGGAAGTATTTTTTTATTTCATTTGCAATTGCCTGATATTCTTCGTTGGAAATTGTTGTTTGACCTAAAAGAGCTGTTATTGCTGATTTGTTTGATCTATAAAGAGAAAGCGCCGCTTCTTTCGCTTCTTGAGCGTCGCTAACTACAATGTGAAAGGGAGCTGTATTTGCGTAACCTAATAAACCCGCTATTTCTGCATGTTTAAATCCCTGCTCGTTTGTTTCTCCTGCAATAAAAATGCTGTAGCCATATTGGGAGAGTTCCTGCGTTTTTAATTGGTTTGCTTTAACTCTAGGGCATGTCGCATCAATTATATTTGTTACTTTACTGCGAAGGTACATTTCAAGCCCGGGGCTTATTCCGTGAGCGCGGATAATTACAGAACTGTCTTTATTTATTATCCTTCCTGTCATTAATTGACCGTAGGTAATGGCGTTTACACCTAAAGCCCTAAGATCGTCTAACACTTTTGGATTGTGAATTAAAGAGCCAAGTGTAAAAACACTGCTTGCCGTTTTACTTGCCTCATATGCAAGATCAACAGCACTGCGAACACCCATACAGAAACCTAAAACTTTTGCTTTAATTACTTTCATAAAAAAATAGCGGTGTTAAATCTGACACCGCTTTTAAAATATTAACCTGCGATTTTTGCTGCAAGTTTTTTCTTTTCACGCTTTACTTTTAGTTTATCCCAAAGATATACAAATCCTGACACTATAAATAATGTCGTATAAACACCGGAAATCATACCGACCAACAGAGCAAGAGCAAAATCTTTCATCGCGCCTGTTGTAAAGATAAATAACGCCATGACCGCTAACATTGTTGAAGCTGTTGTAATTATCGTTCTTCCTAAAATACCTGTAAGTGAAATATTTAAAATATCTACGAATGAATTATCTGAATAGATACGCAGATTTTCCCTTATTCGGTCAAATAAAATAATTGTGTTGTTAGTTGAATAACCCAGAATGGTTAGAATTGCCGCGATACTCAAGGTGGTAAATTCCATCCTTGTCCAAACAACAAAGGCGATAATAACCAATACGTCATACATAATAGCGATTACAGCTCCAACAGCATATTGCAGCCTGAAACGAATCGCCGAATAAATTAAAACCAACAACAAGGTTAAACTGATAAGCACGCCTGCCTGATCTGTTAAATCTTTTGAAAAACGCGAACCTACATAATCAGAACGAAGCACAGCGATAGTCCCTTTTCCGAAATGAGACTCTAAAATTTGAACTATCTCGTTTGATGTTACGCGCCCTTCCTCTTTATCTTCGATGCGGATCATAAACTGGCGGTCATGCGGAGTTCCGAGGTTTTGCACAGAAACACCCTGGCTGAAACTTGACATTGCATTTCTTATTTCTGAAATATCTAATGGAGGGGAAACTGCAGGATCAATATAATGAACAACATAAGGTGTTACACTGCTTAAATAAGGATTTCCCTGTGAACTGAAAACCAGATGCTGCGAATTAATATTTTCATTTACTAATACACTGATTTCAATTTCTTCAAGCTGATCTTCCATTGCGCGTCTAATTGCGCCGATAGTAGTGTATTCGTTAAATGAGAAAGTGTAAGTCTTATTTTCAATACCTGATCCTGAGACAATAATAAAAATATTATTACGGTCAAATTGAATAACAGCGCTATTTGTCCCGTTCCAGCGCAAATTAAAAGCAGTCGGGGCAATCTGCACTTCCTGCAATAAACCGGCTTGAAAATCGACACCTAACGCGAATCCTTTATTTACGATATAACCTGTAATACTGAAAACAACAAGAACGGCGGAAATAATTGCCGCAGGTAAAAAGAATTTTGAAAATTGAATTATTTTTTTCATAGAGTGCCTCCCTTTGCCGCTTCCTGAATACGTGTTGTCCAGCTTACAGAAAGGTCTTTACTTTTCATAACATCAGTTCCAAAATCAAAAATTAAACGCGACACAAAAAGGGCTGTAAACACCGATGAAAACACGCCGATTGAAAGGCTTACAGCAAAACCCCTTATAGGGCCTGAACCTAATTGTGAAAGGAATAAAGCGGCGATAAATGTTGTAATATTTGAGTCCATGATCGCCCAGAAAGCTTTTGCAAAACCTGCTTCTACAACTGCTTTACGCGATTTACCCAGACGCATTTCTTCTTTCATACGCTCAAAAATAATTACGTTTGCGTCTGTCGCCATACCGATAGTAAGAATAAAACCTGCAATGGCAGGTAATGTCAATGTAAAACTAAGAGCGGAAAGAACGCTGAACATTATGTAAAAATTAAGAAGCTGCGCGATAACGGCATTAACCCCTGCTCCTTTGTAATAAACAAGAAGGAAAATTAAAACTAAAGAAATGCCGCCTAACAGCGCATAAAGCCCTTGCCGTATTGTATCCTCGCCCATTGACGCGCCGATACTTTGCTGGCTTGCAACTTCAAGTTCTACAGGGAGAGCCGCAGTTCTTAAAACAAGCGCTAAATTTTCTGCGCTCTCAGCGTCAAAACCTGTAATTGTCCCTCTTTCCCTAATACCTGTGGAAATTCTAGGCGCAGACCTTACTCTGTCATCCATTACGATAGCAAGATTTCTTTCAATATTTCTTGATGTTAACTGATAGAAAAATTCACCGCCTTCAGAACTTAATCTGAAAATAACTTCCGGTTTACCGTCCATATTGTTGCGTTCAACGGTCGCTTCTTCGATATAATTACCGTCAAGCCCTATTTCTTTTTCTACTACGATATAACTAAGAGTGCCGTCAAGATTTTTTCTTTGTTCGTCAAGACCGTATCTGTCTTTGGTATAAACACCTAACACCTTAGTATTGTCAGGAATAATACGCGGATTGATTAAATTGCCGTTTGCATCAAAAGTATTTGCAGGGTTAGCAAGGTAATAACGGTAAAAAGCTTCGGTTGCTTCTGTGTTTTCAAGATGGAAAGTCAGACTGCCCTTTCCCATTATAATATCGTTGATTCTTTCAGGATCAGCGGTTCCGGGAATTTCAACATATATCTGATCGTTGCCTTGCCTGCGTATAACAGGTTCCGTTAAACCGAAACGGTCGATACGGCTGTTTAAAACTTCTAAAGCGCGGTTCATTGCATCAATCCGATCTTCATCGTTTAACGCTCTTCCTAACCTTTGCGAAACAGACTCAAGATTTGACTGCAATACAATACTTAAACCGCCTGATAAATCAAGGCCGAGTTTTACCGCGTTTTTTTGTAAATCTTTTAACGAGAAAATTTCATCGCGGTATTTATTTTCAATTGTGTCCAGCACTTCCCTTCTTGAAGAAAAAGCTTCAAGCACTGTTTTTGCATTAAAGTTTTCAGGTACAGGCATATTATAATTCCTGTACATCTTTTTTGTTACAGGTATTAAATATTCTAAATCCGCCGGAACTGCGTTTTCGGCACGCGCCGCATCAATTAGACGCTGAAGATCCGCGCCTGCGGCTTGAGAAGAATATGTCCTTATCTGTTGTCTTGATTCAAGCGCAAGCGCCTGTTGATCTCTTGGGATGAAAAAATACCAGCGTATTGAGGGCCATAAAAATAAAAAGCAAACCGCCAATACAACAAGTAAAATAATCAATCTATAGCGTTTACTCATAATTATTCTCCGGCTTCAGAGTTTTCCTTTTCGGATTCCGAACTCTTTTCATTTTTGTTTTTTTCGATTTTTTCTTTATCATCGGAGGAATTATCAGAGACTTCTTTGGAGCTGATGACGTTGGAAATCGCGCTGCGCAAGAACTCTAATTTTACGTTTTCGTCTACCTTAACGATTACAGTCGATTCTTTTACATTTTGAATCGTCCCGTACACTCCGCCGATAGTAACAATTTTGTCGCCTTTTTTTAAAGCGCCCAGCATTCTTTCAGTTTCTTTGCGTTTTTTATTCTGCGGTCTGATAATCAGAAAGTAGAAAATAAGTATTACCGCGGCAAACGGGATTAGAGAACCTAAAAGGCTTCCCCCCTGCCCGGCTGCTGCATCAGGGGCAGCGCCGCCCATCAATAATGGAAGAACAAATGTATACATTGCTAACATCCTTAAAATATATTTATGAGTACTTTAACATAAAATTGAGGGTTTATGCAATAGGTCTGTATTTACCGAGGTTTTTACAGGATTATTGAGCGTTTTACATTTATTACAGGGAAAACCCCGAAAAGCCTCTCCAAAGAAGAGACAGAAACATTTGAGCCTGTCTGCACTGTTTTATTATAAATTTGCGCGACAAGTTCCATGTCCGCGTTATTTTTTGACCAGATTGCGGAAGAATAAGCGGCTTTAAAAAGCCCTTTTTCCGCCAGCTCTTTGGTTGAAAGTTTTGAATAAAGTCTTTTCGCTGTCCCGTCTATAACAGCGGCAGGCCCGTCATAACCGATGGTAAAAATAAAATCTTCTCTTGTTAACATTATAACCTCTTTTTAGAATTTCCAGGCTATACCGATTCTGGGTTTAATAAAAGCGGTAAAGTCATCAAGAAAATAATGAGTGAAATCCGCGCCTATTTCAAGATGGAAAATATCATAAAGCAGAAATAAAATCGTAGCGCCGCCATTGAGGTGGGCTTTAAGGCCGTTATCGTTTTCACTTAAACCAAGAAAAAACGACATTCCGCTGCCGAAACGGATTGTAGCTGATATCCGTCCGTTTAAAAATCTTTTTTGCAATGCAATATTTACATTTGCTTCCGCTAAGGCAAAACCGCCTTTAGGTGATTGTAAATTATAAAGCCAATCATCAGTGTTTTCAGCGATTGTAAACGCTTCATGTAAATAATAAATTGAAGTCCCTATTTCAACCCCTCCGTTAATAGAACTTCGTTTTGAAGAAACAAATTCAAATGCGCTTGATATACCGGATAAAAACAATTGATTCCCGAATATTTCAGAAGGAATGCCGTAAATCGGTATTATCGGGTTAAACGTTACTTTATAAAAAGCGTCCAAAGCTTTTCTATAACCTATGAAAAAATTTCCCGCTTTAGTTTCTATACCGCCAGGATTTACGATATAAATTTCATAGGTTCCGGCAATTAATTCTACATCATTAAAAAATATTCTTGCCCTTGTATCGCTTAGTATAGTCACACTAACAGGATGCAGATCATTAAATCTATTTCGTAAAAAAAATACAGATTCTTCTGACAAATTAAAACCTGATATATTGATAACTCTTTCAAGCCTCTGATCAAGGTTAAAGACACTAGGTATAAATTTTTCAATTCTTGGCTGAGACGCACGGAGTATTTCAATTTCTATCTCTGACATCTCTCCTGCAAAACCTAAAAAATCAAACGGAGTAATATTAACACTGTAATTGCCAGGATGCAAAGAAACTACAATAAAATTATTAATAGTTTTTTCTCTGAAACATTCATTTAAAGAAATATTATCAATGATAACTATTTCGTATTCCATTGCATTTTCATCATTATCCCAGGTAAGCCGTTGATTTATCCGCGCATTATCTTCGTTGTAATAAATATCATAACCGCTTTCCTGCAAAATTTTACCTTTTATTAAAACATCGCGTATTAAATTCCTATTAACATTAAGCTCAGGGATTTTTGAAGCTTTATCTAAAAAATTTACAAATAAAACACTGTCTTCATTTTCCAAAGTAAAAAGCCTGCTTGATAACGATAGAATTTTTTCATTATTTCCCGGATCATATAAAAGCGTTTCTATCAATTCATCCGCTGTACGGTTAAAATAAGCGTGTATCATATTTATTCTGCGTATTCTTTGCTGCGCATTATCAAATTGATCAGGATCGCTCTCTGCAATATTTGTCAATATTATTAACGCTTCATCGTATTTTTTTTCATTTATTAGAGCGTCAACTTTCTCAAGCGCCTGTGCGCATAACATAGAAACAGAAAAAAGAAAAAATATTGATATTAAAATGATATATTTATTCTGTTCCATACAGAACTCCGGTATCTCTTGCTCTAATACGCCCTGGACGCGGAATATCAAGAATAAAAATATTTTCTCCCGATTGCCCGCGCTGTTCAACTTTGCCTTCTTCATTTAAGAATAAAGCTTCTACCTGCCAGGAAAAATTACCGCTGTTTTCAAGAAGAGATAAATCTTTGAAAGTATAACTCAATTCTGTCAGAGGTCCTGTTTTAAAAATTTCCCTTCTGCCCGGAATCGCATTTCTGTAAAGTGTAAGTATATAAGAGTTCGCGCCTTCAACCTGCGACCATCTAAAAATAATGCTTCTGTCATTGCGTAAATATTGTGTATTGATAATGTCGTTGTCGGCAGGCGATCTGTTTTCAGGCGCAGGTAAAAGAGGGATTGATAACACACGTATCTGGCGCGGTTCTATCGGCGCAATAAGTTTTCCCTCAGGCGTGTGCGCTTCCACTGTCCAATACCAAACACCCGCGCTCAATCTGTTTAAAGTGATTGTACGCTCAGGATTCATTTCCACTACATACGGTCTTGCGGCAGGGTTTGCGTTACGCGAAAGAATAAAACGGGATGATGCAATCTCTTCCGCTGTATCCCAACGGAAAACAATAGGCTGCCTCAGCGCGGTAAGCCCCGGAATTATAATTCCAGATTCCGGAGTAAGTAAAACTAAGCGCACAGTATTAGTGTACTCGCGGGCAGCTTGCTCTCTTGCTATTTTTTCTGCTTGCTGCGCTGCAGATTGTTGTGCTGCAACTTGCTGCGCTGCAGATTGCTGCGTAACAGCTTGTTGTTCCCTTGCTAATCGTTCCCGCTCTGCCTGTTCACGCGCAGCTTGTTCTCGTGCAAGCCTTTCTTGCGCAGCTTGTTGTTCCCTTGCAAGCCTGTCACGTTCAGCCTGTTCCCTAAGAGCTTGTTCTCGTACCGCCTGCTCCCGCGCTGCCGCTTGCTGCGCTAATAAAGCGGCTTGTTCTCTTGCCAATCTGTCGCGCTCCGCCTGTTCGCGTTCTGCCGCTTGCCGCGCTAATAGAGCGGCTTGCTCTCTTGCCAATCTGTCGCGCTCCGCCTGTTCGCGCTCCGCCGTTTGCCGCGCCAATAGAGCGGCTTGCTCTCTTTCAAGCCTGTCGCGCTCCGCCTGTTCGCGCTCTGCTATCATTTCACGTTCTGCCCGCTCTCGCTCCTCTTGTTCACGCGCCGCCTGTTCGCGAACCGGAGCGTTAATATCCGTTAAAGTAAAACGCCGCGCCATAGCCGGCATATCAAAGGAACGCTCATCGGGTTTCGCCGTTATGCGCCAATACCAATCCCCGGGAGAAAGATTAATACCTGATAATTTATTTTCGTTCACAGGTTGGTTAATTTCAAGACGTGAAAAATCCGGGTTTGCAGAAATCTGGAATCTTTTATCTAAGGATAAATTTGTTTCCCATGAAAACATAAGTTCTGATAATTGTTCGATATCTAAAATATAACGATCAGCCGGGAAAATAAGTTTTTGATTTATTAAACTTTCTGTTGTAATAAACGATCTAATCTGCGACATCGGCGATGTATTGCCCTTCGAATCTTTATATGAAACGCCCCAGTAATATTTTCCAGGAGCAAGAGTTCTTTCATTAATATCGTATCTAAAATAATTATTACGTGTCGTCCTTGTTATCACAGGGTTACTTAAATTTCTTTCATTGGAAATTTGAAAAATAAATTCATCGGCTTCTCTTTCATTTTCCCATGAAAAATTCAAAATGTCCCGGTTTTCTCCAAGAATAAAAGTACTGTCTAAAAGCGGCATAATTAAAGCAATCGGCAGTAAATCTTTATTTTGACTTATATTAAAATTTGAAATTTGCGAATAACTTTTTTGCGCATCTGTATTTGAAAAAACAGGAAGCACGCGCCAAAACCATGTCCCTGCATTTAAATTTCCTGTAATATAAGATGTGCCTTTTACATCCACGCTCATTTCAGAAACATTAAAATCTGATACAGAGGAAATCTGAAGCTGATAATACATTGCATCAGGGATTTCTGTCCATCGTAATTGAATTTCAGGCGTTTCATTTCTCATATTATATGAACGTCCGGCAGGAGGGCTAATCGCGACAGGGGCGGGAGCGTCAGCTACATTTAAACGCCCTGTAGAAAGTACTTTGCCGGGCTCGTTAGATACGCCCTCTTCCATGGAAAGCCGCCAGTACCAAAAACCTGTTAAAAGCGGGACAGTAACCCTGGTATTTAAATTATTAGCAGATTGGATAATATTAGAAAAATCACGGTCTGAGGCGACTTCAAGCCGCAGCCTTTCTTGAGGCTGCATATTCATTTTGTTCCAGGCAAACTCTACCTGTAAAGCTCTTGTATCAGAAAGAGAATTGTCAGAGTTTACACTTTTTATTAGACGCGCATTAGGAGCAGGACGTATCATAGAGATAAAAGGTTCAACAACGCGGTTTCCTTTAGCGTCTTCTGCAAGAACAGTCCCTGCAGACGCTGTTTCAACTTTTCCGTCACGCGCAATATTCGCAGAGCCTTCTGTTATTCGCAACACAAGACCGTCATCGCCTGATGAAGCGCTGAAAACGCTTCCCGGAGACGCTTCAACGATCCTGTCTCCAATTGATAATAAAACAGCTCCTGACTCTTTTGCAGAAGTGATATTAATCCCGCCTGAGAAAAAATCAATTTGCAAAGGGCCTTCATCTCTTTGAATACGGATCAGAGTGTTTTCACCTAACTCGATGGTGTTCTGATCAATATTTAATGTTGCCCCGGAAAGGCGTGATATACGGATTAAATCGCCGTTGTAAACAGGCGATTCATTGAATAACCTGTCCCAAACCATCCTGTCTTGAATACGCCGCTGGACAGTATTATATTTAACTGTCACTGTACCTGCAGGAGTATTATTTAAAGAACGCAAAGACGTGAATAAATCCTGTTGAAATAAATACAAACTAAACACAATACCGGAGAGACAAAATAAAATAACAAAAAAATCCAAAACGGTTTTATTACCTTTCATTTTTCTATACCGATATTGTACTTCTTCTCTTCTTTATTTACATCCGCTTTTGAAAGATCGGGCGGCGTGATGCCTAGTAATTCCCTTACTTCATTCAATGTTTTAGGGCCTGAAGTAACCGACACATGATTAATAACGGCGAAAATACGCAAGGGTTTTTCTTTTCCCTTTACGGTGACAGAAGGCATCTCTTCTGTAATAAAATAAGAGCGGACAAGATTCCATGTATCTTCAGAAATTAAAATATCTGTGCCTAAAGGTTTATTTAACGATTCAATTCTTGATGCAAGATTTACAGGATCGCCTATTACCGTATATTCCATACGCAGATCGGAGCCGAGCTGCCCTGCAGTTACTATGCCTGTATTTAAACCGCATCCTATACAAATCGGAGGATCGCCCGGATTTCCGGGAGAGCGGTTTTTATTTAATTGAACAAGAGCTTTACGCATCATAAGAGCGGCTTTCACTCCGTTGAATGCATCCTTTGCAGGGCTTCCCGCGCTGTAAGCGGTACCCCAATGAGCCATAACTGCATCCCCGATAAATTTATCTACAACGCCGTTTGTTTTTTCAACACAGTCTATCATAGGAGTAAAATATCTGTTAAGCCAAAAAATAATTTTATCTGACGCTTCATTGCCGAATATTTTTGTGAAGTTTTCTGATTTTTCCGTAAAACCTCTTATGTCAGAAAAAAAGATAGTTGCATGTTTCGGCAAACCTCCGGGTTTAATTTCGCCGCGCATCGCTTTAACAGCGATTTCGCGGTTAGTAAAACGCCCGAAAATATTTAACGCGCTGCTCATCCGCTGGAAGCTTTTAGTTAAAAAACCGATTTCATCGCGGCTTTTCGGTTTTAAATCAAGATCGAAAATACCGCCTTCGATTTTCCGCGCAGCGTTAGCGAGAATTTTAAGCGCGGCAGAAATTGTTTTGGAAAAAAACCAAATAAAAAGTATAGATAAAAATAAAACAGCGGCAGTCAGATAAAGATTGCGGCGCGTCGTCGCTTCTATGCCTTCAAAAAGTTTTTTATATTCTATGCTTGTAAGAGAGATAGCAGCTCCTAAATTTAATTTTGTAAAAGCGATATAATATTGCACCCCTTCATCAATATATAAATCCTGTCTGCTTATAAAAGTATCTTTGCGAATATTTTTTATATATTCTCTGTTTGAAATATTCGCTCCCGCGCTTACAAGTTCAAAATCAGGATGAATTAAAATATCGCCTGAATTATTAATTAAGTAAGATTGATTTATACCTGAACTGTAACTGTCTAACAAAGAATCAGAAGAAAATAAAATTGAAACAGCTCCCTTGCCCTGCGTTTGCTGTAAATTCATCGGGAAATACATTGCAAGCAACTGTTTAGAAAAATGAGGGGCTGCGTTTAAAAATACAGATTCGCCTGCTTTCGCTCTCTTATAAATTTCTGAGTTAATACTGTAAAATGAATCTATAAGAGATAAATCTAAATCATATAATTTAAAAAAATTTTCATTAACAAGAAAATATTCATCTTGCCCGGAAATCGGAAAAACTATAACCGCAATATGTTTGTTATGTTCAAAGAAAAAACCTGCCGCTTTCTGCGCAAGCTCAGAATCCGCGCCTGCGGTATAAATAATTTGAATAAGAACCTGAGCGTTAGAACGCACACCGGACAAGGTGTTTTCCGTCTCCGATGTTATACGTCTGTTTACCTCAAAATTATTTTCTTCCGCGCTTAATTCCAAATCCTGCCTTACCATATATGAAACAAGAAAAGTTATAGTCCCCAGAGAAAATAATACGAGAAAGGTAATAATGGTTACAAGTTTTGCACCAATTGAAAAGCGTATAAATTTGTCGCTTAATCGGTTCTTTCTTTGATTGCTCATATATATATTATTGGCAAATTTTAAGGAAAACAATATGAAAAAACAAGGAAAAACTGTCAGTTCCGCCCTAAGAGCGAGGAATATTCGCGTTCATAACGGCGCAATTGAGGGTGATCGGGGGCTATGGAGAGCGCTTGCTTTAAATAATAGACCGCCCTGCGCTCTTCGCGGCGGCGGTGGTAAATATCAAACATGGCGATAAGCGCGTCAAGGTTTCTCGGGTCTTCAAAAAGGCTGGAGCGTAAATCACCGAGGGCTGCATCTTGATTTGCCTGCAAACGGCTGCGCAGGAAAAAGTAACGGCTTTTCACAGTCCCGCTTATCATGCCGCTGCCTGATGTGTTAAGCCTGCTTTCAAGAAGGTTCGACGCTTCATCCCTTCTGCCGTTATCAATTAGAGCGGAAATATAAATGACGGTATAATCGTTGCTGTTACTGTCCCTTTCGTATAATTCACGGGCAAAAACAAGAGCTCTTGCATTGTTCCCTAAACCGCGTTCAACATAGTAACCGTCTGTCAAATCTTCAGCATTGCGCCTTACTGTAAGAATCCTGTTTAAAAAACCCTGCGCCTCCTGCCAGCTCTCACGCGCAACTGCATCTCTAAGGCTTAAGCTTAAAACATCGATAGACGAACCGCTTAACCGCTGCAAGCGTTCTAAAAGTTCCTTGCCTTCGTTTTGATCGGCGCTTCTAGAAGAATCTAAAAGGAGGGCTGCTGCATAAACAAGAGCTTCTTCATCGTTAGGGGAAACACGTAAAATGGAGCGCAGGTAATTAAGCGCCGAATCACGGTTGCGGTTACCTTCCGACTGCACCCTTGCGCGTAAATAAAGATAGGTTCTGTTATTCGGGTTTATTGATGCGTAAGCGTCAAGTGTATTATTTGCCTGAGAAAACTGCCCCTGCTCTATTTGAATAAATGATTTTACCAAGATGAACTCGCCGTCTCTGGGATCGGCGAGTAAAATTTCATCGATAAGGGGCATTGCGCGAGACCAGTCACGTCTGTCGTTATAACAAATTGCAAGCCCTTTTTTTATTTCCATGCTGTCCGGGAAGCGGACAATCAGGTCTGAATAGAGAGCGGAAGCTTCGGCTAAATTGCCGGAAAGCCTTCTTATACGGGCGATTCCGATTTGAGCCGGGTAACATTCATTGGAAATATTATACGCCTGCTGATAAGAACGCTCCGCTTCGGCATAAAACCGCGTTCTTTCACCGCTTTGCCTGCTGTTAACCGCTAACTGCTCATTAATCTTCCCTTTAAAAAAGGGGGGAAGCAGCGATGCAGGGCGTAATAAACCCGCTTTATTCAAATCTTTTAAAATATCTTGAGCGGATACAGCGTTTTCTTCAGATAAACGGTTCAGAGCAAAATGGGAAATAACTAAAAAAGGGAGAATATGTTCAAAAAAGTCATTTGATTCTTCTGTTGGGCTGACATAAACCCCTCTTTCCCCTTCCCTTAAAATCCGCGTATAGTTGTGAATTTGCGGAAGATCGACAGCCGGCAGCCTTGCAAGGGTATCAGGGTAAACAAACCTAATCAATAAGGCGTTTACCCCGTTCATCAACCTGCCGAAATCGCCTGTAAGATTTCTTGTTCTGATGATCTCGATAGCTTGCAGCATGGAAGATAAAACGCCTGTCTCGGTTAAACCGCGGATTTCCTCTGCAAGACCGCTTGAAACCTGATGGCGCGTATCATCAATATTATCGCTTTGATCGTTTTTAGGAGGGGTTTTACAGGAAAAATTTAAAAAAACAAAAAACAAAACAAGAAAAAAGCACAAACAGGGTTTGCCAAGCTTTTTTGTGCAAGCCTGCCTTTTGTAAAAAACCTTAAAGATTTGAGGATAATTAACAAATTTTTGACTAACTTTTAAGCCCATATTTTTCCATAATAATATATCTATAAAACAAAACAACTCTAATATACAAAATATTAACATAATGATACTATTTATAACAATGAAAATTGATAAAAATTTACTTTTTTTTATTTATTTCTCAGTAATAGTATCGGTTTTTTTAACTGCCGCATCATGCAGGTTTTTGCATAACTTTAACGCCGACACAGAAGCGCCGGAAATCGACCCCTATTATATAACTGGCTCAAAGGAAAACAGGGAAAATTTAAGGGATTTATTCAATTTATTAATTAATGAGGAAAACGGCAGCGAAAGCGAATTTGCCGTAACAAGAGAAATAGCGGGAAATTTCGCGCGTCTAAAAGATTACGACAGGTTGATTCAATTTTTAAGCGAGAGAACTATCAATAATCCTGCCGATCCTTATAACGGTTATTATTTTTTAATGATAGCTTACGCATTTATCCAACAAAATTCTGAGCCTATAGCCGCCTTATATTTTGATATAATCGTTAATAATTACCCCGATTTAATTATAAACGATGAATCAATTCATTTAATTTGCCTGCGCCACCTTATCAATCTGAACAATAACCCTCAAAGGCAAGTCTGGTATTATAAAGAATTAATTTCCAGATTCCCCGAAAAAATCGATATGGGGACAGCTTATTTTATGTTAGGGCAGGCTTGCGAAAAAGTAGCCGACTGGAACGGCGCGATTCAGGCATACACAAATTATTTACCTTTTCCGGGGACAATCATCCCCGGCTTCCCGAACTCGGAACAATACGCCCGCCAGCAAGTTGATTTTAGCAGATCGCCGAAAGACTGGACCTTTGAAAGCCTTGCAGCGCTAAGAGCTGTCGTTCAATACGCCCTTGATTCAGGAAACGCAAGAACGCTTATGAGCTATCAATCAAAAGTAAATTTTGAAGTCCGCTCGTGGCAGCAGACAGAAATAGAAAACCCGAGAATGACAACCTTTAACATTTCCCATTTTATGGGGCACCGCATAAGATACGATCCTGAACTTGACGCATCATCTAACGCCACAGAAGCGTTTTTACGGACAACAGGCTGGACGCAATCGCTTAACACTTGGTATTTATATTTTAGAAAGATCCGCTTCCCGCAAGACCCTGAGATTCACGGACGCTGGGAATGGGCAGGTATTTATTACGGCGAGAAGTTTTAAGGTTGAGATGTATCAAAATACATGATATTATCATCCTTATAAAAATTATTATTTAGGAAGTAACATGAATATCAGAAAATTTGTGGATAAGAAATACGAAACAATGACGCTTAAGGAACTTGTTCTCGCTCCTGTTGACGCGCTTCAGGGGCTTAGCGAAGGCGACGCGAAATTACTAAAGGAAGCGTTCAATGTTAAAACCGTTGCGGATTTAGCAAATTTGAAATATGTAAAATGGGCGAAAGCGATCTGTTTACTTGCTGACGGCGAAGACTAACAGAAAATTAGTTTAAGGTATTAGCTATGAGAAAAAAAATAAATATAAATAAATTTCTGGAAGAAGAATATCGGGATATGACATTCAATGAACTTTCAGGCGCTCCTTTTAACGCAATTAAAGGCGTTAGCGAAGATACAGCAAAGCGCATAAGAGCAGCTTTTAAACCTTTGGAACTTTCCAAATTTGTTAATCTGGCTGAAGCCATCGTCACGCTTGCCGAAGGCGAAGTTCCTGAAAAAAAATAAAAAATGAATAAAAAAAACGGCTTAGTTTTTATTTTATTATTCTTGTGTCAGATAATTACAGCGCAAGAAAATATTATTTCTGAAGATGATCGCCCGCTTCGCAGTATTCAAAACGTTAATATAAATATTGATAAACAAGCGCTTTCTCCTTCCGCTCCGGTTAATCAATATTATTCTATTATTTCATCATCCACTCTGGAACAGCCTCTAACGCAGCGTTACATCGCTCAATTTACAAGTCAGAGCGGCATTAATTATTTAAATTCGGTAATGGACAGGGCAGCTCTTTATCTGCCTTTTATTAAAGAAGAAGTTGAAAAAATGTATCTGCCCATGGAATTAATTTATCTGCCGGTGATCGAATCATCCTTTGTGATAACGGCAAGAAGCAGATCGGGAGCGGTGGGTCTTTGGCAGTTTATGATGAACAGCATCTCGCCTTTTAATATCAGAGTGACAGATATTATTGATGAAAGACGCGATATTATAAAATCCACAAGAGGCGCTCTTCAAAAACTTGATGAAAATTACAAGACGCTCGGTAATTGGGAGCTTGCGCTTGCAGCTTATAATGCGGGGCTTGGAGCTGTCAGCAGAACAATACAAAGAACAAAAATTAATGATTATTGGACTTTAAGTTCGCGCAGATTGTTTACAGAAGAAACTGTACATTACGTGCCTAAATTGCTTGCTACTGTTTATATACTGTCTCAGCCGAGAAAATACGGGATAAATGTTTGGCATAACAAACTTGAGTGGGAAACGATCCCTTTGCGCAGACAAGTTTCCATTGACATACTCGCCGAGGAAGCGGGGATTAACAAAATATTACTTCGTAACTTGAACGCGGAACTTCTTCACGGGATAAGCCCTATGGACAGCGGTTACAGGTTAAAAATCCCTTCGTCTCATCTTATGCAAATAACAGAGGTTCTTGAACGCGACGATATCCGCCTTATCCGTTATCATTACCATGTTGTGCGTCACGGCGACACACTGTGGTCTTTGTCAAGGCATTACGACGCTTCTCTGCCCATGATTGAACAGCATAACCCCGGCATAGGCAACAGGTATCTAAAAATAGGGGAGACAATTATAATCCCCGCTTTTAATGAAGTTTCCCCTCCTGTACGGGTTATCCCCATGATTACATCGGACTTTAGCGGCAGGCACGTAGTTCAAAAAGGCGAAACCTTTTGGTCATTAAGCCGTTTATATAAGGTAGACCCGGAAGCGCTTGCCGAGGCAAACGGAATGCAAATGAACCAAATTCTTCACGAAGGAAGAACCCTAAAAGTGCCGATACTAGAGTAAGCGGCGGCTTTTGCACAAACAGAGTTTGCACAAACAGAGTTTGCGCAAACAGAGTTTGCACAAACAGAGTTTGCACAAACAGGGTTTGCTCAAACAAGCTTTACAGTTAAGAGGTTAAAATGTTTACACAGATTAAATTGTTTTTCTCATGTTTTTTAAAAAGAGATTATTTGTTTTTTATGAAAGCGGTTGTTTTATTTTCAATCATTATCACTATAGGGGCAGGTTATAACGCTTATTGCCAGAGTGCGCAAACAGGCTATGCTGATGCAAAGCGTCCTGTAACTGAGATAACAGGCTCAATTGATTGGCAGACTATGCAGTTTAATGCAGAAATTTCGCTGGATTTACAATCAGCAGGGCTTAGGCTTCCGTCAGGAAGGATGCAAGCGGAATCCCTTTTAAACGAGAATTATTTAAGCCTGATACGCAGCCCCTTTTTAGGCTTGCAAGTTGATTCATCTTCCACCTTAGAAGATCTTGTAAATAAAAGAGAACTCTCCCCTACAGATATTGAAACTCTCGTGTTAAAAGCAAATTCAATAGCTCCCTCTCTTTCCAATGATATGCGTAAAATCACAGCGTCACGTACATTACCGCTTTCTAATGTTACAAGCTTCCTTTTACGCCACACGCGCCCTTCCCCTATTATAAGAACGTTAAACCTCATAACAACAGCCCGTTACACCGGGATAATAATTATCGCATCTGACAGCCTTCCTGTATACAGCATGAAAAGCTCTGCTCTTGCAGTCCCTTGCCTTTTCCCGAAAATTTGGGATACTGAAATGAATTTAATTTATGAACGCAATATACTTGAAATAAGCAACACTTCTTTGGTTCGTTATTCGTCATCGCAAAATATATTACAAAACACCCCTTCCGGGCTTACACCTGAACTGCAGGCAATAGTGGGAGACAGGCCTTTGCGTATTTTCGCAACCGGTGTTTTTGGAGTTAAACCGACAGACCTAATCATAGACAGAAGCGACGCTCTATTAATTATTTCTTCAGAAGAAAACAGGCGGCTCTTATCGCAAGGGCGTGTTGTGTTTGTACTAAACGATACTGTTTTGCAATCCGGTTTTTAAAATTACCGCAGGTTTTATTCTTTAAATATCAGAAATAAATAGTTTCAATGATATCG
>Ga0209755_10004007_pt1 | contig 17820 bp, 23 predicted proteins | sample TergutCo191P1_FD_187301 | JGI IMG/M metagenome (GOLD analysis project Ga0209755, IMG submission 187301) | Cornitermes sp. P1 segment gut microbial communities from Petit-Saut dam, French Guiana - Co191P1 (SPAdes) (version 2) | ecosystem: Host-associated > Arthropoda: Insects > Digestive system...
ACCTGCCGAAGTAGAAGATGAAGATAAAATGCCTGACATAACGCCTGAGTTTAAAAAATTTATTATGCAAGTAACAAGCAAAGACGGCGTAGAAAGGCCGGATCTTGCTTTATGGATATTATTTTATTTCGGATATTGTCTTACAGGCGAGACTGGCGCCTCTTTCTTCGTCAATTTTCATGGCGGCGGCCAGAACGGAAAATCAGTCCTTTTAAAATTAATGATGTCGATAATGGGCGATTACGCGATGGCGATACCGCAGGACATCATAATCGAAAACAGGTTTGCATCTCCTTTTATACTGTCGAATCTTCATGGTATTCGTTTAGGAGTACTTGCGGACGCAGGCGAAGGCCAGCTTAATATGAAGCTGATAAAAGAAATAACAACCGGTGAACCGATAAACGCGCCTGTAAAATTTAAAAAAGATACGACGCTTCGTAGCGTATGTAAACTTGCTGTCGGCAGTAATCATCGATTGTCGCTTAAGAACACCGGTATGGACGCGAAGAGACGTGTGCGCATGGTGCCGTTCGATTACACTGTCCCCGATGAAGAAATAGTGCCTGATTTGGAAAAGAAGCTTCTTGCCGAAGGTCCGCAGATAATGCGATTGTTAGTTTATTTCGCTAGGCAGTATTATAAATTAGGCGGAGGAGCAAGGGCATTTCCGGCGTGCGAAGTAATCGATGAAGCGAGTAAAGAATATCTTGAAAGCCAGGACCTTGTCGGCCGCTGGGTAAAAGATAATACGGAACCGGCGCAGGGCAATGAAGAAGACGTTGCGGATATGTATAAAAACTTCCAGGCATGGTGCGCAGGGGAAGGCATAAAAAAAGTAATGGGGAAGAACAAATTCGGCGAACACCTCTCCGTCCATATAAGCAAGAAAAAGCATACCAATAAAGGCACGTCTTACTTAGATATAAAATTAACCGGTTCTACTCCGCCGCTTCCGGGTAGCGGCAGCGGATAGAGCCTTCCGCAAAACAATAAAAATAAAATTAAAAAATAATTTTTTACTTCAGTAAATCACTTGACGGGAGAGGTGTATTCACAGTCCGTCACTTTTACCAAAAAAATGCATTATTTGAATAAGAAGAAGATGGATCACGGCAAAATTCGGTTGAAAACGGGTTATTTAAGAATAAAAATAAACAGCGATATGTCACTAAATCACTGTAAATCACTAAGTATATCACTTAATAAGTCCTTATGTGATATAGACTTATATCAAAAAGTGACATAGTGATATACTTTGTGATATTAATATATAATATAAAAATAAATATAACATACTATATAATACTTAATAATACACAAAGTATATCACTTTTTACCGCGGCAATAAAAAAAGGCGTATAAAAGTTGACAAAATAATATAAATATAATAAAAATAAGATAGGGCTGCCGGAAAACCGATGTCCGAACATAGCAAGGGAACTCTTAAGGTATGTTTGGTTCGGGGAAATTTCTGATTAACAAAAGAAAACAAACCGGATAAAATCCGAACCTGCCTTTAAGCTTTCCCGCGGAAACAATGGGAGAGCGCAAATGCCATTACCAAAAGGACAAACAAATAATCCTCACGGCCGTCCGAAGAAAAAAAACAGCCTGACGGAAGTATTATCAAAATACGGAAATAAAAAAATAATACTACCTGAGCATCTAAAAGAAAATAAAGAATTAATAGAACTGAACGGAATGAAATGCAAAGACGCTCTTGCAAAAAGATTATGGCAGCTTGCCATATACGATAAAGAAATACCTGCGATTAAATATATATTCGACAGGATAGACGGAAAGCCAATTAATACAATAGTCGCGGGAACTGATATTGGAAACATGGAAATATTAAAAGCTGTTCAAAAAGAACTATTCAATGAAGACGAATTAGAAGGAGCGCAGGATGAAGGAACTCTGGAGCCCCCAGAAGAGACAAGCGCAAGCTCTGGCGAATAATTCATTTGAACTCCTGTACGGCGGCGCCGCGGGCGGAGGAAAGAGCGATTTCCTATTGGTTGACTTTATATCATTTTGTAACGATTGGCGGCAGGACTGGAAAGGGATATTATTCAGGCGCACGTATCCTGAGCTTGAAAGCATAATAAACCGCGCGAAGCAGCTTTACATACCATTAGGCGCAAGATGGAATAAAGCGGAAAGAACGTTTTATTTTCCGCCCGGCTCTAAGCTTCAATTTAGATTTCTTGAAAGGGATGACGATGTTACGCGTTATCAGGGACAGGAATATACATGGATAGGATTTGATGAGCTTGGTAATTATCCTACGGATTACTGCTGGCGTTACATGATGAGCCGCGCTCGCAGCGCCGCGGGCGCTCCGTGTTATATCCGTGGGACGGCAAATCCAGGAGGCCCAGGTCACGCGTGGATAAAAACAAGGTTTATCGACGGGTTTCAACCGGGGAAGATTTATAAAACAAAAGACGGGCTAACACGAAGCTTTGTAAAAGCGCTTATTCAAGATAATAAAAAACTTTTAGATAACGATCCTGAATACTTAAAAAGGCTACAAATGCTTCCTACTCATTTACGCAGAGCATTATTGGAAGGCGACTGGGACGTATTCGCGGGACAAGTATTTGACGAGTTTAGAAGAGAGAAGCATGTGGTTAAACCGTTTGCGCTTCCTTCAGGACAATGGAAACGTTTTTATACGCTTGACTGGGGATTCGATAAACCATTCAGTTTGGGTAAATGGGCGGTAAACGAAGAAGGGAGGCTTATACGTTACGGCGAATGGTACGGCTGCGCGAAACATGAAGCGAATACCGGAATCAGGATGGGCGCGAAGGAAGCTGCAGCCAAAGCATGGGGGGACGCGATCGCGGAAGGCGTAACGGAAATTGTAGCAGACGGAGCAATGTGGAATAAAACAGATGATCAGCCGTCACCAGGTGAATATTGGGAAGAGGCAGGATTTAAAATGACTAGAATGTTTAAAGATAAAAATCGCGTAAACGGATTAATGCAGGTACATCAGCACATGATGACACTGGGCGAAGACGGCAAACCGATGATGTTAATATTCGATCACTGTGTTGATTTTATCCGCACAATTCCGGTGCTTACGCCCAGCCGGAACAATCCGGAAGATGTTAATTCAACACTGGAAGATCATATTTACGATGAAACCCGTTACGCGTGTATGAGCGAGTTCGCGAAATTCCCGGGCCGCGCGCTTCGCAAACAGAACGGAAGCTGGAACTTCGGGAAGCAGAAAGCCGCAAGCTGGGACGCATTGGGGGATTATTAATGAAAAGCTACAAAGAATTTTTAATAGAAAGACCAGGGTACTCTGACACTTTAAAAGTAAGGGTATATAAAACAAAGAAGACAATGAAAAGAGATAATGAAAAAATCTGTAAATTGTTTAATTACGAATTTAGATCAGGAGATTTTGACGCGGTGTGGACAGACACGCCGAATGCAAAATGTAAATATTCACAAGGTAAAGCAAGGCCGTTAATGTTCGGGGTAATGTTTTTTTATGAAGAAAAACTAAGAACCGATATTATAGCGCATGAATGTTTACATGCCGCGTTATCTCATGATTGTTTTGTAACACAATATATAGGCCATTATTACGGCGATGATGAGGAAAGGCTTGTATGTTATTTCCAATGGCTGTTATTAACTATATTAAAAACATTAAAGAAGGCGGGATATAAATTTAAATAAAGCTCTTGACGGGTTTTATAAATATATGTTATAACCTAAGTAATCCTATCGGCTACCGTAAAAATCGGCGTTGACGGATTATGTTCTTGTTTTATTTCATTTACCGGCTACCGTAAATAATCGGCGCTGGTAAATTACAATTTATTGGCTACCGGAAAACCGGCGTTAATAGATACTTAATTTCCGCATGTATTGAATTTTGCGGGCAGGAGTGTCTATGGGCCGGGAAAGCGTAGCTGAAAAAGAAAAAGTTGTTAATCTAAAAAAGCATTATGAACGATTAAAGAAGGAACGCGACAAGCGTCTGTCTGACTGGAAGGACGTTCAAAAGTTTGTCGCGCCTTCTGTTTATAACTGGGACAATCCGCACGATAAAACCCCAAAAAGAGCAATACGGTTTACAAGCCGTCCTACACAATTCGCCAAGACGCTGCGCTCCGGCCTTGTAGGTTATTCCATATCGCCTAATATCGTATGGCAGAAACTCACGTTCGAAGATCAAACACACTTAGATAAAATCCACGGCGCCAAAGACTGGCTTGAGGAAGTAGAACGAAAGCTTTACGCGGAGTTCAGAAGGTCCAACCTTTACAAGCAGGCGGGCGTTATGATATCAAGCGCTGTTGACTACGGCCACGGCGTTATGCTTATCGATGAATTAATTAAAGAAAATAGACTGCGTTATATGGCTTTGAAAACGCAGGAAATATATCTTGATACCGATGAATACGATAACACCGATACTGTATTTCGCAGGTATGCGATGTCATTACGGAACGCCGTGTCTTTTTTCGGGATTGATAAATTAAGTAAAACGCAGCAAAACGATCTTAAACTCGATGAAAACACAGACAAAGAAATAGTTGTTATTCACGCGGTTTATAAACGCGATGATATCGATGATGATTCACAGGACGCGAATAATATGCCCTACGCGTCGGTTTATTTCGATGAAGATGAAAACAGAATCCTTATGGAATCAGGATACAATGAATTCCCGTTTGCGGTTTTTATTTGGGAACCTGTCTATGGAACGCCGTACGGAGAATCGCCCGCGATACAGGCGTTAGATGATATCCGTATATTAAATAAAATCGACGAACAAAAATTAAAAGTAGCGCAGATGGCTGGATCGCCTGCGTACAATTTGCCGGAAACAATGCGCGAACAGAACAGCGTAGTGCCTAACGGGCACTATTATTACGATAAAAACTATCCGCAATCGATTATTACGCCTGTTAATTCCGGCACAAATTTCCCAATTACTTTGGAAGTATATCACGATATCGAAGACCGCGTTAAAGACTGGTTTAATGTCGATTTCTTTCTTGCGTTACAGCGGAAACAAGACCAGCGGATGACCGCGACCGAAGTAATTGAGCTGCAGGGCGAAAAAGCTTCGGTACTTTCAGACCTTGTTGTCAATTTAAATTCCGCATTAGAAAAAATAATACAGCGCAGTTTCAATATCCTTTGGCGGCAGGGAAAAATTCCGCAGCCTCCCGCGGCTCTTGCAAACTCAGACGCTCAAATATCTGTTGATTTCATGGGTCCGCTTGCACAGGCGCAAAAGAAATACCATGAAAGCCACGGCATCCAGCAGAGCCTTAACCTCATCGGCGCAGTCGCGAAGATTGCAGGTCCGACAGCTCTTGACGTTGTGGACTTTGATTCCACGCTTAAGCGCGGATTAGAAGGCATGGGCTTTCCGCAGGACGCCATCCGCGAAGATAAGGATATCGAGGAAATTCGCAAACAGCGCGCGGAACAGGAAGCGAAGCGCGATCAGATGGCTGTGGCAATGGAGCAGCAAAAAAATATGATGGGCAATTACAACAAATTAAACGAGCCTGTAAAGCCGGGCTCCGCAATCGATGAGCTGAATCAACAGATGGCAGGCATGCAAGGAGGCGGAATGTGATAAATAGAAATAGACTTCCATTAATAACATTATCAACAGCACAAAAAATATATGGAACAGATAACACTACTTTTCTGCGTCCGCAATATATTGAAGATGGTTTTTGCCAATGGTGTGGTAAACAAATAATAGAAAAAAGAAGAAAAACCTGCTGTTCAAAAGAGTGTTCGAAAAATTTTAATATTGCTACAAGTCCGGTATATTATGCTAATGTCGGAAGTCGCGGAGGTTATGCTAACCACATATTAAGGCGTGATAATTATACTTGTCAGAAATGCAATGAATTTCACGGTTGTATAAATGAGCATGGTATAAAACTGCCTACAACAGACGGCGAATTAGAAATACATCATATTAATCAAGTTCAATATGGCGGTGATGATGCGCCTGATAATTTAATTACAGTTTGTAAGATATGCCATAAAAAAATTCATAAATACAGAGGTAACTAAAAATGAAAAAACAAAACGACTGGTGGAATAACAAAAGACTTTCACCAAAAGAAAAAAACGAGATGTTAGTTGAAACCTGCCAAAGGTTATTTAACACCGAAGACGGCAAGATTGTTCTTAATATGCTTTTAAATGACCTGCGTCTTTATGAGCCTGCGAATACAAAGCGCGAAAAAACTCTTAATGAATATGCAAAATTTTTTATTCGGGAGCGGCTGGGCTTAAGCGGTACAAAGTCTTTAACAGATTTTATCGCGCAAACAGCGTTTGAGACCATCTCTTCCGGTGGAGGTTATAAAAATGCAGAACCTGATTAACAGGGTAAAGCTGTTCCTGGCGCCTGACGGCGCAGGAGGCGGATCGGCGGATAACGGCAGCCAGCAGGCCGGTAACGCGGAATTATTATCTAACGCATTCGGCGCTGGCGCGGAAGGAGCGAAACCCGAAACTAAACCTGAAGAAGGGAAAAAGGACGCAGGGGGAAGTAACGGAAACGAAACAGTTAAAAATAAACTGGCGGCCTGGGCCGATCAGCTGCCGCCCGAGTTGAAGGACAATCCTGAAACGGCTGGCAGGCTTGCGAAGTTTGGAAAAATCGGAGATATGGCGAAAGCCTATCTTGATCTTGAAGGCAAAGCGGCAGGCGTTGTTATTCCCGGGAAGGACGCAAAACCGGAAGCGGTTGCGGAATTCTGGGAAAAAGCAGGAAGGCCGAAAGCGGCGAACGGTTACAGTTTCGCCAATGACGCCGAAAGTAACGGCGCGGCCTTCGCGCAGGCGGCGTTTGCAGCTAACTTAACCGAAGCGCAGGCAGCGGCAATGCTCAAAAACCTTAACGATATCGGCGCCGTTAACCAAAAAGCTTTTCAGGAAAAAATCCAAATCAAGCAGAGAGAAACCGCGATCGCGCTCGAAAAAGAATACGGCTCAAAGTACAAGGAAAACATGGAGTACCTTACCCGCGGATTAAACGCGGCGGGACCGAATGTCGCAAAACTGCTTACGGGCGCAGGCCTTTCAGGGGAAATTGAAATTGTTAAAGCCTTCATTACCTACGGGAAAATGACTGCGGAAAGCGGAGCAACCCGGGGAGGTGAAGCGGGAGCCGCCATTAAATCCATAATGGACGGCGGCTCCTTCGACTATAAAGATTAAGGAGTTAATTTAATGCCTACATTAAACATGACAGATCAAATGACGGCTCTTGAATTAGCAAGGCGCGCTAACGCGCCTGAGCCGTTCAAAATCATCGAGCTGATGAAATTGAAAAACGAAATGCTGATTGATATCCCTGCTTACGAATGTAACTCGGGGACAATCCACAAAACAACGCAGCGCACCATCGGGAAAGCCGGAGAGCATCGCATTTATAACCAGGGCGTTGGAACGTTCGCGACCCAAACCAAGCTGATTGAAGATCATACGACCATTCTTGACGCTTATTCAAGGGTTGATGAAAAAATGCTTCAGCATTCAGGAAACAGAAACGCGGCAAGGCAGTCGGAAGCTGTCGGTATCATCAAAGGCATGGGGCTTACTCAGGCTGAAATGATTATTACCGCGGATAAAACAAAATCCGCCGAGTTTGACGGACTCAAGGTCAGGCGGGCTAAAGTTGATAACAAACTCGTTTTTTCCGCAGGCGGCAACGGAAACAAACTGACAAGCATTTACATCATTGCTTCAGGTCCTGATTTATTCCATTTCCTTTATCCGCAGGGCTCAAAAAGCGTCGGCGTGGAACGGCAGGATTTAGGCGTTATGCACGTGCCTGAAAAGGACAGACCTGAAAAAACGCTTCCGATGGCGGTGGAATACTTCACTGCTCAGTACGGTATCTGCGTGCGCGATCCGACAGCTTTAATCCGCATTTGTAATATCCCGGAAGACATTACAGGGGATAAGCTTATCGATCTTATCATCGAAGCGAGTTACAAGATGGCGCAGGGAGCCACTACCTATTCCATGTACTCAAACGATTCGATTCTTATCAAACTCGACAAAGCCTCAAGCGGTAAAGCAAACGTAGTGCATACGCAGGAAGACCCCTGGGGCAAGCCGATCACCCATGTGCGCAACATTCGTTGCAGGCAGATGGATGTAATCCTAAACGACGAAAGCGCGGTTCCGGCCGCGTAAGGAAAGGAAAAAAATATGATTGGTTTCATGTATGACAAATTAAACGATTTCGGCACCCTTTCCGCCGCGGGGGATTTTCCGAACACTATCGGCATGGGCGAAGCGTCAGCGGAGCGTATGACGGTTGATATTAAACAGCCGGAAGGCGCAATCACCGGCGGGCCTGTGACTCTTACTATCAAGGGTAGCGACAGCGAAGGCGGCGCCTATGCGGTAATCGTGACAAGCGGTTCAATAACCCTTGACATGATCAAAGAAGGCTACGGCCTGCCTATTCCTAAAACCAAGTATAAGTTCCTGAGGGTTGCGATCTCGGGGACGTTTACCGGCAAGGTCCAGGCGATCATCAATACTTACCTTGGTAAGTAGCGGGAAGTTCCGCGCTTCGAGTTTGCGGATGAAATTGAGTAATCCGGTTTTTACCGGAAAATTGTTTTGGAGGGTGATATGAAAAAGTTATTTTTTCTATTACTGATTGCGGTCGTGCTTGCAGGCGTTGTGTCTGCCGGCAGTACTGCAAACTTTATTGAAGCCGCAGGCTTCAATATGGAATTGCCCGGAAACATTATAGATGTCTGTAATGTTACACCGGGTACGGTTTCGATAACGGTTCCTCTATATGCGGAAAAGTTTATCGATGTGGAAAAACTTATAGTAATGGTAAGAGTTGGCCAAAACAACTTCGCTGTTCAGGAGTATATGTCGAGCCTGAAAAAGGATGGTGCGTTAATCCATTGGTCTAAACCTATGTGGAACCAAGTATTGAAAACCGCATAGGAAAACCCCGGCTGCCTGTAACGGGCAGCCGGTAATTACAAGGAGGAGCAAGATGCATGACTTAAAATACTGCGTTAGACATAACGGTAAAGTTTACTGTTGGGATGACGCTAATGAAAGAATCGTTACAGTTGTAATTAACGATATGGAGATTAATGAATGTCCTGAATATGTGATGAAATTGATAATGCGCAAAATAAGCAGTGAAAGCAAGGATAATTCATAATGAAAATGAATCTTGATATAGTTAACCGCGCTTTATATGCTGTCGGGCAAAACCAACTGACTGAAGCTGATATCACTAATAAAAACGCAGGTTATGAATTAGCCAAGTCTTATTACATTTCTACATTCCTTGAAGCGTTATCTGAAGTCGAATGGGTCGGCGGCAGAAAACGAAGCCAGCTTGTACGCACAGGCAGGCCTGTAATTAAAGATGAAAGATACGCCTATACCTACGATATGCCGTACGATTGCGCAAGACCGATTGAACTGCAGGACAATGAATACTTCATTGTCGAAGACAGGCTTATCCATACAGATGAACCGCGGGCGGAGCTGCTTTATGTTTCCAACGGAAAGGTATTGCGTCCCATCGCAATCGTTCAAATGGTATTAGGTGAAAGACCAGAAGGCGAATACATGACAGCCGGGCAGCCGTGGACTAAAGGCGATGTCACTTTATACGCGGGAAAACCTGAAGATATTAAAGAAAAGCTGCCTAAAGACCCCGATCCTGCAAGCGATTACCCTGATTATATCGAACTTGATTACGAACCAAAGTTTTTTGAATACATCGAAAAGAAACTCGCCGCCAAATTCGCGATGAAATTAACTGACCAGCCAAAACTTCACGTGCAAATGCTTCAGGAAGCATTGCTGGTAAAACAGGAAGCTATAGACGCAAGCCGCGCCTCCCGTGCCGCCAAGGTTAAAGAAAACCAATGGTGGCAGGATGAACTGGGATTGTAAGGAGAATAACCTATGTCAATAATATGCAAGGAATACTGTAATACTCTTTATGGTGTTACAGTCGGAGATAAGATTTATTGCTGGAATAGTAAAACAAAAAAAGTAGATGTTTATACCTGTAAAGCAAATATATCAATAAAAAAATGTCCTGAAAGTGTTATTAAAGCATTAATTAATAAAGATTACGATGTTGAAATAATTTTTAACGAAAAAGAAAAACAGGAGTAATTGGAGGATGTATGCCATATAAATTATGTTATGAAAGTCGAAGTGAAAAATGTACTTATTATTGGGATGATGTAAATAAATATTGGATTATTATGGCGAAGGCCGATCATTTACCGGATGATGTAAAAGAACAAATCCAAAAAGATAAAGAGATTGCTAATTTAACACTGGAAGCTGAAAAATATGTATTTTAAAAACGAAAAAGAAAAACAGGAAGATAAAAGATAAGGAGAATATATGGATATTGAAAGATCACAGACTTTTAAATCAGCAAATGGGTATTTATATGTTTATAGCCCGACAGATAAATGCTGGTACGAGTTACATGAAGTTGCTTTAATGCCTCTTGATATTATATATCAGGTAAAAGAATTTCAAGAAAAAGCTCTAATTCTAAAAGACAGTTTATCATCATGTTAATTACTAACTTCGCCTCAGGCGAACTTTCCGAAACCTTATTCGGCAGAACCGATATCGCCCAGTATTATCAGGGCGCTTCTTTACTTGAAAACTTCGACGTGATTCCCACAGGAGGAATTAAACGCCGCGGCGGGACGCAGTATCTAAAAGAACTTAGCGAAGGCAGGATCATTCCCTTTGTTATTAATAGAAACTTAAGTTATTTGCTGCACCTTGCTCCGCTGACAATAACCGTGTATAAAATCGAAGACGGGCAGATTGCCGAAAACTTTGATACGTTTCCCGGCAGCGATAATTTAAAATTTTACGGCAGCATGGATGTAATAAAAGATGTCCAGTACGCGCAGAATTACAATACGATGATTCTCTGCCATGAAAATTACCCGCCGGTTGAAGTGAAGTATGAAAATAAAAATATTTCTATAAAAACTTTTAATATAGAATATAATGTAACAATAGTTGGTGATGAAAAAATAGTCAGTAACCTTATAGAATTTGATGATATTTATTATGAAAAGAATATATTAAAAAGTGAAAATAATTACCCGAAAGCCGTAAGCTTCTTTAACGGCAGGTTAATTTTTGCAGGTACAGAAAATAGTCCGCAGAAAGTATTCGCAAGTTCAGCTGGTAATATACATAATTTTTCTACTTATAAAAGATTTGATATTGAAGTAAGAGATTATTTATCAATACATGCAAGTATAAAAAGCGATGGGAAACTTGAGATAGAAATACCAGAAATAGCGATAAAATTTATTAAGCCTATAAATGAATATTTTATTGATTCGCTTTATTTCCCGGAAGGAGCAAGGATATTACATATAGAAGGTAGTGAAATAGAAATTGAGGGAAGTTTGAATAGAGCATTGTTTGATGAAGTCAGGATAGGTAATGAAATAGAAGTAAAATTAATTAATTATAATGAAGCAGAAACAAAAGATGACAACGGATGGTATAATAATAGTATAAATATTGGATATTTTAAATATAATATTATTACAAAGAATCCTTTTGAAGATTATACGTGGCGAAGATTTTATGAAATTGAATATTATATTAATTATGGCGCGCACAATTTTCAATTCATTTATAGAACTCGAAATAAAATTGATTATCCAAGCGGTTATGATTGGACTCAATGGAGTGTTACAAAAAAAGATGTAAAAATTGGAGACGATAATATCGCTGAAAAAAAAGATGAATTAAAACGTATAATACGTGAAATACTAACTGCCGAAGAAAGTAAATTAAGAAAAAGATATAATGAACATGAATATATAAATAAAAATAATGGAGATTATATTTATTATGTTTCTAACAGTAACTATGAATATATAACAGCCATAAATAAAAATTATTCATTTACCGATCATAAACAAAACGAAATAGTTGATTATATTTATGAAAAAATATCCGAAACAATGAAATATTTTCTACATTCAGAAAATAATGAAGTTGAAAGCTGGTATTATAATAAACCGTATGAATATAAATTAAAAATAATAAATTATTTGGAAGCGACACAAAATATTTACGTCAATTTTTATACTAAAGAAATAAAATCCGATTCCTACCCGACGCCCGACTGCGGTTTTACGTTTGAAATCGCTTCCGATATGAATGACGCTATACGTTTCCTTGCCGTTAATAAAGGCCTCATTATAGGCACCGAAACAGGCGAATGGATTATTCCCCCGGGCGTATACGCCGGTAACGTGCAGGCTACCTTAAACAGCCGCTACGGCAGCGATAATATACAGGGAACAGCGATAGGCGACGCTACCTGTTTTTTCCAGGCGGGAAAAAAGGCGCTTGTGGAATATTATATTCCCCAGCAGGACAATAATTTCCGCGCGAATAATATGGCGATGATGTCTGACAGTATGCTGCGCGAAAGCAATGCTATCGAATTTGATTTTATATCGTCGCCTTACACAAAACTGTTTATTACCCGCGAAGACGGCATTGTTGTTACCCTTCTCTACGAACGCAGTACTGGCACCTTCGCCTGGACGCGGCTTACAACAAACGGCTTAATTCGAAGCATTGCGGTTACCCCTGGCCCTGACGGTTATGATGAAGTATTCATGCTCGTTAAACGCGGGGCTTCTTTCTTTCTTGAAGTACTGCGCGAAACTTCCAACATATTCCTTGACGGTTACAGTGAATACGAAGGCGGTGATTTAAAGCCGGGCGCGGTTGTATACGAAGACGAAAATAAAAAGCAGTGGATAGGCTACCCTTACACAAGCCGCATAAGAAGTATGCCTGTTCTTGCGAATAGTAAAATGAAACCGAACAATATCAAAAATCTATTATTCAGGTTCCTTGACAGTTACATGCCTAAATTAAAGGCGCTGCCTAACGGGCAGATCGATACTATTACCGCTAAAGAACCTTTTACAGGCGTCTGGAAAACTGTATTTCCGGGCGTGTGGGACAGCGACGTTATGTTTGAACTTATTCATGATAGTCCTACCCGCTGTAAAATTCTTGCGGTTAACGCGGAGGTAAATTAATGATTGGATGGTTATTCGCTTTAGGCGGCGCAGCGCTTAATATGTGGTCTACTTATCATCAGAGCGAGAAAGAAAAAGCGGCGATTCTACATCAGAAAGAATCGGCGGAGAAGCAGTATAAACATGGCAAGCAGTACAGCGATGATATGTATTCGCTGCAAAAAACAGAAGCGCTGGGCCAGCTTGGCATACAAAGAAGTAATCTTAATACGCAGCTTGGCTCCGCTATGGACGATTACAACACTTCGCTTCTAGGTCAGGCGTTCGGTATTCAGGACGCGAGAATTCAGACAGGCTCAGGTTTAGGCGCTTCGATTGCCGCAGAAGGCGCAAGCGGTACCAGAGGAGATGCCGCCAATGAAATGATGCGCGCCTACGCCGCGGCAGGTCTTGAAAGAAATATCGATACGCAGAACAGGCAGAATTCCAATTACCTTAACAATATGATTACGGGCGCCAATCAGACTGCCTCTGCCATCAGCCGCGAAGAAGCTTCATGGTCGGAAGGCGGTTATAAACATCAGCAGAAAACCGCGCAGGACGATTATAACAAAAATATCTATGAACTTGGCCAGTCTGACTACCAATGGGCAATTGATAATTCAAAGCCGGAATTCCTTGATTATTTTACAAGCGCGCTTAGCGGAGCAAGCACAGGGTTTAGTTTGTGGTCAGGATTAAATGAAAGCAATAAGATTGACGGCTGGTGGACCAACGAAACACAGACTGGCGCGTGGGATAAAATTAAAAACTTCTGGTCGAATGGGTTAAAGAAAAGTTAAGGAGAGAAGGCATGGGAGTACCACAAATAATAATAATCATAATAGTATTATTAGAACTTATTTCTAATTTTATTTTAAATGGAACACCAAAACCTATAAAAGATCATTATTATAATTTTGGAGATAGAGTATTAAACAACGGACTTTTAATTCTCTTATTAATTTGGGGAGGTTTCTTTAGTTAATTGAGTAGTAGATAAAAGGCGCGTTGCGCTTTTGAAATAAAAGACAAGGAGAGAGTTATGGGTAAAGCTACAATAGCAGACGCTTTTAACGCGTCTATAAATTTCGGACGGCAGGTTCTTGATTATAAAACTGAGAAATCAAGAGAACAAACTATTCTTGAATTAAATAATGAAAATGACATCATCAATACAAATATTCAAAATTATATACGCGATCATCAGTATGTTGGAGGGGCAGCGGAGGATGATGACCGTAAAGCTTATGATGAATACCTTAGCGGCTTGAATTATTTTATTGATGAGCAGATACATAATTCAAAACAAAAAAACCATTCGCAATTTTACTGGGATTCTATGGATCAAAGCGCTGTACAGTTACGTGAAAACGCGCGTAACTACGCGCTGGGCAGGCAGGACGAATGGAATATGAACAGGGAAGATGTCAGCCGCGGCGAAGATATTCAAAGGTATATGGCGGCGGATATGGATCCGCAGAGGAAGCTTAACGCCATTTACAACAGGATTAGGTTATCAAAAACAAGGCGGCCTATTAATCCGCAGCAGGAAAATGATATGCGCATTGCCGCAGAACGCGCTGTCTATGAACAATACGCTGTTAATTATTTGAAAGATTTTAACGATGTAAACGATCTTCAAGATGCTATGAAACATGTTCGCGACACGTTTGCTGGCTTTATGCCTTCTAGCGCGGTTAATATCTACGATGATAAAGGAAATGTCATCGAAACAAAAGAACAGCCTTGGGGATTCGAGAACAGGGAACAATGGGAAAAGGATTTAATCGATAAAGAAACCGCGAGAATTCAAGGAGAACATTTTGAAGTGATCGATAGAGCGCAATCCACTATGGTAAGATTACTTGTTTCAGGAAGGTTAGAAGAAGCGATTGCCTTAGCAAATGAATGGCGTCCAAAGTGGGATTTGTATTACAATCCGAATAATAAGGAGTTTGCTAATTCTAATCAAGAATATTTAAACAGAGGAGAAAATTTCTTCGATGTAAGAAAACTTGAAGGTTATCAAAGTCAGGGTGAAGTCGGTAAATGGGTCTCATTATTAGAAGCATATACTCTTGATATGTTTTTACGACCGCAAATAATTGATGGAGGTAACGGCACTGTTATTGTCGGATATAACGAAGACGGTAGTCCAATCACTATGCGTTATGAGTCATTAGATGATGCGTATGACGGGTTTTTACATTATAAAAGAGAAGCTTTTTTTCGTGATAAAAGAAAAGATAATATTGAGGATTATGTGACTTTACAATTATGGCAAGCAGAGTTAAACGATTGGAATAGAAATTTTTATACGAAAGTTGGTCAAGCGTTAAATCAGATAGATCCAAATTTAAGTTATGATTATGATAGATTCAGACAATACGAAACATTTTTAAATCCAGAGAGTGATTATTATAACAGAGATATAAGGAACTTTTCTGATCATCAAAAAGAATTGTATGCTCAAAATTGTGTTAGATTATTTCATAGTATCTTTTTTAACGGAATAAAAGACTCACCTTCAATAAGGCAAATGATGCGTGATTTTGTAGGCAGCGATATTACAAGGCTTTTAAATTGGGGAAGCACACCCGATAATGATGGTGATTATTTATTACAGCTTAAAGCATTTAGTGATAAAGCTAAGAGCGGTGAAGCAGAAAATATTATATTTAAATTATATTCTCCAGAACGGTTAAATTTATCAGGTCAAGCCTCAGTACCTACATATCATTTTAGATCAACTAATCTTGAAAGAGCTGTTAATAACTTTGTGGAAGAGGAAAGAAGACGGATAGCAGGAATTCTTGGATTAGGTACGGAAAGTTTGAAAACATCATGGATGCCTTCTGATAGAATATCGGGTGATGTTATTCCAAAAGGAATGTTTGTAATACAAAGCGGTCAACATGCCGGGACTTATTATTTAGATTATGATGATAATGCAAACCCAATTGTAATGAAACGGAATAATTCAGGAGGATGGGGTGAATACAGAAGAGGCACACGTCAACCGACTGTAGCAGAAAGTACAACAGAATTCATGAGAGAGAATACTGAATTTAATCGAAACCTGTCTAATAATAGACATCCGATTTTAGGCAACGAATTTATTGCTAGTACTTTACCGCCGCCTAACAGCTCTGTGCCAATGAGTAGCTGGAATGATCCACGAAACACAACAACGATGAGAAATCAAGCATGGGCTTCATATTTTATTGAGCTTCAAAACAATCCTTCGATGATTGGTCAAATTGTAAGGCAAGGTAAAAATCCATTTACCGGCGAAGTATTAGATTTATATAATAATGTGCCTCCCGGGATAAACGCGCGATCTTGGCAAAATAATACTACTTACAATAATGAAAGAAGGATGCAAGCATGGATAGATAATTTTACAAGGCAGTTAAGCAGGTAAAGAAGCGCGTTGCGCTTTTGAAATAAAAGACAAGGAGAGAGTTATGGGTAAAATTATAGAAAATATTGTTATTTATATTGTAACAATAGTTCATCCGAAGCTGGTTGTACATTTAGCAACCAAACAGCAGGAAACATTAGAAACGAAAGAACATGCCCAAAAAATAATAACAGAATCACAGAAAAAGATAAAACAATATATTGCTAAATTAAAGTCTTATGTGGAGGAAGAATGAAAAAAATTTTAAATAATATAGTAATATATTTTAGTACAATAATACATCCAAGGTTGGTTGTAGATTTAGCAAATAAATGTTTGGAAGCACATGAAATGGTTAAACAAGCATATAAATTATCGTCAGAAATGCTTGAACTTTCAACTAAATTATATGACAAAACGATGAAACTTGATGAGCAAAATGTTTAATCATCAAGCGGATTCCATTTTGCTTTGCTTGGAGTGAAGTTTATTAAACCAATATTATCTTTATCTTTATATTCAATTTTGCAAACCGGACAGAAATATGTTACATATTCTGAATTTGCATTTTGATATACTAAATGAACACGGCGTCTGGTTGGTCCATCATAACAACCTGCGCAATAACGGTTTTTATTGGTATCAAAATAAATACCGCATTGAGATATAGATAATGGGTTATCGTTGTCTTCTTGGAGTTGGGCTTTCAATTCATTATTTTCATTTTGCATTTGATTTGCAAAATTCTGAATTTGAGATAATTGGATATTAAGATCAGAAATTTGCTTAGTAAAGATTGAATTGTTGCTTTGTTTAGCAATTTCATATATTCCTTTAGCCAATGTTAAGCTGTTGGCAATATGTATTAATAAATCTGTCATTTTTACCCTCCGGGGTGTGTGATAATCCTGCCCTATGGGCGCGGCTGGTTGCTTGCAGCGAAGCTTCCAGTACCTTGGATTATACCATATTCCGGAGGGGTTTTTATCCTTGTCAAAAAGCCCCAAAATACTGTATAATTCAGGTATAAGAACCAGCCTTCTTGTAGCAAAGGATGTAAAATATGACAGATATTGTTAGAGCTGATGAAGAACTATTCTCTGATGAATCGTATCAAAAATACTTAAGTAAAATGACTCAAATTAAAAATGTCAGACAAAGATGGGAAAATGAAACCATTTTTGACGCTCTTTTAGCTCCCGAGGCTGATTTTACCAAAGCTCCTTACGGAGATGAAATTATTGCCGCAATGGAAATATAACTAAGGAATTTCATGTGAATAAAATAGTCGATTCTGTT
>Ga0209755_10004008_pt1 | contig 17815 bp, 11 predicted proteins | sample TergutCo191P1_FD_187301 | JGI IMG/M metagenome (GOLD analysis project Ga0209755, IMG submission 187301) | Cornitermes sp. P1 segment gut microbial communities from Petit-Saut dam, French Guiana - Co191P1 (SPAdes) (version 2) | ecosystem: Host-associated > Arthropoda: Insects > Digestive system...
GTGGCATGGGGTTGATTTATATCACAGGGCCATCCGGGTGCGGAAAAACAAGGATGATTTTGGAAATGCTCGGGCATATTGAGCCGCAAGACAGCGATATGAAGCTGATTTATGATGGCGATAAAAACGACATAGCATGGATGCCGCAGAATCCGGTTTGGTTTAAGGGAACGCTTTGGGAAAATCTTTGCCCTGTTGAGATGCGTGATTTGGAGGAAGTTAGGAGTGCGTTGCAAAGAGTTAATTTGAGTCATTTTGAGCATAGGCTTGGTGAATCTCCGAGCAATTTTAGCGGTGGTGAAAAGAGGCGTTTGGCTATTGCGAGGATAATTTTGCTAAATCGCCCAGTTTGGATTTTGGATGAGCCTTTTGCTGGGTTGGATAAGGCTAATGTTGAGGTTATTGAGGGGTTGCTGAAGGAGGAGAGCAAGGTGAGGGAGATTTTTTGCATTACGCATCACGCAAACAGCCCTACCTCAGGCGGAATACGATTGCATTTTTTGTAACCATTCTGCGTCACAGTCCTGCCTCTTGGCGTGCGAGCTAAAAATCCTTTTTGAATTAAATAAGGTTCATAGACTTCTTCTATTGTGTCCGGTTCTTCGCCTAGCGCAGCTCCTATTGTGCTGAGTCCAACGGGGCCGCCGTTGTGGTTGTCTATTATGCACTCCAGAATTCGCCTGTCCATTAAGTCCAAACCATCTGAATCTATGGATAGCATTTGCAAAGTTCTCTCCGCAATCTCAACGGTTATTTTGCCGCTGCCTTTTACCTGAGCAACATCTCTGCATCTGCGCAAAACTCTGTTCGCAATGCGAGGCGTACCACGGCAACGTGAGCCAAGAAGAACAGCGGCGTCTTTTTCAATTTCCACTTGCAAAATTTTTGCAGACCTGTTTATTATGGTTAAAAGCTCTTCTGGCGAATAAAGCTCCAAACGAAACAGAAGGCCAAAGCGATCTCTTAGCGGACTTGTCAAAAGACCGCTCCTGGTGGTTGCCCCAACAAGGGTAAAAGGGCGCAGAGGCAAATTAACGCTTCTTGCTCCGGGTCCCGCATCCAACATTATATCCAACCTGAAATCTTCCATTGCAGGGTAGAGATATTCTTCAATAACTCGCCCCAGTCTGTGTATTTCATCTATAAACAATATATCGCCGTGTTGCAAATTTGTTAGGAGCCCAGCCAAGTCGCTTGGTTTTTCCAAAACCGGACCGCTTGTCACATGAATTTTAACGCCCATTTCCTGCGCTATTATGCCGGCAAGCGTGGTTTTTCCCAAACCGGGTGGCCCGGAAAACAAGCAGTGATCCAGAGCGTCTTTTCTTTTTTTTGCCGCTTGTATGGATATGGAGAGGCTTTCTTTCAGAGCTTCCTGGCCGGTGAAATCCGAGAGCGAGAGCGGTCGCAGGCTTTGTTCTGCTGTAGCTTCTTCTACGGACTCGTTTTCAGGTGATACCGGACGCATGGGTTATGTGAAGATAGAAAATAATATTTGAATAACATCAATTTATGCATTTTCCACTGCAAAAAGTCTATGAATTTTTCTATTTTTTGTATGAGAATAATATGCCCATAACCCCATCCCCCTTTGCTCTAAAAAAACGCAGCCTTTTAAAAGAACTCGGGCCCAACATTGTTGACTTGACAATCTCCTCGCCAATGCAGGCCGGCATATCATTAGACATCGCAGACGACTTGCGCTATTTGGCAGAAAACCCTGGCTGGCAATTCAAAGCCCCAGATGCCTGCGGGCAAATCTGCGCAAGAAAAGCAATCGCAACATATATGCAATGCGATGAAAATGATATTTTCATAACATCAAGCTCATCAGAATCATACTCCGTGCTCTTTCAAGTATTCTGCAAAAAAGGAGACTGCATATTAACCCCGGTTCCCGGATACCCGCTTATAGACACGCTCGCAGAGCTCGCAGAACTAAACACCCATCCATACTTTCTAAAACCAAACAAAGACCATTGGGAAATAGATTTGGATTCCTTGGACTCCGCACCACCCAACGCAAAAATCCTCCTGCTCATCGCTCCACACAATCCAACAGGGCACATACCAAGCAAAAAAGAATTTGAGCACATATTGCAATTCTGCGAAAAAAATAAATTAGCCTTGATAATAGACGGCGTATTCTACGCTTATGGCCCAAGCTACGAAATTCCGCATGAATACAAAGTTCCGATTTTCTTTTTAGACGGCCTCAGCAAAACCGCAGGGCTTCCTCATGTAAAAGTCGGGTGGATAAACGCTATTGTTCCGGAAAAGAAAAATATCTACGATGCCTTGGAATATGTTTTGGACTCCCAGTTGAATTGCTCTTATTTAAGCCAGGCACTGTGCGCTCGAGTTTTGCCTCGGGTAGAGGAGTTTCAGCAACGCCTTATTGAACGGCTAAAGACCAGCCGGGTTTGGCTCGGGGATTATTTTTCAAAAATGGGGGCGGAGATTATACCTTCTGCCGGTGGCTGGTACCAGAGTTTCTATTTTCCGGGAGCTGATGACGAAGAATTGTGCCTTAGGCTTTTAAAAGAGAATAAAATTCTCACAAATCCGGGGTTTTTATTTGATTTTGACGATGGCTGGCTGGTGTGCAGTTTACTATATTATCCGTAATAAATGAGGATAATATGAGCATAGAACGTAAAACTGTATTTTTGGTTGATGACGATGTCACCAACTTGACCGTAGGCAAAAGCGCGCTTACGGAATATTACAAGGTTTTCACCCTAGACTCAGGAAGCCGCTTATTGAAAATGCTGGAAAAGAATATACCGGATTTAATTCTCCTGGATATTGAAATGCCGGAAATGAATGGGTATGAAACCATAAAAATTATAAAAAGCAAACCGGAAACCTGCGGTATTCCTGTTATTTTCTTAACGGGAAAAAATGATGACGAAAGCGAACTGGAAGGTTTGTCGCTGGGTGCTGTGGATTATGTCACAAAGCCTTTTTCTCCGCAACTCTTGCTCAAGCGCATTGAGGTTCATTTGCTTGTGGAAAGCCAGCGGCAAGAGCTTATAAACTATAACGACCACCTGCAAGAAATTGTGGAAGCAAAAACAAAATCTGTTGTGGAACTGCAAGATGCTATTTTGAAAACCATGATAGAACTTGTTGAGCGTCGCGATTATGAAACAGGCGGCCACATAGAAAGAACAACTCGCTACTTGAAAATATTGCTCGCCGCAATGATGAAACAAAGCTTGGAAAAGGAAAAGCTCTCATCCTGGAATCTGGATTTGGTTTTGAAATCCGCACAGTTGCACGATGTAGGCAAAATAGCCATACAAGACAGCATTTTGCGAAAACCCGGTAGCCTTACGTCGGAAGAATTCGGTGAAATTAAAAAGCACACTGTTGTTGGCGAAGAGATTATAGAAGAAATTAAAAAGAATTCGGCGGAGCAGGCATTTTTGGAACACGCAGGGATTTTTGCCGCAACCCATCATGAAAAATGGGATGGAACCGGTTACCCAAGAGGCTTGAAAGGCGAAGAAATTCCGCTTCAGGGAAGGCTACTCGCCATAGCCGATGTTTATGATGCGCTCGTTTCTGACAGGCCGTACAAAAAAGCGTTTACGCATGAAAAGGCAGTTGAGATTATTACAGAAGGCAAGGGGCGGCATTTTGATCCGATTTTGATCGATTTGTTTCTCAGCGTTTCCGATGAATTTAAAAATGAAAATTATACAAAAAAGGCATGATATGAAAATTGCGCTATTTTTATCGCTTACTCTTTTTTTAGGATACTCATATGCCTCATACCGTGATATTCCAAACATAACAGAAGAGGAAATAAAAGCCATTGAAGCGCTTAAAGAACGGCAAAACAGCCCTTTTATATACGGAGCTCTTTCTAGCACCGAAGCTTTTAGCAACAAAAACGGTGAAATACAAGGCTTTGCAGAATTGTTTTGCGACTGGATGACAAAGCAGTTTGGCATACAGTTTAAACCACAGCTCTATGAGTGGAACGATTTGCTGAATGGCCTGGAAAGCGGCAAAATTGATTTTACCGGCGAGCTTACCGCTACCGCTGAACGCAGAAAAACATATTTTATGACCGATGGAATAGCCCAGCGCTTAACTGGCTCTTTCAGAATTTTTGGCAGCCAGCCACTGTCTTTTATTGCCTCTTCTCGCAAATTGCGATATGGGTTTTTATATGGAACAACTACGATTGACGATGTAACCGCACAGCTTGGCAATGCTTTTGAAGCTTTTTTTGTAGATGATTATGAAAGCGCATACGCTATGTTGAAAAACGGAAACATAGACGCATTTATTGATGAAAATACGGCAGAGGCTGCTTTTGAAATTTATGGAGATGTGGATGTTGAGGATTTTTTTCCCCTGATTTACGGGCCTGTTTCCTTAACAACGCAAAAGGCAGAAAATAAGCCTATAATTTCCGTTATGCAAAAATTTCTGGAGCACGGAGGAGTTCGTTATTTGACGGAACTGTACAATAGCGGAATGTACGAATACAGAAAGCACAAGTTCATTATGCGCCTAACTGATGAGGAAAAAGCTTATTTGCAGAGCCATCCTGTAGTTGAATTTCTGGCAGAACACGATAATTATCCGGTCAGTTTTTATAACACTTATGATAATGAATTTCAAGGGATTAGCCATGACGTTATAAAGGAAGTTGAAGCTCTTGCGGGAATTAGCTTTAAACTTAAGAATGATAGGAATGACGATTGGGCAGACTTATTGAAAATGCTTGAAAGAGGTGATGCAGCCATGGTTACGGAGTTGATTCGCACACCGGAGAGAACCGGGCGTTTTTTGTGGACAGAATCCGCAATTCTCACAGATTACTATGCGCTCATGTCAAAAACGGAACACCGCAACATAAAAGTCAACGAGATATTGTATTTGAAGATTGGATTGGTAGAGGGATATGCTCCGACAGATGTTTTCAACAGATGGTTTCCGGATCATAGAAACACGGTTATTTTCGATAATTTTGACCAGGCTTTCGCCGCTTTGACACGTGATGAGGTGGATTTGGTAATGGGAAGCCGGAACCAGCTTTTGGTTCAAACCAATGTTCATGGGCAACCTGGTTACAAAGCCAATATCGTTTTCAATTATTCATTTGAATCGACTTTTGGATTCAACAAAGATGAAGCTCTTTTGTGTTCTATTGCCGATAAAGCTCTTCGCTTTATAAATACTGGAGAGATAGAGGAACGGTGGACCAGCAAGATTTACGACTACAGAATAAAGTTTCAAAAACAGCAATTTCTTGTGTTGATCAGCGCCATTGTGATATTTTTGTGCATAATTTTTGTTTTTCATCTTTCAAAAGCAAAAAGGCGCTTAGAAAAAGAGAGCAGGTATAAATCGGAATTTTTAGCGCGCATGAGCCATGAGATTCGCACACCGATAAATGCAATCATAGGCATGACAGAACTTTCCTTGCGTGAAAATTTATCGGGAATTGTGCGTGAGCAAGTTCTTACTATTAAGCGTTCAGGCGCAAGCCTTTTATCAATGGTCAACAATATTCTGGAATTTTCAAATATGGAAAATCGGAATTTTGTTGTAAAATTCAATGCGCCGCAAGCAAAGATCCTTGTTGTTGATGACATAGCTACAAACTTGAAAGTAGCAGAAGGCTTGCTAAAGCCTTACAACATGCAGATTGATTTGCGAGAAAGCGGCAAAGAAGCCATTGATGCCATAAAAACAAAACATTATGATATGATATTTATGGATCAAATGATGCCGGAAATGGATGGCGTGGAAACAACAAAGCGCATAAGAGAGCTTGGCTATAGCTTGCCTATTATTGCATTAACTGCAAATGTGATTTCCAGCGCAAAAGAAATGTTTTTGGCAAACGGATTCAATGATTTTTTATCTAAGCCCATTGACATAGCTGAATTGAATGTTATTTTGAAAAAATGGATTCCGCATGAAAAACAGGAAAAAGCAAGCAAAAATGCCTATAGCAAAGACGAACTGAATGCGAAAGCAGAGCTGCTTGAAATATTTTACAAAGACTGCATAAAAAAAATAGAAGAACTAAAAAAATGCCTGAAAACAGAAAATTATAATTTATATACCATTTATATTCATGCGTTGAAAAGCGCATCTGCGAACATTGGCGCCGTTAAAATATCCGAATTCGCTACGTTGCTGGAAGATGCGGGCAAACGAGAAGACTTTGAGTTTATTAAATTGCGCAACGCTGAATTTTTAGCGGATTTGCAAATATATTTAGGCGATATAAGCAAAGTTATTGGAAAAAAGCAAGAAGATGCTCCAAGCACAGAAGCCTTGCTCAAATTAAAAGAAGCGCTTATAGCTCTTGATATAGATGCAATAGACGAAATTGCAAACGGTTTGCGGGAATTTACGCAAGCAGAAGGCATTCTTCAAAATGTGCTGATGGGCAATTACGATGATGCTATTGCAATGATAGATAATTTTCTGCATTCAAATGAGCAATTATCGGAGGCAAAGGCATAATCATGAAAAAATACAGTTCGCTTCGTTTTATAATATTTTCTGCCATTTTATTTTTAATAATCATAGCCGTGAGCAGCTCTGCCTTTTTGTTTTCCATGCGGCATATTATCAGAAACAACAAGGGCAACGAACTCTCTAAAATGCTGGAGATTGAGCGGATAAAACTAGAGTCTTTTGTAAACAGCAAGATTGCCGTGGTTATGAAGATGGCGGAGTCTCCGCTTATTATTCGGTATTTTATGAAGCCGGCAGAATCAGAGCTTGCAAACATAGCGCTTGAAGAAATAGATTCTTACCGCAAGGCGTTTGCCGGATCAATTTTCTGGATAAACGATATTGATAAGCTTTTTTATTTAAATGATACCGAACCTTACAAAGTGGATCCTGAATTGCCGGTTAACTACTGGTACAAAATGACTCTTTACAACACCAAGACATATAATTTCAATATCAACTACAATCCCGACCTCAAAGTCACCAAACTTTGGATTAATGTGCCTGTTTTTGACGAGCATGGCAAGCCCATAGGCATGCTTGGAACAGGCATTGATCTCACAGAATTCATTATGGAGCTATACAAGGAGCACAGTAACAATGTACAACTTTATTTTTTCAACTCAACCGGCGAAATCACGGGTTCCAGAGACGTTATCCAGGTAATGGCAAAAGAGCATGTCGATAAAATATTCGGCGATGGTTTTCTAGATAGCACGCTTGCTAACAAGCCGCAAAAAACGTATGCATTTGATTCCAAGTTCGGAAAAACCGTGGTTGGCACGGTTCCTGCATTGGAGTGGTACTCGGTGGCAATTGCGCCGAATAGCATTGATGACTACAAAAATCCAATGGCAGCAGTATTTATCCTGATGCTTGTAATTATGGCACTGATAATAATAGTATTCAACATCTTCATAAATTTTTACCTTAAGTCCCTGCAAAAAACCATGAACTCTCTTGAAGCAACTTCCAAATACAAAAGCAAATTTTTAGCTATAATGTCGCATGAAATTCGCACTCCTATAAACTCAATCATAGGGGTAACGCAAATTGAGTTGCAAAAAGAAGATTTGCCGGATCAATACGCCGGAGCGTTTCGGAGAATTCACAGTTCAGGTAGCAACCTGCTTGGCATTATCAACGATATTCTTGATATGTCAAAAATTGAGATGGGAAAGATGGAACTCAACATCACGGAGTACAGCATAGCAAATTTGATAAATGATGCGATTATGCTCAACATTGTGAGAATAGGACCTAAGCCTATTAAATTTGAGGTTGATATAAAAGAGACTTTACCGGCAAAGCTTTGCGGAGATGAATTGCGATTGAAGCAAATTTTGAACAACCTGCTGTCGAATGCCATAAAATATACAAAAAAAGGGTTCGTGAAATTATCGGTAAGCCATTCAATTAACAGAGATGGCTCACTCCTGCTGCATTTTGTTATTGAAGATTCAGGCCAGGGCATAAAACCGGAGGATCAGGCAAATTTATTTTCAGAATATATGCGCATCAACACATCTGCCAATCGTACGACTGAAGGAACTGGTTTGGGACTCAGCATAACCAGGAAACTCGTATATCTGATGGATGGTACAATTGAAGTAAAAAGCGAATACAATAAGGGTAGTGCTTTTACGGTAACAGTAAAGCAAAAAGCAATAGAATGTGAAGCTATAGGCAAAGAGATTGTGGAACACCTGCGCAACTTTACATTTTCCGACAGCAAGTCCAATGCAAAGGTGTTTTTTGCCCGCAAATCTATGCCGCATGGAAGCACTTTGATTGTGGACGATGTGGAAACAAATTTGCATGTTGCAAAAGGCTTGCTGGCACCGTATAAATTGAAAATAGAAATGGCGAATAGCGGTTTTGCGGCAATTAACAAAGTTGAGGAGGCAATTCGTTCCGGCAGCCCTTATGACTTGGTATTCATGGATCACATGATGCCTGAAATGGATGGCATGGAAACAACAAAGCGCATAAGAAAATCGGGTTATGATTTGCCTATTATCGCATTAACTGCAAACGCTATTTCCGGCGCAAAAGAGATGTTTTTGGAGAATGGCTTCAATGATTTTTTATCAAAACCGATTGATGCCGTTGAACTGAACGCTATTTTGGAAAAATGGATTCCGCTGGAAAAACAGGAGGAGGCTAGCAAAGATATTGTTGGCAAAAACGAACCGGAAAAAGCAAATGCCGAATTGCTTGCGATATTCCATAAGGATTGCATTAATAGAATAAAAGAAATTAACAAATGCCTGGAAAATGAGGACTATCGCTTATATACTATTCAGGTACACTCATTGAAAAGCGCTTCCGCAAACATAGGAGCCGCTAAAATATCCGAATTCGCCGGATTGCTGGAAGATGCGAGCAAACGCGGAGATACGGAATTTATAAAATTGCATAGCACTAAATTTTTAGCGGATTTGCAAGAGCTTTTGGGCGATATAGGCATGAATATAAAAGAAAAACAGAAAGGAGATCCAAGCACTGAAGTCTTGCTCAAATTAAAAGAAGCGCTTATAGCTCTTGATATAGATGCTATAGATGAGATAGCAAATGATTTGCGAAAATTTACGACTGCAGAAGGCATTCTGCAAAATGTGCTGATGGGCAATTACGATGAAGCTACGGCAATGATAGATAATTTTCTAAATTTAAATCAAAAAGGAGAGGATATATGAAAACAATTTTTGTAGTTGACGACAACATTGTGAATTTGGCTGCCGCAAAGAAAATTTTGGCAGACAATGGTTACCGAACTTTCACTTTGCATTCGGTCGATAAAATGTTTGCTTTATTCTCAAAAGTAACTCCGGATTTAATTCTGCTGGATATTGAAATGCCGGAAATGGATGGTTTTGCCGCCATTGAAAAACTTAAAGCAGATGAGCACACGGCAAATATTCCGGTCATGTTCCTAACTGCCTCTACAGAACCTAAAGCAGAAGCAAAAAGCCTTGAAGCCGGTGCTGTGGATTTTGTGCTAAAACCATTCTCGGCATCTGATTTGATAAAACGCATTGAGAGGATAATATGAAAAATATTACTTTGAGCTTGTTCGTAATCTCTTCCATAACTATATTTTCTGCATCTGTTTTGGCGAATTATTTTGTTCATTCGTCCATACACACAATGGAATACAACATAGAGCACCGCTTGCTTTCCGTTGCTGAATATTTAGCCGATATTGTTAGCCTGGAAGAGTTGGAAAAGTATCGTGAAGAAGCTGATATGAAGTTGCAGTCATATAAAAATTTACGCGAAAAATTGATGGATTTTGCCAAAAAAGCCGAAGTTCTCTACGTTTACTTTATACGTCCAGCAGGAGATGAATTGCGATATATAATAGACAATGATATTATTGACTCAACTCGGGTGGGGCTTGATTCAGAGCAACTGACTTATACAAAATACCCTAGGCTCATAGAAGCCGTGAATGGCAAATCCGTATATTCGGGTTTGGGTATTTACGATGAAGAATGGACAGGGCTTATAAGCGCTTATGTTCCCATGTTCAACAAAGACGGACAGGTGAAAGCTATAGCCGGAGTGGACATAAACGATACGGAAATTGTGTTTGCTCGCCGAATGGTAAGAATCCTGACTGTAGTGCAGGTTATTACCGCAGTGCTCGTGTTCATAAGCGGGTTGCTCAGCCTCTTGAACTATCGCAGAGAAGCTGGCATTGCAAGGGCGGCGCAGATTAAGGCGAAAAAGGCAAATGATGCCAAGTCCAGATTTTTAGCTACCATGAGCCATGAGATACGCACTCCCATGAACGCCATAATAGGCATCTCGGAAATTGAGCTTGCCCGTGAAGATGCTTCTGAAAGAACAAAGGATGCGCTCGCTAAAATTTACAATTCCGGTTATATGCTGCTTGGGATTATCAACGATATTCTGGATCTTTCAAAAATTGAAACCGGCAAATTTGAAATAGTGCCTGTGAAATACGACACGCCGAGCCTGATTAACGATACAGCCCAGCTTAATCTTATACGTGTAGGCAGCAAGCCTATTGAATTTGAGCTTAAAGTTTCCGAATCTCTGCCTTCTGAACTGTTCGGCGATGAGCTGCGAATAAAACAGGTGCTGAACAACCTGCTATCCAATGCGTTTAAATATACTAAGAGCGGAAAGGTTACGCTGGAAATATATACGGAAACTCTGCAAAATTCAGGGGATGATTCCGTGTATCTTGTTGCGAAGGTAAGAGATACCGGCCTTGGAATGACCAGCGATCAGGTTGCACGGCTTTTTGATGAATACTCGCGCTTTAATATGGAAGTGAACCGTGCGGTGGAGGGTACAGGGCTTGGCATGAGCATTACCAAGAATCTTGTGGAGATGATGCATGGCAAAATTGAAGTTGAAAGCGAGCCCGGAGTTGGTTCTGTTTTCACTGTGCGTTTTTTGCAAAAAGATGTAGGCGCAAAGGCGGTAGAGAAAGATTTGGCTGAGAATCTGCAGAATTTCAAGTTATCCAAAGCGCAGAAAATGAAAATGGCACCGTTCATACGTGAGCCCATGCCTTATGGGAAAGTGCTGATAGTTGATGATGTGGAAGTTAATCTGTTTGTAGCAAAAGGCTTGCTAACTCCTTATGGCTTGAATATTGAAACCGTGGGTAGCGGCTTTGGGGCTATAGACAAGATCAAAAGCGGCAAGGTATATGACATTGTATTTATGGATCACATGATGCCGGAAATGGATGGCATTGAGACTACGAAAAAAATAAGAGAAATGGGTTATAAGCATCCTGTTGTGGCGCTAACCGCAAATGTTCTTTCCGGCCAGGATAAAATGTTTCTTGAAAACGGTTTTGACGGTTTTATTTCCAAGCCAATAGATATAAGGCAAATGAATGTTGTGTTGAACAAGATGATTCGCAACAAGCAAAGCCCGGAAATTATTGAGGCGGCTAGGCAAGAAAACAGAGTTCTGGAAGCTTCGGAAAACTCTGCGCATGGCAGTGAATTGTTTGCGATTTTTACAAGAGACGCAAGAAAAAGCCTGCCGTTTTTTAAGCGTATTTTAGAGGACATGGCTGCTGCAACCGATGATGATTTGCGTTTGCTTACTATTAAGGCTCACGCCATGAAAAGCGCTTTGGCAAATATAGGCGAATTGAAGGCTTCCGAACATGCGGCTGCTCTTGAGAAATCTGCCAATGACCGCAACAAAAATGCAATTCTCCGGGAAGCGCAGGTTTTCACGGTATCTCTTGAGTCCATAATAGCAAAGACAGAAGCCAATGCGAGCGCAGAGCCCGATACGGATGAAGATCCGGAGTATTTACGCAAGCAGTTGCAAATAATCAGCGAGGCTTGTACGAATTACAATGTGCAAGCCGCAGATATTGCGCTTGAGAGTTTGCAAAAAATGTCATGGACAAAGGAGACCAAGGCTCTTATAGACCAGATTAACGAGGATCTTTTGCGTGGGGAGTTTGATGTGGCAGGAGAGCGTGCGAGGCTATGATTGGATTTTAATGGAATTTCAAGTTTTCTATATTCTTCGGTGGAGATATTTTTATGGAATTCAAAAATTTTGCAATACTTGCAATGGTAGTCATGGCGACTTCGGTAATCTCGTTTGCGCAAGACGAACTCAATCAGGAAATTTACAGCAAAGTTGTTATTGCCTGTGAAGAAAATAAGGCGGTAAAAAACGCCCTTGCCCAAATTTCAAAAAAGAACGGCAAGGTAATTGACGTCTATGACAAAAGCGAACGGGGCGAAAAGGCAAAGTTCGAGCGAAGCACAAGCGAAATAGAAATAATAAAGGCCGAAGGCCCAAAAGTGATAAAATCATACGCAGACTGCATGAAAGCCAAAATGCAGGGCAAGGATTTTCGCAATAAAGTCAATAAATTAACCGTTAAAGTTTCAGTGACAAACGAAGGAAATCTTGTCAATCATAGCACGGCAACAACCGAACGTCCTCTTCCGAAAGGCAAAAAATCTACGACGGTAGCTGCCCCAAAAACCACGTTAGGCAAATCGTATTGGTGTGAAGATGAAATGAACAAATGTTTTCAGGCAACAATAATCATTGATCAGAAATAACCCGGACATATATGAAAGTGAAAAATAGTTTTCTTGCATTCTTAGTCGCTTGCGCAATGGTAATTACAGGTTGCGGTGAGCATAGCTTTGATGAAATCTTTGGCTTAAACAGTTCTGGCTTAATGTTAAGCAGCAGCAGTAGCGCAAGAACCGGCGGTTTAAGCAGCAGCACTACGACCTACGACCCTATTGATGGCGAAGGTTCAAATGATGTTGTTATAATACCTGATGATGATGAACTGGCTTCGTTGCTAAGCTCAGATTCGCATTTCAACGCTGTTGTAGGGCCGTTGTTGCAAACAAAATGGGGGCAGGGAACACCGTACAAAAATATGTTACCTGCTGGGCATCGCAGTTTTTGCAATTTAGTTGCTGCGTCGCAAATAATGAAGTATCACAATCATCCGGCGAGAGGCAGCGGCCAGACTGAGGCTTATACTATGAGCAACGGAGTGCAAGTGCCTGCCTTGAATTTTAATAATATGGTTTATGATTGGGATAACATGCTGAATAGCTATAGAAGCGACGGCAGAAACAGTACCGAGCTACAGAGGAATGCGGTAGCCACGCTTATATACAATGCAGGAGTGGGCCGTGGAAGAGACTTTATTACCGGCAGCAGTAAAAATTCTTGGCCGGTTGTATTAACCACATTTTTCGGATATGACAGAAGCATTCAACGTCATGACAAGAAATATTATGATGAAGCTTCGTGGGCAGCAATAATAAAGCAGCAGTTGAATGCCGGTTTGCCTGTGCTTTGCAATGGAAATAACCAAGATAGAACAAGCAATCACTATTTTGTGATAGACGGGTACGATAACACCGGTAAATTTCATATCAACTTCGGATGGAGCGGCAGTCATGACGGGTGGTATTCTCTTAATTCGATAAGAGGCTGGGATTACGATCAGCATATAATAACAAATATCAAGCCGAATGAAGGCGGAGTTCCCGTCGGTTATGAAATGGCTTTAGCAAGCCTTATCGCAAGCAAAACCACCGTATCGCAAAATGAACTGTTTATAGTTGAGCACAGATTTAGAAATATTGGCATGGAGCAATTTCCCGGTGGCCAGACAGGTGCGGCATTAGTGGATAATAACGGAAATATTGTGGAAATTATTGGAATCAGAAGCTTAGGTACGCTTAATGTAAGCTCAACCGGTTCGGTTAGAGAATTGAATTGCGCAGTTCCAAATTCCGTGGCTCCGGGGCAATATCAATTGAGGATTGTCATCAAAACAGATGAAGGTTGGGAAATCGTTACAAAATCCATGGTTGGAGACGGTATTCCAAGCGCAGTTAATATAACTGTTACTGCCGGAGAAGCGCTGGGCGGTGGTTACGGAATGGCATTAACGAGCTTTACGGCAAGTAAAACTACCATACCACAAAATGAGCTGTTTACCGTTAGCAGTCAGTTTAGAAATGTTGGTTTGGAGCAATTCCCCGGTGGCCAGGCAGGTGCGGCATTAGTGGATGATAACGGCAACATTGTGGAGATTATCGGAACCAGGAGTGCGGGTTCGCTTAATGCAGGTTCAAACGCTTCTTCCAGAGATCTGAACGCTTATGTACCGGAAACAGTAGCTCCGGGGCAATATCGATTGAGAATTATTGTCAAGCCAACAGACAGTGATGAGTGGAGATTTGCTACAATGTCTATGGGCGATGTTTCTTCTACTATTAATTTCACAGTCACGCCATATCGAGGTGAAACGCCCGGTGGCGGTTATGGATTGGTGTTAGAGCAATTTGAATCCGAAATAAAGTCCGCAACTCTTGGCGAAAATACTCAATTTAGCGTTACTGTCAAATTGAGAAACAAAAACGAAGATAGATTTCCGGGCGGTCAATTGTATGCGGCATTATTGGATGGCAATGGCAATATAGTAGAGAACATTGGAAACACCGGTCTCGGCGGGCTTGGCGCAGGAAATCAGTATAGCAGAACCGTAACTTGCAAAGTTCCGAATACCACGGCACCTGGGCAATATCAATTAAGAATGGTTCTCAAATCAAGCGATAACGAGCAATTGAGAGTTGCCACGTTGTCTTTGCCGGATGTTCCAAACGGTATTGATTTCGAGGTACGGTAGCATGAAAATAAATAAGTTTTTGACCATAGCGGTCTTTTTCGCATTGGTATTATCTGCTTGCGATAAAAAACAAGATGATAATACTTTCACCGATCCACGTGACGGGCAAACCTACCGTATGGTGAAAATCGGCGATTTGACATGGATGGCGCAGAATTTGAATTACGATGTTCCTGAGACTGATGCAGATGTATGTTTTGATGGCAACCCGAATAATTGCGCAAAGTATGGCCGCCTTTATTATTGGGCTATGGCTATGGGAATGGATACATCATATAACGGCAAGAGTTTTACTGCCCCTGTAAATCATCAGGGAATTTGCCCTCCGGGATGGCGTGTTCCAAACGGCACGGAATGGGATAATTTGGCTCAGGCAGCTGGCGGCAATTGGATGGAAGTTCAGGCCGGCAATTCATTTTTTTATTGGGAAAATGCCGGTGAAAAACTAAAATCAAAAATCGGTTGGAAAGACTATAAAGACAAGGATGCAGGTAACGGCACTGACGATTTTGGCTTCTCGGCCTTGCCGGGCGGTTACTATGATGCTTGTTGCGAGATTAAACCCGGCAATAAAGGTTCTTGGTGGAGCTCCACGGATAATATGGAAGAAGGCCCGGAATTGGCTTGGAGCATGCTTATGAATTGGGAAGACAACAATGTGTACAGGTACGACCAGATTAAGAAATCTCTTTTTTCTTTGCGTTGCGTTCAGGGAGCTGAACTTGCAAAACCGGTGAAACAACCCGAGCAAAACGACATCAAGTCTGGGCAACTGCCGGAACCGGAACATTACACGGAACATGAGATTAAGCATATCCCTCCAGTTCAGGGCAACCAGTTTAATCCGGGCATAGAATACTCCGTTTTAACCGATCCGCGAGACGAGCAAAAGTATCGTTCTGTGAAAATAGGCAAATCGACTTGGATGGCGCAGAACCTTAACTTTGAGACAGACAACAGTTGGTGTTGCGGTAATGATGAGTCTCATTGCGCAGCTTATGGTAGGTTGTATAGTTGGAATGCCGCAATGAGTGCTTGCCCTGCCGGATGGCGTTTGGCAAATGATGATGATTGGAACAATCTGTTTAAGCTTTCCGGTGGCAAACTCAAGAAAATAGAGGATTTCTCCGGTAATTGCTCCGAATCTTTTTGGAGCGTGGCAGGCGGAAATCTTAAGTCTAAGATATACTATAACGGCAAGGACAAGTTCGGTTTTTCAGCGATGCTGGGTGGTATATACAATAGAAATGCCACCACAGGAGAAAAAGGTTATTTTTCTTGCGGCGGCCATGAAGGTGTTTGGTGGAGTGCTACCGGAAGTGCCGGTAATGCGAGCTATTACAAGATGAGCAGTGACGAGTTTACGGGCATGACATGTATCTATGCAGATGAGAAGAGCAACGGCTATTCCGTTCGGTGCGTGAAGGAATGATAACAATAGTTATATTGCTTTTGTTTTTTTGCTTGTCAATCTCGGCGGAGGAAGATATTATTATGCAAACTTCAGATACCGGTCGCATACAGCCGATTTTCAAAGACGGGAAATATGCCAATCGCACTCCTGTTGTGAAGGTGAATAATTGGACGGCTTTCAAGTCCGGGTTGATGAACAAAACTCAGACCAAGCCCAAAGAACCTCTCTCTTTTGATTCCGTAATTATTTCAAAAGCATTCCCGGAAAATGATAGTTCTTTGCATATAACATGGCTTGGGCATTCAAGTTTTTTGATGCAAATGGATGGTGTTCGCATTTTGCTGGATCCGGTTTTCAGCGACAATGTATCTCCGGTTCCTTTGTTCGGCATAAGGCGTTTTCAAAAAGAATCTCCTGTTAATGCGGAGATATTGCCTTTTATAGATGTGGTTTTTATTTCTCACAGCCACTATGACCATTTAAACAGGCAAACTATACATGAACTTAAAGACAAGGTGGGATTTTTTTTCACGCCTCCCGGAGTTGGCGATATTTTGCGTGGTTGGGGAATAGATCCATCAAAAGTTCGTGAATATGAATGGTGGCAAGAAGGCGTAATCAAAGGGCTTTCCGGTTCTGCGCTTAGGTTCGCCTGCACTCCTGCGTATCATTTTTCTGGTCGCAGTCCTTTTGACTGGAACGAAACTCTGTGGGCTTCTTGGGTTTTTATGGGGGCAACTCAAAGAGTGTATTACAGCGGAGATACAGGTTATGATTTGCATTTCAAACAGATAGGCCATCATTACGGTCCTTTTGATTTGGTGATCATGGAAAACGGCCAATACAATGTTCACTGGCCCAGCAGCCATATAACTCCCGAAGACGGAGTAAAGGCGCATTTGGAATTAAAGGGCAAATATCTGTTGCCCATGCACTGGGCAACTTTCTCCTTATCTTCTCACACTTGGCAGGAACCTGGGGAGAGAATTAGCAAAGAAGCTGCGGCAAAAGGCGTGAAGCTATTAACGCCTCGTGTTGGGCAAACGCTGTCAATAGGCAAGGAAGAGCCCAAGACTGAGGCGTGGTGGAAAACGTTTGAACCGTGATTGTATTTTTCTATATTTCCGCTCATAGGAGATATAATATGGATAAAACAATTCTCTTTCTGTTTCTTTTCGCCTTTTCCGCTTACGGTCAGCAGCAAAAGCGCATCGCTATAATAAATATCGTTGATGACGGCAGCCCTTCGCTTGGGCTTATGGAGCTTGAGCATTTGACAGACCGGCTTCATTCCATTGCCTCTGAGACTTTGCCCGGCTATGCAGTAGTTTCGGATTCCGGCGAAATCGCAGATTATTTGGTCCGTGGCCGCATAGGTCGTTTTGGCGAGGATTTCACCATCAAGGTCGAGCTTCGTGACAGCAGCACCTTGGTAGGTGTTTTTTCTGACAATTCCAAGGACATATACGGCTTGCTTGCCGCAGTTGATGGAAAGGCTCCGGCTATGTTTAAGAAGCTGTTGCCGGTGGAGCCTTCACCCGTTGCCGTTGCCCCAGTTGTGCCGGCTGCTGCTCCGTCAGCAGAAGCACCTGCTCCAAAGCCAGTTTCCTTGGGTTACACAGGCACCAACAAATGCTACAAGGAGATTTTTGATTTGACTGTAGCCAAGAAAGATTTTAGCGTATCGAGCTTTGTGAAGGACCTGGGCATTTCAGTTG